>TARA_B110000967_G_scaffold74262_1_pt1 | contig 11983 bp, 8 predicted proteins | sample TARA_B110000967 | Tara Oceans TARA_B110000967 (sample SAMEA4397903) | marine metagenome | biome: Polar Biome; feature: [DCM] deep chlorophyll maximum layer (ENVO:01000326); material: water (ENVO:00002006), including particulate matter (ENVO:01000060) such as... | depth 35 m
TTCAACAACACTTATTAAATTACTTTGGTTGATTACTTGTGCAAAGATATAAGCTACACCGCCAATTATCGGAATAAAAAATACAACGAAGTATCAATAATATACATTTCTATTCTTGTAAATATGAAAAATACAAAAAGCTTGAAAAGCGATTAATAAGTAATAAAGCATCGTTGGTAAATATTGGGAAAAAGCAATTTCAAATTATATGTTTTTTAAATTACTTGACAATTAACCTTTTTTAATTGGTGTAAAAACTAAAAATCAAATTTGTAAATTATGCCCCCTAAAGCTTGAAATCCTTGAACATTGAAGTTAGCAAAACGCTGGTAGTTCGTGTTTAATATGTTGTTAAATTTAAAAAATGCAGAGAATCTATTATTAAAATGATAACCTCCATTCAGGTTTACATCGACATACGAGTTTAAATTTTGAATTCCGTTTGTACCGGATGGAAATGCAGCGCCATATAAAACATCTTTTCTTTCACCGATATAAAATACGTTCGTTGTGGCATACCATTTATAACTCTTGAATGCACCAACAATAGCAGTTTGAAAACTTGGTAAATTCCAAGCTTCAGATTGCCTTGTCATCTGAAAGTCATCAAATTGAATATTAGCAGAGACTGTCATTTTTTTTGTAAGATCATACTCTAATTCAGCAAAAATAGAAGTGGTTTTTACATCATCATAAATTACACTAAATGAGTTTCCGTATTCAAAACCTCTTAGTTCATTTCCATTTAAAAAATTGCTTGTCCCGTTAGATTTTGAATTGTTTCTTACCAATAAAATTTTGTCTTGCTCCTCTTTGATACTTGCTGATATGTTAAAGCTAAAATAGTTACTTATTATTCCATTGAAGCCTAAAAAGGCATTATACCTCTCTGCAGTTTGTGTTATAAATTGTGTTGGAGAAATATAAGGATTTTCGTCAGTAAAATTTTTGTAGGTATTGGTGTGAAAATCACCCAAAACACCACCATAAACGTTTAATTTTTCTTTAATGATTGCTTTTTGAATTTTTATATCTGGATACACTAAAAAATTATTTGTACTGTTTTCCGCATCAAAGGAAGCAAATATTTTTGTGCCTAATTTTAAAGAAAATCCACTAAAAGTAGTGCTGTATTCTGGATTTACTTTTGCTGTAAAAATGGAATAATTTAATTCATTTTGATTAGCATAATCATTCTCAAATTGTCCAGTTAAAAGTTCTAAAGACGTTTTTACTTGAAGATTGTTTAAATTTCTACTGATAAAATTGAGCGGCAAATCTAAATCTGTATGAAAATTGATGAGCAACTCGTTACTAGAATAAGCATCTGTAAAATAAGAGAGAGAGAGATTACTTCTATCGATATATGCGTCTAAAAAATCAATTTCCCCCTGAATATTAAAAAAATTATAAGTTTGTTTTTCTTGAATATTGTCAAGTATCAGATCACTGAAAGTATCTTGTTTTAAACCATACCAATTATAGCCATTTCCTTCAGTATCTAAAACAACTTTCCAATCGAAATAACGTTCTTCTTTTTTATAAAAAAGGCTTGTTAAAAAATTCGAAAAATCGCTATCTAAACGTGTGTTTTCGATATTATCTAAAGAAGCTTTATATTTTGCAGACAAACCAAATTCACTATGAAAACGAGTATATTTACGAATGTATGCTTCTGCATAAGGCGAGGCGTAATTTCCAAAACCTGCCGCGACGTAATTATCAAAAATACGTTCTCTTACACCCACATCAATTCCTTTTACAATCCCAGTTTTTGGAATAAATGTAGAGGCAACAGGAGCTGAAAAGATATTATACGCTAACTTTTTCTTCTTGTTGTTGTCTCCTAATTGTAAAGTCGGATTTTTTTTAATTTTATTTGCATCTGCAATTTTAGGATTATAAGTTGTAATCACTTCTACAACTTCAGTTTTTACTGTATCTCGCAATTTTACAGGAATCACTTTTTTTGTAGGTTTTACTTTTTGAGCGATAGCGCTTATAAAGCTAAATAAAATTAAAAATATAAGAAAACCTCTTTTCATTAATTTTTATTTTGGGGAGTTATAGAATTATTAGTCTTGGCTTCGTTCTCTTTTATTTTATCGAGTTCAGCTTGCGCCTCTTTTACAATGTCTTTAAATTGAGTAAAATTTGTAATAACATTTTCTAAAATAAACGTTGCTTGATATGCATCTTTTAAAAGGTAATAATTTTTGGCCATGATTACATAACTTTTTACCCCCCAATATTTGTAAGCAGAATAATCGGCAATTAATTCTTGTACTACTTTATTAGAAGCTTCATATTCGTTTTCAAGATTCTTAAAATAGGCTTTGTAGTATAACGTTTCTGCTTTTAGCTCTCCTGTTGCCTCTATTTCTAATTCTTGATAATATTCCTCAGCGGCAACTAAATCCGATTTTATAAAAGAACTTCTCGCAATAATTGTTTTTGCATCCAGCTTTAAATTATTATCAAGTTTGTTTTTAGCTAATAATTTTTTAGCATATTTTAAAGCTAAAGTATAGGCTTTGGTTTTAGAATATCCTTTCATTAGATTACTTTGAGCAAATAGAATGTTTTCCGTGATGTAGGCCTCTTGTTCTAATCGTTCAAGTATTGGACGTGCGTTATCAAAATCTTCTTGCTGCAAATAAATTTGAGATAATTTAGCTAAAACATCTTCGCTAAATTCGCTTTGACCAGCACTTAAAATAGTCTGATATATTTCTGATGCTTCTACATATAATTTTTCTTTAAAAAGAATATCTGCTAAATAATAAGTGGCTTTCAAGTGATTTTTTCCATTAGGAAAGTTCCTTAAATATTTCTTGATACTAAAAATGCTACTATTATTCTTGCCTTTAAAGTACTTTCTTTCTGCAATTGCAAAAGTTGAATTCTCTAACTCGGTATCTGAAACATCTACAAATTTTAATGTTTTGGTCCACGCAACATATCCATCTAAATTATCTTCATCAACATAAATATTTTTAGCGTTTCTAACGGCTTCTAATGCATCTGCAGAATTTGAAAATTTACGAACTGTTAATTTAAATTTCTCTAAAGCTTTATTATTCTGATTTTCATTATAATATAATAAACCCTGACGCACCAAAGCTTTTGGTATAAAGACACTTTTTTTATGTTTACTACCTAATCGATCATAAGCCTCGTGCGCTTTTTCATTATTTTTTATTTTCGTAAAAGTGTTTGCTAGTTGATATAAGGCATCATCTTTTAAAGTAGATATTTGATACTTGTTTATGACTTTGGTTAAGGCTATAATTTTTGCATCATCTTCATCTCTAAAACCATAACTCATGCCAATTTGATATTGTGCATAATCGGCTTCAGAACCAGATTGATCTACCACAGTTTTGTAAGTTTTTATGGCATCGGCATAATTCCTAGTGGCAAAATAACTATCGCCCAAGCGCATAAAAGCATCATTTCTTATAGCCTCATCCTCAATATTTAGGTTTAAAAATGTATTAAAAAAATTAATGGCTTTAGTATATTCGTTTAATTTAAAGTAGCTATATCCAATATTATAGTCAATTAAAGGAAATTCTTGCTGATTTTTTGAAGGTATAATTCTTTTTGCTAATTTAAATTTGTCAAGCGCTTCGGTATAATTTTCTAATCTGTATAAAGTTTCTGCTTCCCAATAATGTCCTTTCTGCATTATTTTAGTGTTATCAGAACTTTTTGAAGTTGTGAAAAAAGGAAGAGATTCTTGCAGGTTTTGCTCGTTGAACAATTGGATTCCTCTATAAAATGAAATCTCAAAAGTTAATAATAAATTTTCTTGATTTTTTCTCTTTCTCAAATATGCTAAAGCCCCTTGGTAATCTTGTTGATGTATAAATGATGAAACAACTAATTCATTAATTTCATTGTAAGCTGTTGAGTTTGGATACTTTTTTAAGTAATTTTGTAAGACATCAGAAACATTTTCAAAAGGATTGCCTTCTTCATAGCTCAACTTGGCGTAATTTAAAGCCGCATCTTGCTGAATATCTGAATCGAAACTCATTTCACTCGCCGCTTTAAACGCGTTTAAAGCCTCATTTTTTTGATCAATATTCAAGTAACATTCCGCTAAATGATAATAAGCATTTTGTGAAACTGCATTTTTTTGATCAATAATTTTATTAAAATAACTAATAGCAGTTTCAAAACTATTTTGCAGGTAATACGTATATCCTAATTGATAATAATCTGTATTATTCCATTTGCCATTTTTACCTTTATAAGCTTTTAAGTACGGTATAGATTGTTCATGATTTTTTAAATTGAAATAACTTTCGCCAACAATTTTAGAGATTTCAGAAATGTCTTTTCTCTTTGCTGTTTTTAAAAGTTCTTTACCAACTTTTACGCAACGCTCAAATTCACCCGCATTAAAACTGATGTCTAATAAATAATATGAAATTTCTGATTTATAAGATTTGTTATCGGAAATTTCTTTTAAAGTTGATTCTGCAATGCCGTAATCTTTTAATTTATAGGCGATAAATCCATAATAGTACCGCGAGTCATTACCGTATTTGGCATCATTAATTAAAGGCAAAAACCTATCTTTTGCAAGCGTTAACTTTTGGGCAACTAAAAAACCATACCCCATTTTAAAATTGAGTTCTTTTTTGTTTTCTTTAGAGAGTATATCCGTATTTACTTTCTGAAACCATTTTAGCGCGTGCGCTGCTTTTTTATTGGCAAAATAATAATTACCAACATTAAAAAATGCCTTGTTTCTTTTATTACTCGTTGGGTTTTCTTCAACAAAGCTTAATATTTTTTCATCGGCATCAGTTTGATTTAATTTTATGGCACACATCGCATTATAGTATGTGGCGTTTGCTTTTAAACTAGAGTTTTTTTGCGAATTTACTTGTACTTTTTCAAACGTTTTTTGAGCAGCTGTATACGACTTGTTGTTGTATAGTTTTAGTGCATTATTAAAGTCTGTAATTGAACTTGCATCTATAATAGACTGTTGTGAAAACAGCATCATAGAGGTAGAAAAAAATGTGAATAACAAAAAATGTTTTATGTTAAAACTAAATTTCATACAATTGTTTTGTTTCTAAGGTAATAAACGAACATTTTTTTAATTTGTTGGATGAAAAAGAAAAAAATTTTCAAAAAAATTCATCTTAAATTAAGAATTGTTCAATTTTCATGCAATAAAATCATTAGAAACTAATAAGTTTGTAAAAACTATTATTTTTATGGAGAAACCAGTTTTATATCTAGAAAATGCAGATATCTATCAAAGGGATAATTTAGTTTTATCTAAAGTTAATTTATCCATTAATAAGGGCGATTTTTATTACTTGATTGGTAAAACAGGAAGCGGTAAAAGTAGCTTAATGAAAACTTTGTATGGCGATCTACTTCTGCAAAGAGGGGCAGGAACTGTTGTAGACTTTGATTTAAAAAATTTAAAGGAGAAAGAAATTCCATTTTTAAGAAGAAAAATAGGTATTGTTTTTCAAGATTTTAAATTATTAAACGATAGAACTGTTTTTGGTAATTTAGAATTTGTTTTAAAAGCTACTGGTTGGAAAAACAAGGAGAATATTAAGCAAAAAATAAATGATGTTTTGGATAAAGTTGGTTTAAAATCTCAATATTATAAAAAAACATACGAACTTTCTGGAGGAGAACAGCAAAGAGTTGCTATAGCAAGAGCCTTGTTAAATGATCCTGAATTGATATTAGCAGATGAACCAACAGGTAATTTAGATCCAAAAACATCTTTAGAGGTGATGGAACTTTTAAACGAAATTCATAAAAGCGGTAAAACGATTTTGATGGCTACGCACGATTATCAATTAATTGTAAAGTTTAAGCAAAAGACTTTGAAGTGTGAAGGAGGAGCGTTGTTTGAAATTGCACAAAAGAACACTATTTAAACATAGATTAATATACGTTTTTTGAAGAAAAAGAAAATTTTTGTGGCTGTTACGAATGATGTTTCGACAGACTATCGAGTCCATAAAATTTGCAACTATTTAATTAGTAAGGGTTTTGGAGTTCATGTTTACGGAAGAATTTTACCCAATACAATTCCTGTAAAAAGAGATTATAAAATTACCAGGAAAAAACATTTTTTTAATAATGAAGCTTGGTTTTATGCAGAATTTAATCTACGATTATTTTTTCATTTACTCTTTAGAAAGTATAACTATATATTAGCAAATGATTTAGATACGTTACCTGCTTGTTTTTTTGTGAGTAAACTAAAAAACACAGTGTTGGTGTATGATAGTCACGAGCTTTTTTCTGAGGGCCCAGAGCTACAAGGGAGGAAAATTGTGCAAGGTTTCTGGAGAAAGTTAGAAGATTTTTTTCTTCCTAGAATTAAAAAATCCTTTACAGTAAGCCAATCTATTGCAGAATTTTATGATGCAAAGTATCAAAATAAAATGGGATTAATCAGAAATATGCCGCTAAAAAAAGATGTTTTGGAAGTTGATGAAGTTGGTTTTCCGACAAAGAATAATACCATTTTGTATCAAGGTGTTTTAAATCCGGGAAGAGGTTTAAAACCGATGATAAAGGCGTTGCATTTTATTGATAATTTAGATTTGATTATTATTGGTTACGGTAAAGTAGAAGAGGAGTTAAAAGAATTTGTGATTGAAGAAAAAATGGCCCATAGAGTTCATTTTTTAGGACGAGTTTCTAGAGATAAATTGTTCAATTATACAAAGAAAGCAACTTTAGGCATGGTTTTAGAAGAACCTTTAGGATTGAGTTTTCAATATTCTTTGCCGAATAAATTATTTGATTATATTCATGCAGAAATTCCGATTATTGCTGGTAATTTGCCAGAAATAATTAAGATTATTAATACGTACAAAGTGGGTGTACTTATTGATGATTATGCCCCAAAAAGTATTGCAAAAGCAATTAATACTCTTTTAAAAGATAAAGTACTGTTGTCAAAAATAAAAGAGCATCAACAAAATGCAAAAGAGGTTTTGTGTTGGGAAAAAGAAAGTAAAAAGTTAGACGCTTATTTTAAATAATAAATTTATCAAACCAAAAATATCTATAATAATTCCGGTTTTTAACAATCTAAAAGGATTGCAAAAATCTATTGAAAGTATACGAAATCAGATTTTTATAAATTTCGAAGTTTGGGTGATTGATGGAGATTCGTCTGCAGAAACACAGGACTATTTAAGGAGCTTAAATACGCCTTTTTTTTATCAATCAGAAAAAGATAGCGGAATTTACGATGCGATGAATAAAGGTATTTTTTTATCAAAGGGAGATTGGCTTTACTTCTTGGGTACTGGAGATGTGTTCTACAACGGAAGTGTTTTAGAACAAGTCTTTGTAAATTCTTTTAATGAAAACACCAATTTAATTGCAGGGAAAACAATATATGAAGGCGAAACAAAACCTTTCATATACAGTAAAGGTAAAATGGTAAAAAATATTTCTTGGTCTTCTTTTATGTGGATTAGAAACGGATTACATCATCAAGGAACTTTTTATAAAAAGACACTTTTTACGCATAGAAAGTATAGTTTAAAATATAAAATATTATCAGATTATTGGTTGAATCTTCAATTATTTAAAAGCAAAGAGACGTGTACATTATTAGATTTAATTATTTCAGAATGTAATTCAGATGGTGTTTCAAAGGCTGGGCATTGGAGTATATATCGAGAAGAGATTCAATTAAAAACGGATTTGAGTTCTCCTTTTTTTCGTCCGTTTTTTTATATTATTGCAGTATTAAAGTTTTTATCTAGAAAAATGGTAAATGGTTCATAGAAAGGAAATAGCATTGTTAATTGTTCAGAAATTAACAGAGGAAAAAGAGTCTTTAAAAGAACGTTTTTTAGAAAGTCAAAGCGAAATTGGTTTTTTTTATATTGATGATCTTTTACCTGAAGATTTGGTGTACGCTGTTTATAAAAATTTTCCAAAATTATCAGAATCGAAACAACGAAAAAACATAAGAGAGCATAAATACGTTGCATATCAAATGGATCAATACAAACCTCTTTTAGAAGAGGTTATTTATGCTTTTCAAGATGAAAAAGTAGTACATATTATTTCAGAGATTTGCGGTTTGGAGAATGTTTTACCTGATGAAAAATTATATGCAGGAGGTTTATCACTAATGACAAAAGATAATTACTTGAGTCCGCATATAGATAATTCACATGATAAAGACAGGCAACTTTGGCGAATTTTAAATTTGTTGTTTTACGTGGCGCCAGCTTGGAAAGCAGAAAACGGTGGCAATTTAGAACTTTGGAGTAAAGGTTTACAGGGCAAACCAATTGAGGTAGAAAGTAGTTTTAACAGATTGGTAGTTATGACAACGCATCAAAAATCTTGGCATTCAGTAAATAAAGTTTTAGTAGATGAAGTTAGATGTTGTGTTTCTAATTATTATTTTTCTAAAACACCTTTATTAGAAAATGAAAATTTTCATGTAACTACTTTTAGAGGAAGACCTTCGCAAAAAATAAAGGATTTTATTTTAAAAATAGACAATAGTTTAAGAAGCTCGGTTCGTAAAATTTTTAAAAAAGGGATTAGAGAAAACCCGCATCATTATAAAAAATAAAAACTCACTTTTCAATTAGAAGTCGGGAATTACTATGAAAACAGTGATAAGAAGAATATTATCTGTTATTTAGATGCGAACTTTATAGTTTTCTAATTAAATTTAGGAATGATTAAAGAGTGGTTATTCTAAAAAATCATAGCTAAATAAATTAAAGAAAATTTCCAAATAATTCCTTAAAAAGACTTCAAGAATAAATATTCATAAAAGATGAAATTATTTTTTTTGCATTAATATTTAAAATAGCGTGCAATAAATAGACATCGTCAAAATGAATAGGGTTTTATTTTTATTTTTTTTTTACTAACTTCGGAAACTTCAGTTTAACTTATTTTAGTCAAGTTTTTCGAATTAAATTCAAAAAAAAGTAAGATGAAACAAAGGAAAATAAATATTTTATGTTCAATTGTAACCTTAATAATTGCTGTGAGTTCTTTGAATTTAATATCCTGCCAGCAGAAAAAAGAAAATAAATTTGTTGAGGGAACAAATCCTTTTTCAGAAAACTCTGTAGATAGAGATTTAGAACAAATAGAGAAGGATGGTGTTTTAAGAGCTTTGGTTGTTTATAGCAGTACGAGCTATTTTCTTTATAGGGGGCAAGCAATGGGTTTTGAATATGAGCTTTTAACACAGTTGGCAAAGGAGCTTGATTTAAAATTAGAGCTTGTAGTATCTAATAATCTAGATACACAATTTGAAGTTTTAAACAGAGGCGAGGTTGATTTAATTGCTCACGGAATGACAATTACAAATCAGCGAAAGTGGGAAGTTGATTTTACAGAACATTTATATTTAACAAGGCAAGTACTAGTTCAGAAGAGGCCAGATAATTATTTAAATATGTCTTGGAGTGCTATTGATGGGCATCTTATTAATGACCCTATTGAATTAATTGATAAAACAATATCCGTTAGAAAAAATTCTTCATATATCGAGCGTATACTTAGCTTATCAAATGAAATGGGTGGAAATATTATGATTGATACTTTAGATAGTAAATTATCAACAGACGAAATTATTAATATGGTGGCAGATGGTGAAATTGAGTACACCATAGCCGATGAAAATTTAGCGAAAATTAATGCTTCTTATAACCCTATTTTAAAAATAGATGTACCCATTTCTTTTTCACAAAGAATAGCTTGGGTTACAAGAAAAAAGTCGCCTCTTTTTCGTCAAGCTGTTAATAAATGGATTGTTTCTCAACGAAAAAAGAGGGATTTTAATGTAATTTACAATAAATACTTTAAAAATAAACGAACCTTTAGGCAACGAATAAGAAGTAATTATTATAGCTTGAAGAATAATCAAATTAGTAAATATGATAATTTGATAAAAGAGCATGCGAATAAAATTGGTTGGGATTGGCGTTTGCTAGCTTCTCAAGTATATCAGGAATCTAGGTTTGATCCCATTGCAAAATCATGGGCTGGCGCAAAGGGATTAATGCAAGTAATGCCAGCTACGGCAGAATCTTTAGGTATAAAAGATGTTTCTGACCCTCAAGAAAGCATTCGAGGAGGAACCGATTATTTAGATCAATTATATAATCGATTTACAGATATAAATGACTCTATTAATAGAATTAAATTTTCTTTAGCCTCTTATAATTGTGGGTATAGTCATGTAAGAGACGCCCAGCGTTTAGCAATAGAGAATGATTTAGATTCAACCATTTGGTCAGAAAATGTAGAGACGATGATTTTGGCTTTGAGTTTGCCTAAAAATTATAATAAACCCTTTATAAAATATGGCTATGTAAGAGGTCAAGAACCCGCAAATTATATTGAGCAAATTTTTGAGCGTTATGATCATTATAAACAATTTATTCCTTTGGAATAAATTAAGTGATTATGGTAAAGAAAGAATGCAACATATATCTTAACAATTAGTGAGAAGAGTTGCTTGGGTTAAAGGGACGATAGAAGACTAAGTATATTTAAAAGTCTATAAAAAAATAAATCAGAAAAATCTTTACATAAACCTGCAACGAAATCTATCTAAAAATAAAGTTAGGTAAAATTCTATTCCTAAAATACACAAGGATGTCTTGAATATAAATTCCACAAATAGATAATGGTGAAAAGTAAGACGATAGCTTTTTTAAAGCCAAAATTCCTGCTATTAAAAAAAGATCCCTCAAATTAATCTCCATTTCTATTGGTAATAGACGCTAGCACTCTTAACGCTGATAGAATGGATTGTTTACCCCCTCTAAATTTTAATTACAATCTATTTTTGTCTGCCCTGGTTTTATAACAGAAATTGATCCTGCCCAAACACACATTGTTTTACTATTTGCAAGTACTACAGGTTGCTTACCTATTTTAGTTTTTTTTGCCCCTGGAGACCAAGGACTTACCGGTATTGGAATGCACGAAGATGGTATAAATAAAGGAATAGGTCCTGCCATTTTCCAATTCATAGGGTTAGCTGGGGACAAACAATTTCCGAATGCAGGAATATTTACAAAGGGTATGATGTCTAAAACATTAGCAATAGGATTTACACTTGCTGTTAAAGTTCTATTCAAAGGAAGAACCATCATAGTTTTCGGGCCTGCGCCAAATGAACATTTAATTTTAGCGCCACTACACACACATTTTGCCATAATCTAAATAATTAAATAAATTTTAAATCTAGTAAAAAGTCCATTTTTGAAACTTGCTTTTTATCCTCAAAATCATAAAATAATATTTTTTTTTGAGTTTGATCACAGGCTACTTTAAGACAAGGGTCATTCGTAATCACAAATTTTGAGTGTTTTAAAAACAAATATAAATGATTGTTATCATTATTTTGTGTAAAATTACGTATTAATAAATTTTGCTTGTTACTGGATATTTTTTTCGAGTAATTTTCTAAAGGTACTTCTGAATTATAAAATATAGGGATTATAAATATGTTTTTTTCTAATAACGCAGTGATAAGGTCAAAAAGTTGCTCATTGTTTGTTTTTTTTACTGATTTGAAATATAACAAACAAAACCTATGATTGGTTAGGGGAAATCTGTTAGAACTTTTTAAGAGCCAATTCACCATTTCATGCGTTTTTGCGTAAACATTTTTATCAAGAATTATTTCGGGATGCAGGGCTTGGGAACCTTCAAATTCTTTTAGTTTATTAAAAATGGCACGACATTTTGATGCTACATACTCTTCAATATATCGTTTTTCAGATTTAAAGATATTTGCCAATTTAAATGATATCCTAACTTTTTTTTGAGATTTAAAACAAATGTATATTAGCTCTGATTTAAAGTTCGTTCCAATTTTTATGATATAATTATGCTCTTTTTTTTTACATGTTGTAACTGCATTCAAGAATTCTTTTGAAATGGAAAAGACGTAATTTTCTTCAAGAATGTTTTT
>TARA_B110000967_G_scaffold72966_1_pt1 | contig 11974 bp, 9 predicted proteins | sample TARA_B110000967 | Tara Oceans TARA_B110000967 (sample SAMEA4397903) | marine metagenome | biome: Polar Biome; feature: [DCM] deep chlorophyll maximum layer (ENVO:01000326); material: water (ENVO:00002006), including particulate matter (ENVO:01000060) such as... | depth 35 m
CAGTGATCCGCAGTTCAGAGGTTTCCGCAATCGCAGCCGAGAAATCATTCCAGAAATTGCTCAACACCTTCTTATAGTCGGCCTCGCCTGCGCTGACTTCATCAAGCTGGTTTTCCAGATCGGCAGTAAAGTCATAGCCGATGTATTTGCGGAAATAATTCGTCAGGAATGCAGTGACCAGGCGGCCCTTATCCTGCGGGATCAGGCGGTTTTTGTCTTTTTCAACATAGCCGCGATCCTGAATGGTGGTCACGATCGAAGCATAGGTGGACGGGCGACCGATGCCCAATTCTTCCATGCGTTTGACCAGCGTTGCCTCTGTGTAGCGGGGCGGCGGCTGGGTGAAATGCTGTTCGTTTTCGATGGTTTTCTTGGCCGATGGCTCGCCTTGGGCGATCTGCGGCAGGCGCTTGTCATCGTCATCAACAACCGCGTCGTCTTTGCCTTCTTCATAAACCGCAAGGAAGCCGTCAAACAGCATTACTTGGCCGTTTGCGCGCAGCATAACTTGGCCGTCAGCAGAGCCCACATCAACGGCAGTGCGTTCCATACGGGCGGCGGCCATTTGGCTGGCGATGGTGCGTTTATAGACCAAATCGTAAAGCTTGCGCTGATCAGAATCGACGATTTTGGCGTCTTCCATGCTGACCATGAGGTCAGTTGGGCGCACACATTCGTGGGCTTCTTGTGCGTTTTTTGCCTTGTTTTTATAGACGCGCGCCTCAGCGGGCACATAGTCGGCGCCAAATTTCTTGCCAATGGCTTCGCGGGCTTGAACCACGGCTTCTGGTGCCATGTCGATGCCGTCAGTCCGCATGTAGGTGATTAGGCCTGCCTCGTATAAACGCTGGGCGACGGACATGGTTTGGCGTGCACCAAAGCCGAATTTGCGGCTGGCCTCTTGCTGCAATGTCGAGGTCATGAACGGCGGGGATGGGTTACGGCTGGCGGGTTTTGCCTCGACCAATTGCACGGTCAAATTGCGGCTGTTGATCGCTTGCACGGCCAATTCGGCTTGGGTTGCGTCTGAAATATCGAATTTATCAAGCTTTTTGCCGGCCAGATGGGTCAGGCGCGCATCATATGTTGCACCGCGTGGGTTTTCGAGAAGGGCTTTGACAGACCAATATTCGCGGTTTTTGAACGCTTCGATTTCCATCTCGCGTTCGCAAATGATCCGCAGGGTGACGGATTGCACACGGCCAGCGGAGCGGGACCCTGGCAATTTGCGCCACAACACGGGGGACAAATTAAAGCCCACGAGATAATCAAGCGCGCGGCGGGCCAGATATGCCTCGACCAATGGCGCGTCGACTTGGCGCGGGTTTTTCATCGCTTCGGTCACGGCCGTTTTGGTGATTGCGTTGAAAACGACGCGGCTAACTGGGGTGTCTTTTTTGATCGCTTTTTTCGCGAGCAATGTCTCGGTTAGGTGCCAACTGATGGCCTCGCCTTCACGGTCGGGGTCTGTCGCGAGGATCAGTTCGTTGTCGTTTTTAAGCGCATCAACAATCGCCTTAATATGCTTTTTACTGTCCGCCCCGATTTCCCATTTCATGTGAAAATCTTTGTCTGGCAGGACAGAGCCATCTTTGGGCGGTAGGTCACGGACGTGTCCGTAAGATGCCAGAACAGTATAGTTGCTGCCCAAATATTTGTTTATTGTCTTGGCCTTAGCAGGCGATTCGACGACGACGACTGGCATATGAAACTTTCAAAATCGGGTGGGATGGAAAGGGATTTTCTACATGTGGTTGGTCGCAAAGGAATGTCAATGCGCCCAAATGTCAAAGGGGAATGTTGACTGATCCCACATCATAAGCCTGCGATTGGCCTAGTTCACAAGTGACAAGAGCCCACCGCGTTGCCGTTTGATCCGCCCATCCAGTTCCAATGAGACGATCGCAGGAGTGACGATTGTGGACGCGGCACCAAGGTCGCGTATCAGCTGGTCTTCGGCCACAGGTGACGGGCTGAGCCGTTCGAGGATTTGGGCGTGAAGCCCCGCCACGTCGCGCAGGCTGCGCTGTGGTTTGGGTTCGGGCAGAGGGAGTTCAACGATGGGCTGTACGGCAATCTGCCCGACCGCTTCGATGACGTCATTGGCGCTGCGGATCAAAGTAGCACCGTCGCGGATCAGCAGGTTGCAGCCTGCGGTGCGTGCATCAAAGGGGTGACCGGGAACGGTGAAGACGTCACGCGATTGATCAAGCGCGTTGTGGGTGGTTATCAGGCTGCCGGATTTTGCAGCAGCTTCAACCACGACAGTTGTGCGAGCAAGGCCTGGCATGATCCGGTTGCGCGCTGGAAAGTGTCTTGCTTGGGGTTGTACGCCCATTGGCATTTCAGAAATGCGTAAGCCGGTTTTGGCGATGTCTTGTGTGAGTGCGCTGTTTTCTATCGGGTAAATCACGTCGACCCCGCCTGCTTATACGGCAATTGTGCCGCTGGGCAACGCCGCGATGTGCGCTGATGTATCCACGCCCCGTGCAAGGCCGGACACGATGACATAGCCTGCGTCGCCCAGATCAGCGGCCAATTTTTTGGCCATGCGTGTGTCCAAAGATGACGCATTTCGTGTACCCACAAAGGCGATCATGGGTTTTTGAAGGAGAGACAAATTACCAAGCGCCCACAAAAGTGGTGGCGCGTCTGAAAAGTCATTGAGGGTTGCAGGGTACCCTGCTTGACCCGCGATTAAAAGCTGGGCGTTGTTGGCGTGCCCTGCTTTTAGTATCAGCGATAACGACGCCTTTGGGACTGATTTTATAATCAGTGACCCCAGCGGCGGCTGCAATTTGGGGCAATGCATCAAGGGCTGCGGCGGCAGTCCCGTGTTCGCGCATCAAGCGGTGATAGGTCGCGGGGCCAACGCGTCGTGATCGCAAAAGGCGGAGACTACAAAACGTGATGTCTTCCGAGGAGGGGTCGACTGGGGGGTGGGGAAGGAGTGTGTTTCCCGATCATCCTGTTGCTCCGCCTTGTTGCTGACCCCAGTAAAGAGCAACAGCGTTAACGAGGCGTGAACAGATATGCGCGTTCGGATGAGCTCTGCGTAAGTCATTTAATTCTATGGATTTTAGGTGTAATTTTTGTATAAGTTTTGCGTATGCTGCCGAAGGGCGGGGGTAAACTGGCATTCTAAGCCACGTGAAAAGTTCTCGATTCGCGCGGTTTAGATGAAGGTTGATCGATTGGCGCGATATGCACCGACCCAATACAATCCGGAAAAGATCGGGCCAAACGCCGCACCTGCGACGATGCCAGAAACGGGGACGACGCCAGCGGTCAGAAAAATCACTATGGTGAAGCAAAGTACCCCAAGCAAAATGCCCGCGCCCAAAGCCGATAAAAATCCCGCCGACCCGCTGCGCAGTGCCAAATCGGCGATTGGCCAGGCAAGCAAAAGTGCGGGCCTTCAAATGATAGCGCCATAGCCCCAAAACAGCAAAGGGAAGAGCAGGTCATGTACCGATGCATCGCCTTTGACCATCATGACAAGCACAAAGATGACGCCAAGCCCCAAAGCAACGATGAACGACCCAACGACGGTCAAGACTGTCGCTGAGGCGATCATGCTACGTCGTGTTTTTTCATTTGGGACAGGTTGGCTGTGGCGAGTTGGTTTCACGTGTGGAACGCCTTTGTGGATACGCGATGGCAGTGGGAACACCCTCTGCCATCATTATTACATCACTACGTCAAAATAAGATCAGCCCGCAGCCCCACCGATCGTCAGTCCGCCGATTTTTAGGCTTGGTTGGCCGACGCCGACTGGCACCCATTGCCCTGCTTTGCCGCAGTTACCAATGCCGGGGTCGAGTGCGAGGTCGTTGCCGATCCCTTGGATGTTGGTCAGGGAGGTTGCGCCGTCGCCAATCAGCGTCGCCCCTTTGACGGACGCGCCGACTTTGCCGTCTTTGACACGGTAGGCTTCGGTGCATGAAAACACGAATTTTCCGTTGGTGATGTCGACTTGGCCGCCGCCGAACCCAACGGCGTAGATCCCGTCTTTCAGGTCCGCCACTAGGGAGGTCGGATCTGCGTCGCCTGCCAGCATATAGGTGTTGGTCATGCGCGGCATTGGCGCGTGCTGATAGCTTTCGCGTCGCCCGTTGCCTGTTGGGTCCACACCCATGAGCCGCGCGTTCTGGCGGTCTTGCATGTAGCCCACAAGCACGCCGTCTTCGATGAGTGTGTTTTTGGCGCTGGGCGTGCCTTCGTCATCAACGGTGATTGATCCGCGCCTGTCTGGGATGGTGCCGTCGTCAAGAACGGTGACCCCTTTGGCGGCGATTTGTTGGCCCATCAGCCCTGCGAACGCCGAGGTGCCTTTGCGGTTGAAGTCGCCTTCAAGCCCGTGGCCGATTGCCTCGTGCAGCAGGATACCCGGCCAACCAGGCCCAAGCACCACGTCCATGACGCCTGCGGGGGCCGGTTCTGCATCGAGGTTTACAATTGCGATGCGTAGTGCTTCGTGCACGGCGGATTTCCAGTGGTCGGATGCGATGAGACCGATCAAGCCTGCGCGACCGCCTGCACCGGATGTGCCGGATTCGCGTTTGCCGTTGTCTTCGATGATGACAGACACGTTGAGCCGCGACATGGGGCGCGTGTCGGTGACCAATTGGCCGTCGGAGCGCAGAATCAGGATTTCTTGGTGTGAGGCTGCGAGCGTTGCAGAAACTTGCACGACCCGTTTGTCCAGATCGCGGGCGAATTGGTCGATCTCGCGCAGGATGTCGATTTTGGCAGGGAAAGTGGCTTGCAGCATCGGGTCTTCGTCGGAATAAAGTTTGCGGTTTGTGCCAACGGGGGCAGCGGCCATGGTGCCACCGCCGTCGGCCACGGCCAAACGGGTGTTGCTGACGGCACGGCGCAGCGCCTGTTCGTCAATGGTGCTGGAATGGCTGTATCCGGTGGTTTCACCGCGCACAGCCCGCAGGCCGAATCCCTCGGATGCATCAAAACTGGCGGTTTTTACGCGCCCGTCGTCGAATGAAAGGACCTCAGACTTACGCCGTTCAAGGAAAAGTTCGCCGTCGTCGGCCCCATTTGTTGCATCTTGGAGGATGGATAGCGCTGTATCGCGGTCTAAATTGGTGTCAAAGGGTGCAAAAGCGTCTGCGGACATATGGTTTCCCTGCATGTTGAACAATTTTTCGGGCTTCGCGGCTGTTTGCCGCAACTCCGGTTCTTGAGTTGTTCATCAAGATATGGGACTAGTCCGCCTAGATACAACGGGAATCCGTCCGAGACATGGGCGCAGACTCGAACAAGGGCGCGCCATAGGGCGCCATGATAGACAGGTTTTGATATGCGATTGAACACCATTGCGACTTCTTTGTGGGCCTCGGCTGGTCTGATCCTTGCAGGCGCTTCTGCGTCTGCACAAGACGTAAACCAAGAGTTGGAAATCGTCGGCGCGCCGGTTCCGGGTCTGACGAGCTTTCAGCCTGCGGCAACTGAATTGGCCCGCGATGTGCAGTGGCTTGACTACTGGCTGCTGGTTCTGATTACGATCATCACGTTGTTTGTGACTGGTCTGATGATTTGGATCGCGATCCGGTTTAACCATAAATCGAACCCGACACCGCGCACGTTCACGCATAATTCGCCGTTGGAAGTTGCTTGGACGATCATCCCGATTGTTATTTTGGTGTTCGTCGGTGCGTTCTCGTTGCCGATTTTGTTCAAGCAGCAGGAAATTCCTGAAGCGGATATCACGATCAAGGTGACTGGCTACCAGTGGTACTGGGGCTATGAGTACGTCGATGATGGTGTTGCATTTGATAGCTTTATGCTGGCCCGCGATGAGCTGGAAGAGTTTGGTTATTCCCAGAATGAATATCGCCTTGCGACGGACACGTCTGTTGTCGTCCCAATCGGTGCGACTATCGTTATGCAGTTGACTGGTGCGGATGTGATCCACTCTTGGACGATCCCAGCGTTTGGTGTGAAGCAGGATGCCGTTCCAGGTCGTTTGTCCCAGCTATGGTTCGCGGCAGAGCGTGAAGGCATTTACTTTGGTCAGTGTTCAGAGCTTTGCGGCAAAGACCATGCCTACATGCCGATCACGGTGAAGGTCGTAAGCCAAGAAACATATGATGCTTGGTTGATTGAAGCCAAAGAAATCAACGGCGTCTAAGCAATAACCTCCACAACGACACGTCGTTGTGGCACTTGCCTGCGTAGGATGGGTTTTAACCCATCTAACCCCCCTATGGGATTTGTGATGACCGATATGAGCGTGCAAAACAGCGAATACGAAGCAAGCATGGGAGATTATTTCGCACTGCTAAAGCCGCGCGTCATGTCGCTGGTCATCTTTACCGCCCTCGTCGGCCTGCTGGTCGCACCTGTGTCAGTGCATCCGTTTATCGGTTTCGTCGGCGTGCTTTGCATTGCGGTTGGGGCAGGCGCATCTGGTGCGCTGAACATGTGGTGGGACGCTGATATCGACGCCATCATGAAGCGCACCGCAAAACGCCCAATTCCATCGGGCCGCGTGCAACCGGGTGAAGCGCTGGGTATTGGCCTTGCGCTGTCTGGCTTTGCGATTATCCTCATTTTGTTAGCAACGAACGTGCTGGCGGCTGGGCTGCTGGCATTCACCATCTTTTTCTACGCCGTGGTTTATTCGATGTGGCTGAAACGTGCGACGCCGCATAACATCGTGATTGGCGGGGCCGCTGGTGCCTTTCCTCCGATGATCGGCTGGGCCGTTGCTACGGGATCTGTCAGCATTGAATCTATCCTGATGTTTGCGCTTATTTTTATGTGGACGCCACCGCATTTCTGGGCATTGGCCTTGTTCGTGAAGTCTGATTACGGCGATGCGGGCGTGCCGATGTTGACCGAAACCCATGGTCGCGATGTTACCCGCCGTCATGTGATCGTCTATGCGGTGTTGCTGGTGCCTGTCGCGGTGGGCCTTGGGTTCACGTCGATTGGCGGCCCGATCTATCTGGTCACATCGCTGCTGTTGAACGCATGGTTCCTGAAGGGCTGCTTTGACATCTGGCGCCGTGATGACGCCGCGGCCAACGCCGACAATTACACCGTCGAGCGGCAGGTGTTCAAAGTCTCGTTATACTACCTATTTGGGCACTTTGGTGCGTTGCTGGCCGAAGCCGCTGTGCGCGCTTCGGGCTTTGGAGGCTTATAAGATGGCGATTAGAGTCGAACACGAAGTCCACCAGCGTCGCAAGGGCCGAAATTTCGGCGTTGGCATATTGCTTGCAAGTTTTATCGGTCTGATCTTTGCGTTGACTGTCGTCAAAGTTATCCAATTGGGCGATGCGCGACAATTTGAGAACTTTGATCATGTGGCCCGACCTGCGATTATCCCTCAGGAAGGAGAAACTGAATGAAGATATTCCCAAACTTGCAGGGCCCAAACCGCACGCTTGCACAAACCGTGAGCGTTGTGGTTGTGATGGGCGCTCTGGCTTGGGCATCTGTCCCGTTTTATGACTGGTTCTGCCGTGTCACTGGCTTTGGTGGCATCACCAACGTGGCCGAGTACGAATCGGATGTTATTCTGGATCAGACCATCAAGATCCGGTTTGATGCCTCTCTTGACCGCGATATGCCGTGGACGTTTAAGCCTGCGCAACGCGAAATGACGTTGCGCATTGGCGAAACTGGCCTGGCGTTTTACGAGGCGCATAACCCGACTGACCGTGTGGTTGCTGGGTCTGCGGCCTACAATGTTACCCCTTACGAGGCGGGCGGGTTTTTCGACAAGATCGCCTGTTTCTGTTTTGAAGAGCAGATTTTGCAACCCGGTGAAACCGTTATGATGCCAGTGTCGTTCTTTGTGGACCCTGCCATCGTGGATGACCGCGAAGGCCAGTATGTCCACACGATCACACTTGGCTACACGTTTTACGAGATTGATCTGTCTGAAGATGAATTGCAGGCGGCGCTTAATTTGCCATCTACTTTGACCCGTTCTACTTTGACATCGGCGACTGAAATCGCCATAGACTCCAACTAAGACGACAAGCCCTGAGGGAATTTACGCATGGCGCATGAGAAAAACCACGATTACCACATTTTACCACCGTCCATCTGGCCGCTGTTTGGTGCGCTAGGCGCATTTATCATGTTGTTTGGCATGGTTCTTTGGATGCCAAAGCAGGGCGGCGGTCCTTGGATGTTCTTGATCGGCCTCGCGATGGTATTGTACGTTATGTACGCATGGTGGGCAGAAGTTGTTGTCGAAAGCCATTCTGGCGATCACACCCCGGTGGTCCGGATCGGTCTGCGCTATGGTTTCATCATGTTTATCATGTCCGAGGTTATGTTCTTTGCGGCATGGTTCTGGTCGTTCTTTAAGCACGCGATGTACCCAATGAACCCTGATGGCACCTCGCCACTGGTTGATGGCGTTTGGCCGCCTGTCGGGATCGAGACATTCGATCCATGGCATTTGCCGTTGATCAACACGTTGATCTTGCTGTGTTCTGGTATGGCTGCAACTTGGGCGCACCACGCGTTGGTCCATGAAAACAACCGCCAAGATATGAAGCTGGGCTTGATCCTTGCTGTCGCATTGGGCGCGCTGTTCACCGTGTTTCAGGTGTATGAGTATTCTCATGCAGCGTTTGGTTTCTCGGGAAACATTTACGGCGCCAACTTCTTTATGGCGACGGGTTTCCACGGGTTCCATGTGTTGATCGGCACGATCTTCTTGCTGGTTTGCTTGCTGCGATTGAACCGTGGCCACTTTACCCCAGAAAAGCACGTCGGTTTTGAAGCCGCCGCTTGGTATTGGCACTTTGTTGATGTGGTTTGGCTGTTCTTGTTTGCAGCCGTGTACATCTGGGGCGGCTAACGGTGCAGATGGGTCAAGACCCATCCTACCCCCCAAACATACTAAGGCGCACGTGGGTTTCTGCGGGCGCCTTTGTCTATCACAGGACATGGATATCATTCGTGCGTAGATTTATTTTTCCTCTTCTACTTGGCCTAAGTGGTGTCGCGGTTCTGCTGGCGCTGGGCTTTTGGCAATTGGAGCGCCTGACTTGGAAAGAGGCGGTTCTTGCAGATATTGATGCCCGCATTATGGCCGCGCCAATTGCGATTCCTGAAAACCCTGTTGAGGTCACCGATGAATATACGGCGGTGCGGATGTCGGGCACGCCGGATCGTGCCGAGCTGCATGTTCTGACATCTGGCACGGCGGCTGGCACTGGCTACCGCGTGATCCGCGCATTTGATCTGGCCGACGGAGGTCGCATACTGATCGACCTTGGGTTGCTTGCGCTGGATGCCAAAGCCGAGGTTGCGACGCTCGGCCCGACGGATGTGGTTGGCAATTTAATCTGGCCGGACGACATGAATTCATCAACGCCTGTTCCGGACCTGCCTAAGAACATTTGGTTCGGTCGTGATTTGGCGGCGATGGCCGATGCATTGGACGCGCAACCGCTGATGGTTGTTGTCGCCCGGATGACGCCAGCCGATCCGCGCACAACGCTGTTGCCCGTGAACACAAACAACATCAAAAACGACCATCTTGCTTATGCTGTGACGTGGTTTGGGCTGGCCCTTGTTTGGGCAGCCATGACTTTCTTTCTGATTTTCCGCGTCTCAAAGACCAAGGATACCTGACCGATGCGTTATATTTCGACCCGTGGTGGCGCCCCTGCGCTGACATTTGAACAAGCCATGATGACAGGTCTTGCGACCGACGGTGGCCTGTATGTGCCTGAGACGGTGCCGACGCTGACCACCGATCAGATCGCCGCAATGGCGGGTCAATCGTACGAGCAGATTGCGTTCACCGTGATGCGTCCGTTCATTGGCGACACCTTCACTGACGATGAATTTCGTGCCATGATTGACCGTGCTTATGCGGGCTTTGGCCATGATGCTCGTGCCCCGCTGGTCCAGCTTGCGCCAAACCATTTTCTTTTGGAATTGTTTCACGGTCCCACGCTTGCGTTCAAAGATTTTGCGATGCAGTTGATTGGTCAGATGTTCCAAGCGTCGCTGACCCGTTCAGGTGAGCGCATCACGATTGTTGGGGCGACGTCTGGTGACACCGGATCGGCCGCGATGGAGGCGTTCCGTGGTCTTGATAATGTCGATGTCTTTATCTTGTTTCCGCATGGTCGTGTGTCCGAGGTGCAGCGCCGGCAGATGACGACGCCTGTGGAAAGCAACGTGCATGCGCTCGCGATGGACGGGGACTTTGACGATTGTCAGGCGATGTTGAAGGATATGTTCAACGACACGGCGTTCCGTGACGGTGTCCGTCTTGCAGGGGTGAACAGCATCAACTGGGGACGCGTTTTGGCGCAGGTTGTGTATTACTTTAGCAGCGCAGTGAGCCTTGGTGCGCCGCACCGCGAGGTGAGCTTTACCGTTCCGACGGGCAATTTTGGCGATATTTTTGCGGGCTATATTGCCAAGCAAATGGGTTTGCCGATTGCTGATCTAGTGGTTGCTACGAACCAGAACGATATCCTGCACCGCACGCTGGAAACTGGCGTCTATACCAAAGAGGGTATCACTCCGTCGATTAGTCCATCGATGGATATTCAGGTGTCATCCAATTTTGAGCGAGCGTTGTTTTATGCCTATGATGGCGACGGTGCCGCTGTGGCCGCCCAGATGGATGATTTGAAGTCTGGTGGCTTTGAGATTTCCCAAGGTGCCTATCAGTATTTGCGTGACACGTTCACGTCTGGTCGTGCGTCAGAGGAAGAAACATCATCTGCGATCAAGACCTATTTGGCCAAGCACGGCGAATTGCTCTGTCCACATTCTGCCGTGGGCGTGCATGTCGCCGAAGACCATTTGGGTGCTACTCCTATGATCACATTTGCTACTGCGCATCCTGCTAAATTCCCCGATGCTGTGAATGCTGCGAGCGGTATAAAACCACCGCTTCCGCCGCGCATGGCTGACCTATATGACCGCGATGAGCGCGTCACACGTGTGGCCAATGATTTTGACGCCATTGCCACGCTTATCAAAGAACGGATCGCCCTTTGACAATTCAAACGCACACCTTGCCCAACGGTTTTCAGATCGTCACCGAGCATATGCCCGGTTTGCAATCTGCCAGTGTTGGGATTTGGGTTGATGTTGGCGGCCGCCATGAACGGCTTGACCAAAACGGCATTGCACATTTCCTAGAGCATATGGCGTTTAAGGGCACACCGACCCGCACTGCGTTGCAGATTGCAGAGGCGATTGAGGATGTCGGTGGGTTTTTGAACGCTTATACCAGCCGCGAAAACACCGCGTATTATGCGCGGGTGCTGGAAGAAGATGTGCCGCTGGCCTTGGATGTCATTGGTGACATTTTGATGGAACCGCTGTTTGATGCTGCTGATATCGACATTGAGCGTGGCGTGATTTTGCAAGAAATTGGCATGACCAACGACACCCCTGACGATATCGTGTTCGATTGGCTGCAAGAGGTTGCGTATCCCGATCAGGCGCTTGGGCGGTCTATTCTTGGCCCAACGGAGCGTGTGTCTTCGTTTCAGGCGGAAGATTTGCGCGGGTTTGTTGCTGAACATTATGGCCCGGGCCAGATGGTATTGGCCGCGGCTGGCGCCGTTGATCACGATGCGATTTGCAAGCAGGCCGAGGCGATGTTTGGTGGTATGTCCCCGATCGTCCGCCCGGCGACGTTGATTGAACCTGCCGTGTTTGGTGGTGGCGAGTTGCGCCGTAATAAGGACCTTGAGCAGGTGCATTTTGCGCTGGCATTTGAGGGCCCAAACTATCTTGATCCGGCGATTTATACCGCGCAGATTTATGCGTCCGTCATGGGTGGCGGCGTGTCGTCGCGTTTGTTCCAAGAGGTTCGCGAAAAGCGCGGTTTGTGTTATTCGATATTTGCCCAAGCGGGTGCGTATGAAGACACTGGTTTGACGACGATTTATGCAGGCACGAGTGCTGAAGAAATCGCCGAGTTGGCGAATGTCACGATGGACGAGATGAAACG
>TARA_B110000967_G_scaffold204616_1_pt1 | contig 11941 bp, 10 predicted proteins | sample TARA_B110000967 | Tara Oceans TARA_B110000967 (sample SAMEA4397903) | marine metagenome | biome: Polar Biome; feature: [DCM] deep chlorophyll maximum layer (ENVO:01000326); material: water (ENVO:00002006), including particulate matter (ENVO:01000060) such as... | depth 35 m
CCAACGCTCATCTCGTCCGAGAACCCCGGGCGGTGCAGATCACGGGCCATGTCTGGCACCAGCGCCTCACGCGTTTCGACCATCACGCCCTCGTGCGTCCACACTCGCAGCGTGGCTTCGCCGTTCACGCCTACTCCGACCCACCCGAGGCCGCCAATCACGACGTCGCGGTCGCTTTTCTGCCAGCTCGTGCCGAACACCGTAACCACTCTGCTTCCCCACTCGCCCAGTTGGCCAACTCGTTCGGGGCCGATCGGGGGAAACAGCTTGGCGCCGGCGTGCTTTTCGTAAAGTGTAGCCGCCTTTCCGGATTGCGCAAACCCGTTTAGCATGTAGTGCGTGGGGATATCCGCGGATGCCCAGACGGTGAGGTACATGGTGCGCTGCGGGCCGTCCAGGACGTCGATACGCCCCAACCCCCCGATGTGGATGGTGCTGCCGATTTCCGCCCGGTACGTTCGCGGGGTGAGTCGTCGCCGCGGTAACACCGCCCTCGCTTCGTCGCTGGTTAACCGCGACGATACTTGCTGCGGCTGTAACAAACCCGGGGTGTCGTAAATATCCGCCCCACCCGGTAGCAGGTTTGGCAACCGCACCACGCCCAGCGTGGTGCCTGGCAAGTGCGACGCAATAGGTCCGACCCCCGGACCGCCGTTCACGTCGCCCCTGATGCCCTTACCGTCGACGTCGAACTTTTGAGATAAACGATTGATCAAGCTCGATTTCCCCGCATTCTGCGCGCCCACCACCCACGCCTCGGCGCCGTTTTGAAGGAGCTGCTCCAGCTGGTCGCTTAAAACATTGGTGCCCATCCCGGTGTGCGCTGAGACTAAATGCACACCCGCGGCTCGTTCGAGACCTAACGCCTTGGCGCGTCGCCGCGCAAAACTAGCCACTCGCGTCCGCGTGCACTGCGTGGGCAACAAATCAACCTTGTTCGCCACCAAAAGCACGTCGATTGTTTCGTTCAGGATGTACGGATGCAGCGCGTCCACCGCGTCGGTTGGGAAACTGGCGTCGAAATCCACGACGTCGATGACGAGCAACACGACCGCGCCGCCCGGGCCTAGAGATAAACAGGAAAGTGTCAGTATCGTATGGGCATTCAGTCTTCGGAGCGTGGTGATTGGGAAATACTTGCCTAACCGGTCCAGTCGCCCGCCGATGACTCGTTTGAAATCGAAACTCGGCATCAGCGTCTCCGCGGCTTGGTTCTTCACCACGCCGTAGTTGCGCAACGAAAAACACCGCGCGCAAGTAACTTGGTCCTCGAGGTTTATTTTCTTTCGCTCCGAGTTTCGTGTCCGGCGGTTCGCGTCCGATTCCTCCTCTGCATCCGCGCCGTCGTCGTCGAACAGCGAGCCGAGCGCGGCGAGCGCGAAGGCTTCCTTGGAACCTGGCGCGATGACATCTTCGTCCGAATCGTCGTTCGAGGAATTAGAATCAGGGTAATTACCCATACCAACCCGCATACCCCCTCCATCTCCTGACGACACGTACTCGTCCTCCTCGGAAACCGTGATCGCCAAGTCATCGAGCCAACCCTCTTCGAAGAAATCGGAGTCGTCGAAGTCGCCGGGAATCACAAATTTTTCAATCGCGTCGTCCTCGACGTAAACGTCGTCGTCGTCCTCATCGACGCTGTCCATTGCGTCTGAAATCACGAAGTCGTCGTCGTCGTCCTCATCGCCCTCCAGGGCTCCCACCTCGAATAACTCGTCATCATCGTCTTCCAGGCCTAAAAGTTCCATCTCCCGGGCTTCCGCCAGATTTAGCCTCTCTTCCGGTGTCATCAACGATTCGTCCATCTCAAAGCCTTCTCCTAACTCCTCCTCCGTCTCCTCATCCGTCTCGTCCTCCTCTCTTAACAAGCGTTCCGGAACCACGAAGAACCCGGGTAGGTTCTGGTCAGCGCACTGTAAACCCACCCCGCAACCAGGGCAGACGCTTGGAAGACTCGCGAGGAGTTTGGTTCTTCGAAGTTCCAACAGCGCGCTGTCATCTTTTGGCATCGCCCCTTCCGCGGCGGCGGCGGTGATGCGGGGGCCGCGGTTCGGGCGCCAAGTCTGCGTCGCGAATTGGCAGGTTGCTTTAGGGTTTAGGGATGACGGCGAAATGGACATTTGAAGCGGGGCGACTGCAACGCGAACCGGCAGGCGCCCGGCCGCGCAACGCGCGCGCGCGACGCGACCCGGGTTGCCGATGCCATCGCCGACGTTGTTACGTGCGACCGCCCAACTCGAATGAACGCCCGCGCACGACGAACCACGCGGTTCCGTGCTTATTCCGGACACCGCCCTGCTCGCGCTCCGCATCCCTGGCGACCCAAAGCGTCCGCACAACGTACGAAGCATCGTTCCCTTGTGACACGGCACCGCCGCGGGCAGCATGCCGTCGGTCTCCTGAACGCGCGGGCGAAGGTGTGAGAAGAGAGGCACTTTTTGCTTTTCAGCAACTCTCCACAAGCTTTGCTCCAGGAGTCACAACTGTGCAAGGGGTGCATCAGTGTGGTTCCACCTGCGTTCAGCGCGTCCAGACTAACTGCCCACTGCGCGGCCCTCTGCTGCTTTGAACATCGCGCGGGAACGCCACGTCACACACGCTGTAGACCACGTCACAGGTCACCCAAAGCGCTCGTCGACGTTTCGCCCAACACATTGTATCGACGCGCACCACGCGCCCGACACACCCACCGCGACTCCGCGACTCCGCGACCGTACTAACTCGGCGTTTCCGTGAATGATGTCTTGTGCGAGGGCTGCGTTGACCACACGCGCCAGCCAAATCTGCCCCACGTCTCGCGCGAGGAACCTGGTTCGCGCGCACGACAGCGCCAAGCGAGGCATGAGTAGGCGACCTCTTCTTCTCGGTGGGGTGGCTGGTGTTACTGCGAGGTTGGGGTCGGGTTTCGCGGCGAACGCGGTGGAGGCGGCGCCTGAAAAGGGCAGCACGGCGGTTGGCGGCGACGCGCCTGCGGCCGTGATGTCCCCCGCGGTGGCGCTCGTCGCGTCCCTCGTCCCGGGCCAGAAACTCGCCAACGGCGCGTTCCAGGTGGTGTCCGTGGAAAGGGTACCGGAGTACTCCGTAGCGGTCGCGGAGCTGGTGCACGTAAAAACAGGCGCGCGGTGGATGCACTGCGGGGCTGACGACGGGAACAACGTGTTCAACGTCGCGTTCCGAACCACACCCACGGACGACCGAGGCGTGGCGCACATCTTGGAACACACCGCGCTTTGCGGATCGGAAAAGTACCCGATTCGCGATCCGTTTTTCAACATGCTTCGCCGGTCCTTGTCCACGTTCATGAACGCCATGACCGCGGCGGACTACACTTGTTACCCGTTCGCCACCATGAACACGACGGACTACTTCAACCTGCTTGGGGTTTACCTGGACGCCGCGTTCTTCCCCAAACTCTCCTACGAGGACTTTCTTCAAGAAGGTACGGCCTTGCGCGATTCCCAAATCCTGGAAACACTGTTTTATCTCTCAGCTGGTGAGTGTTTGACCAGGCCATCGCCCAACACGAGACTGACACTTTCTTTTTGTACACCCAGGCCACCGCCTCGAGTTCGCGAGCAAGGAAGATTCCAAAACCGAACTCACCCTAAAGGGTGTTGTTTTCAACGAGATGAAGGGAGCGATGGGGTCGCAGAGCGCCCGATTCAGCAGGGCGCTTTCCGCGGAGCTTTTCCCGACAAGCACGTACCACCACAACAGCGGCGGCGACCCGGTTGCGATTCCGGATCTGACCCACGACGATTTGCTGAAATTCCACGCCACGCACTACCACCCGTCAAACGCGCGGTTCTACACCTACGGCGATTTGCCTTTGGAGGCTACTTTACTGAAAACGGAGGAACTGGCCCTGGCGCGGTTCGACAAACTGGACGTTTCCTTTCTGGAAGTCGCGGACGAGAAGCGGTTCACCTCTAAACAACAAAGGGTGGAAGTGAACGTCCCCACGGACGCCGTAGTGCCCGACCAGAACAAACAAACCACGGTGAGCCGGGCGTACTTGATGGTGAACCAGATCAAAGAACCAGACGCGGGGTTGGAGAACTTCGCCCTGGTGGTGGCGAGCGACTTGTTACTATCGGGACCGCAAGCGTACTTCCACGAGTCCTTGCTCGAATCAGGCTTGGGGTCGGGGTTCGCGCCTGGCACCGGCTACAGTAGTTCGCGCAGAGAAACCTCGTTCGCGGTTGGCCTCAAGGGGGTCGCCGCGGAGGACGTGCCAACCGTGGAACGGAAAATCGAAGAGACGCTTCATAAAATCGCGAAAGATGGGTTCCCCCGCGAACGCGTCGACGCCGTGATGCACCAAGTCGAACTCAGCGCCGCGCGGGTCAGCACTAATTTCGGGCTTGGCGTGGCGTTCGGCGCGATGGGCACGTGGGTGCACGGCGGCGACGGCTTGCGGCCTTTGCGAACGCCGCAGGTACGTGTTGCGCATTTCCCAAATCCAGCCTCTGCGTTTTACCTCTAACGCTGGTGAGTGCTGTCCATACATCGCGACGTACTCGTCCTGCGAAGGGACGTCTTACATCTGCCCATACGGCCGACTGACACTTCCTTTTATTCATCGCAGAACGCGGCGAAGCTGCAACTCGCGCTTGACGCCGACCCCCAGTTTTGGCAAAAACTCTTCAAAAAGCGCTTTGTGGACAACCCGCACGAAGTCACCGTGGTTGGCGTGCCTGACGCGGAGTACGACGCGAAACTCGAGGCCGCGGAGAAAGCGAAGGTCGCGGCTATTGCGTCTGGCTTGAGCGAAGAGAAGAAAAAACGCATCGTCACCGAAGCCATCGACTTGGTCACGTCGCAAGACGCCCCACAAGACGCGGCCGTGCTTCCCACCCTGAAAGTCGCCGAAGCGGTGCCGCGTGAAATCAAAAAGTGGAACAGCGACGTGTCTCGGACACTGGTGTCCGGCACGATCAAGAAACCGGTTCAAATCGACGCGCAGCCCACGAACGGCGTTACGTACGTCAACGTTGTGTTCGACATGAGCGATTTGCCCGACCGGCTCACCCCGTACCTGGATTTGTTCGCTGACTTCGTCACCGAGCTAGGCACGAAACAACGAAACTACAAGGACCTGGCGCAGTACGAGAAACTCATCTCGGGCGGTATCGGCGCCGGGGTTGACACAAGGCAAAGCCTGGATGGCGTTGGGGCGACTGAGGTGTTTCTGTCGATGTCAGGCAGCGCCCTGGACAGAAACGTGTCTGACACGTTAGACCTGATGACTGAAATCGCGACTGGCGCGAACTGGCTCGGCGAGAGCGACCGGGTTGGCTTGTTGCTGTCGCGAAGAGCGGCGAGTGCCGGCTCCGGCGTCGCGTCCAACGGCATGCAGTACGCCAAGGCATTCGCTACGTCCACGATTTCTCCTGAAAGCGAGCTTGATTACCGCACCGCGGGACTTCCGCACGTCGCGATGTTGCAGCGACTCGCAAGGGAAAAGAAGGGCGGCGTCGCCGAGGTGGAAAAGGCGCTGAGCGAAATCGCGGCGTTTACGTTGACGAGCGACAAAGTGTCCAGACTGCGCGTCGCGTGTGTTCCCGGCGACGCCGTGGAGATCGCCGTGGCCGGGCTGGAGAAGTTCTTGGGGAAGCTACCCGCCGGCGGTGCTGCGGCGGGGAAAGAAACGACCGTCACCGACTCGCTCGCCGCTTTCAAACCCAACCCCTCAAGGGCTTTCATCTCCGTCCCGCAGCAAACCAACTACTGCGCCGCGGCGTACAAAACGGTTGATTACCAGCACGCCGATAGCGCGCCGTTGTATTTGTTGGGGCACGCGCTTTCCTCCGCGTATCTGCACCGGGAAGTCCGAGAGAAAGGAGGCGCGTACGGCGGCGGCGCGAGCGCGAGCCCGGTGGAGGGGATTTTCGCCATGTCCTCGTACCGGGACCCGAACACCACTGCGACGATTGAGGCTTTCGAAAAAGCCGCGGTTTGGGCGTCTGTCGCTGGGAACCTGACCCCAGAAATCCTGGAAGAGGCGCACCTCAAGGCGTTCAAAGCCATCGACGCGCCGCTGGCGCCGTCGGGCAGGGGCGCGTCGCTGTTTACCAACATGATGGACGACGCTTCGAGGCAAACCTTCCGTGACCGCCTTCTTGACTGCACCGTGGAACAGATGCGCGTCTGCGCTACGAAATACTTGGTGAACCAGACCCCCGCCCTGGCCATCGTCGGCGCGCCCGCGAACGTGGACAAAATGAGGAAAGCCGGGTACCTGATTCTCAACGCGGAGGGAATTGAAATCAAAGAGGAAGTTGTGGCGTAAACGTGTCCGCGGAAATTGTTGCAAGGTGTTGGGAGAGGCAAACATGTTGGACGTTTAGACGCAATAGAGCAACCGAAACTTACTCCCTGTAAGGCGTTTGGGGACTCGACCCGCGACAGAGCGTCGTAAAAATCCGACCGCGTTCTTGTAAAGGCAGCACCTGTTTCGAATACTCTTTATACTAGTACCTTTTACACCTGCAAGGTGCACATCTATGGTCAGCACCTCACGTTCCCTCCTCCTCCTCCTCCGGGTCTCCCAGTTCCGCAACCAGCCGCTCAAACGCCTCGGTCGCGCTTCTCGCCAACGCCTCCAACCCTTCCAGAAACGTAACCCGCGCGAACAACCGCATCTTGACCACGGCGTGTTTCCCCTTGGCCCGCTCGATGGCGGCTATTCTGTTTTTCAAGGCGGGTTCGGACATGGTCCGCACCCGCATTAACGTGTGCTGATAACTCGCCGTGCCCACCACGGACACTTTCTCCTGGCACCCGGCGTTCCTCTTCGCGTACGCCGCCGCGTCGGCTTCGTGCAGGGCGTCGATTTCGTACCCCGCTAAATATTTCGACTTGGATTCTTTCGATTCGAACTCGGGGTCATCAACCGAAGTCCCGTCGTGCTCAACGGGCTTGTCCAACAACCGTCGTGACCGGCGTAACACGCGCGCGATCCCAGCCTCGACGGTTTCTGAGCTTGAGTTTTTTTTTGTGCTCTTTTGGTCGTTGCCGGCATCGTCGTCTCCGTTGCCGTTGCCGTTGCCGTCGCCAACGTCATCGCCAACTCCATCCCTGTTTCTTTTTTTTGTTTTTTTCTTCGTCGATGATGCATCCCCAACATCCCCGCACCGCTCCCGCGCCGCCCTGACGATATCGTGATCCCCGAGCCCCAGTTGTTTCATGATCTCCCGGTTCCGCCGGATGTGCGCCACTCTTTCGAGCTCGTAATCCGTCAGTCCGTGGTGCGTGGTCTCGTCGTCCCCGGCGAACATGATGACTGACGGCGAGTTTTCGCGTTTGGTGTGCCTACCTCCGTGGTACTGCCGATTGAAGTGTTTTACCCCTTTTCTCGGCTCGGCTGCGTTACTGTGCCTTACCGTACCGCACGCTCACCCGAAATTTCCCACCCCGGCGTCGCAAGCCGCTCAACACAAGCACCAGGGCGAATACGCTCACGAGCGCGAGGATCGTCGCGGCGAGGACGTCGTGCGTTTGCGGCGACAGATCCATGCGCGACGAAGGTCTGCACACAGTGTTTGCGAAGCCTGTCAAAGTCGTCGTCCATTCGTCGACGACATTTTCGAATAAATTTGGGCCCGTTTTCGGCGGATGCATCGCTGTGGCCAACAGAGGGCCGCGCGCGGCGACGCGGACGGCGTTGGGGCACACCGCACACCGGTGACCGACATGGCGAGCCTTACCGTCAAGGCGTCGCTTAAGTCGCTGGTGAGTTTCGCGAGGGGTACTAGTCTCGTGGGCGAGACCCGGTTGGTGCACATAACCACCGACCACTCTGTGAATAAGCTTTTCGGGCACAAGGGCAACGGGATCAGCACGGGAAAGTACAATCTGGTCACGTTCTTCCCCAAGGGTTTGTACGAGCAGTTCCGAAGGGTGGCGAACCTGTACTTCCTTTCCGTCGCCATCATCTCCCTGTTCGAGGCGATCTCGCCGATCAAGCCGTACACGATCTGGGCGCCCCTGTGTCTTGTGGTAGGTTTGTCCATGACCAAAGAGGCGGTGGAGGACTATGGAAGGCACAAACAGGACCACGAACAAAACACTTCGCTGACTGAAAAGTTCGACGGCACCAGCATGACGCAATGCGAGTGGAGGGACATACGGGCCGGCGACGTGGTCAGGGTGGTGCGGGACCAGGCGTTCCCGTGTGACCTGATTTTACTGGCGTCGCCCCTGGACGACGCCGTGTGCTACGTGGAGACGAAAAACCTGGACGGCGAAACAAACTTGAAACTTAAAAGGGGGGTGGAGGGGTGCGGGGTAGTGGGGGAACGAGGCACCAAAGGGTTGGCGTTTTTAAAGACCTTCGCGGGGGTGGTTGGAAATGAAGCGAATGCTGCAGGGACGGATGCCGCAACAATCCAATCCGTTGTCGACGCGAAGGCCGACCAGGTCGCGCCTGTTATCGAACCCGAATCGCGCGGTATAAGACGGTTTACGCGATTGTTATCCACGCGTCGGGCGAAGAAAGAAGACCCACCCGACCCAGCAGGCGCGCGAGTGGAGTGCGAGCACCCGAACAACTCGTTGTACACGTTTACGGGTAATTTGGACGTACCGAAGGGAGCGTACGACGGGCCGTTGACGGAGGACGACGTGCATCTTTTTCCCGATTCAAAAAAGAAACTCTCCCTGGTGCCGTACAACGTTTTGCTCCGAGGGTACGGGCCTTTCCCAATCACCACACACCGCCTCCCTGAATGCCCATACGAGACTGACACTTTCAGCTTTTATCGTATCAGGAGCTCTTTGCGGAACACGGAGTGGGTGCTAGGCGTGGCGATTTACACCGGACACGACACCAAGGTGATGATGAACTCGTCCGCGGCGCCGTCGAAACGGTCGCAAATAGAGTACGGCATGGACAGGGTGGTTTTGATGATGCTGTTGTTACTGCTGACGATGGTACGTGCGTTTGGGCTTTCCCAAATCCAGACACCTACGTTTGATGCCCTGTATGGAGTGCAGGCAGCACGTCTTACCACTACATAGGTCCACCAGAGTACTACGACTGTTTTCTCGCTGTGCATAAATCGCCCATCATCACGAGACTCGGGACTGACTTTTTTCTTTCCCACCCAATCAGGGTACCGTCACCGCGATCGTGTGCGGGGTTTGGATCAAAAACGATTCCCTTAAAAACTGGTACCTGCGGACGGACACGGCGGACATGGTGTTCGACCCTACCAACGCGCCGTTGGTGGGAATCGTGGCGTTCCTCACGTCGTACGTTTTGTACGGCTACCTCATTCCCATTTCCCTGTACGTCTCCCTGGAGTTCGTCAAGGTGATGCAAGCCACCGTGTTTATTAACCAGGACAGGGCGCTGTACCACGCCGAAACGGATACCCCGATGCGCGCGCGGACGTCCAACCTTAACGAAGAGCTCGGGATGGTGCACACGGTGCTTAGTGACAAAACAGGTAAGCGCCTTTCCCAATCACCACCTTCCGCCTCCCTGATCGGCCCGATTACCCTGACTTTTTACTACTGGTAACTCTTACCAGTACTGGTAACAGTTACGAAGTCACACTACGGTACCCTTTCCAATCCCTCATACACATTACGAGAGACTGACACTTTCGGCTTTTACAATCTCAGGAACCCTGACCTGCAACTCCATGGAGTTTTTCAAAATGTCAATCGCGGGCGGATCGTACGGCGCGGGTGTGACGGAGATTGAGAGGGCGGTCGCGAAGCGGAACGGCAACCCGCTTCCGCCTGCGCCGACGCACGACAGCAAAGGCGCTCCCGTTAAAAGCGGCCCTATTGAACCCGGGTTTAACTTCAAGGATTCCCGAATCGACGGCGGCGGGTGGATGACGCACGCTGAGTCACGCGTTTTCGTGGACTTTTTCCGGTAAGTATTTCCCATTTACCACATTCCGCCAATTGAATTGAATGCCCATACGAGACTGACACTTTCTTTTTTATCTCTAGGGTCCTCGCGGTGTGTCACACCGTGATTCCCGAGGGCGATCCCAAGCCTGCCACCGTTTGTTACCAAGCCGAGTCCCCCGATGAAAGCGCGTTCGTTGTCGCGGCGAAGCGGTTCGGGTTTTTCTTCAAAGCGCGGCACACCACCGGTATCGACGTGGAGGAACCGGAGTCCATTGACAACGAAACGGTTTCCTCCAGCACCACGAAACGGTTCGACATTCTGAACATTCTGGAGTTCAACAGCACGCGGAAACGCATGAGCGTGATTTGCCGTACCCCCGAGGGAACCCTGGTTTTGTACTGCAAAGGTACGGCCTTGGGCCTTTCCCAAATCCCGCCTCCCTGTTTTATCTCTCAGCCGGTGGCTGTTGTCCATACATCGAGATATACAAGGCCCTGACACTTTTCCGGCAAAACCGCAAAGGCGCCGATTCCGTGATTTACGAGCGGTTGCGCCACGTCCCGGGTGGCCAAACGCACGCGGAGTCGACGCAGGCTCACATGGACGACTACGCCGCGTCCGGGTTACGAACCCTGTGTCTCGCGAAACGGGAGTTGACGAAAACCGAGTATGACGCTTGGAACGAAACGGTGCGTCTTGCCTTTCCCAAGTCCCTGACGACTGTTTGCCCATACAATACTGACACTTTTCTGGCAAAACTCAACAGTACACGGAAGCGGCGCAGTCTCTGGAAAAACGGGACGAGAAAATCGACGCGTGCGCCGAGGTGATTGAAAACGGTTCGTCCCCGCATTTCCCAAATCCCGCCTCCCTGTTTTATCTCTCAGCTGGTGACTGTTGTCCATACATCGAGATATGTAAGGCCCTGACACTTTTCGTTCGCAAAACGGAAAAAGATCTCGAGCTCCTCGGCGCCACCGCGATTGAAGACAAGCTGCAGGACGGCGTGCCGCAGTGTATCGAGCAGCTCATGCGGGCTGGGATTTCGGTCTGGGTGCTAACGGGGGACAAACAAGACACCGCGATTAACATCGGCCAGGCGTGTTCGCTTCTCAGAGAGGACATGAAAACGCACGTGATCAACATCAACGAGTTAATCAAACTGGAGGGTGACCGGTTGATTTCGAAAGCCGATTTCGACACTCAGGGCCGAGAGCAGGTTAGAGACCAAATAAAAAAAGGAATCGAGCTGTGTGACGAGTGCAGCGCGAAAGGAATTGACATGGGCGTGGTGATCGACGGGCGATCCCTGGCGTTCGCCCTGGAACCGAACCTCGCGCCCGACTTTCTGTCCCTCGGTACGGGCTGCGTCTCCGTGGTGTGCTGCCGAGTGTCGCCGCTTCAAAAAGCATTAGTCACCGGCTTGGTGAAAGATTCAGGCAAAATAACCCTCGCCATCGGCGACGGCGCGAACGACGTGGGGATGATCCAGGCGGCGCACATCGGCGTCGGGATTTCGGGGCAGGAGGGCATGCAAGCCGTGATGGCGGCGGATTTCGCGTTCGCGCAGTTCCGGTTCCTTGAACGGTTGCTGTTAGTGCACGGCAGGTACAACTACAAACGGGTGTCGCGAATGGTGACGTGCGTGTTGGGGCTTTCCCAAATCCGCCACACACCGTGAGGCCCGATTACGGGTGACTGTTTGCCCATACACGCGGCCCGAAACACGTTGACCACTTTTCGTTTCCAATCGCAGGTATTTCTTTTACAAGAACATCGCGTTCGGTTTGACGTTGTTTTTGTACAACCTTGAAACCCGGGCGTCCGGCCAGGTCGTGTACAACGATTGGCTGATGAGCGCGTTTAACATTTTCTTCGTCAGCTTGCCCGTGCTGGCGCTCGGGTGTTTCGACCAGGACATCTCGCAAACCAGCTGTTTGCGGTTTCCCCAACTCTATAAACAGGGCCAGGACAACGCGTGTTTCACGTGGCAGGTTCAGGTGCGTATGTCAGGCTTTTTCAAATCCGGGGACACACTGTTTTACCTCTAACGCTGGTGACTGTTCG
>TARA_B110000967_G_C18901733_1_pt1 | contig 11938 bp, 11 predicted proteins | sample TARA_B110000967 | Tara Oceans TARA_B110000967 (sample SAMEA4397903) | marine metagenome | biome: Polar Biome; feature: [DCM] deep chlorophyll maximum layer (ENVO:01000326); material: water (ENVO:00002006), including particulate matter (ENVO:01000060) such as... | depth 35 m
AACAAGTAAAATGAATTTTGTATTTCCTACTAAATATCGTTTCCACATTCGGCTGGGTTCTTGATATAATCTATAAAACCATTCTAATCCAGAATTTTGCATCCAAAAAGGCGCTCGTTTTACACGTCCTGCAACCACATCAAAACTTCCCCCAACACCCATTACAAAATTTACCTTTTTTAGAAGTTCTTTGTTTTCATATAAGAAATTTTCTTTTGTTGGAGAACTAATCGCAACGAACAGAATATTTGCACCACTATTTGCTATTTCTCTTGCAATATCCTGCTCTTCTTCTTTTTTAAAATATCCATTTCGATAACCCGCTATAATATTTTGAGAATAGAGTTTGGAATATTTATCTACTACTGTTTTCACAACTTCTTCTTTGGCTCCAAAAAAGAATATTTTGAAGTTCTTTTGGTGGGCAAGCTTTACCAATTTGGTCATTAGATCTATACCAGCTACACGTTCTTTTAAAGGTTTTCTCAGCAGCTTAGACGCCCACACTACTGCTTGGCCGTCTGCATTAATTAAATCACTCTCATTAACGCTTTTTCGGAGTTGAAGATCCGTTTGCATAGATACTATTTTACCCGCGTTTACAACCACATGAAGTAATTGTCCCCCTTTGCTTATTGAACGATCTACAACGGCCAAAGTTTCCTGCATCGTTAAATTATGAATACGGGTGTTAAGTATGTTGATTTTGTTCATTGTGTCCAAGATATTCTCTTAATATTACAATATATATAGCTATTGATGGATAACCAAATAAATTACCTGCCAAAAGTACGATAATGAATAGTACTAATAATAGAGTATATATATATATGTTTGTTTTAAATGTTAAAAACGATTTAAAAAAAAGGTGATAGTATAAAAGCCCTCCAATAATTCCGAAAAAATAAAATATATCTATAAATTCTATTTGAGACTTTGTGCTTAAATCTGAAACACCTCCAAAAAGATAGTTTACAATACTCCAATGTTCATTTATGTATGGCAACGTACGCTTTAAAAACAATACGTCACGGTACGACATTAATGATGATATTAAACCATCCGTCTGACGAATTTGATTAAAAATGCCAAAATTGAAGAAAAACAAGTAAATGATTAGAGCTCCAATAATTGATAAAAAGCTCATAACTGTTATTTTATTAATACTGGTATAAGCCCATAGAAAAGATGCAAAAAAAGAGAACAGAAAAATATAACTTACCTTAGTTCCTATAAAAAACATGGATAGTATGATAATAAGATTTGGAATCTTTTTAAAAACAGCCTTCTTGTATTTTGCAAATAAATATATAAGTGTAATAGAATACAAATAGGAGCTCGTTGCGGAGGTAACAATTAAACCATTATAACCAAAGCGTGCACCTGTATATAAATAGGTATTGAATATTTGTATATTAAACAAAAAACCAGTTAATATAACAAGTGAGTTAAAGAGTATTATATACTCGAAAACAATGAAAAATATTTGTTTTTGCTTATCATTTAATTTAACGGTTGAAAAAAATAAAAGGAGGATAATAGGGAACATTAACTTTACAAAAGTTATTAAAATATCTTTGGAAAAACTATTAGCTAATGTTAATTGACCTAAAGAAAAGAAAATAAAAACAACTCCTATAATGTAAAACGGTTTCAGGTTTTTAAATAAAAGGTGTGAAATTAATCCAAATAAAACAACACCTTTAGTGACTTTTAATAATCCTGATATTTCTCCTGTTGAATACAATGCAATTTTAAAATAAGCTTCAGTTGTAAAAAAGAAAAGCAGTAATAAAACAGGGATATTTAGATATTTGGTTATACTGAAATTCATTTATTCTTTTCTTAAATTTGTCTCTAATATATAATAACTGGAAGCATAAAACATCCACGACTGTGCCCAGCGAATATATGGGATTTTACATGTACTGAATTTGTGTTTCTGATAATAAAAAAAACCTTCTGAAGATTGCATATTTTTAACTGTCCATAACAGAACTCTATCAATAAGTTGTTTGTTTTTCTGAAAAACACTCAACTTACTCATAGTTACAATTAATTGGGCTGGAGCATGAATATCGATCGGAAAGGTTGAAGTGTTGTAATATTTAGAAATTCCTTCATCTGTAAAAAAAGTGTTTAAGTAATATTCTAGCCCTTTCGTAATATAACCCTCATAAGTCAAATCATTTGAACTCTTTTGGTATTCGTAAATACATTCTAAATTATAACCTGTGTGGAAATTGTCTATCCATTGATGGAAAGGTAATGTCCCATAAGCCCATGAGCCATCTTCTGCTTGTTTTTTACAAACATATGCAACAATTTTCTTTGCTTCAAAAATCAATTTTTGGTCCTTGGTCTCTGTATAAATTAAACTCAATAATTTTGCTCCTAATAACCCTGCATTGAACACTTGTGTATTATCTAAAGGAGAATACGAAAAAGTATAGTCTCCGTCATCATCAAACGTTTTATTTAAATCTTTTAACACAAAATGAGTTGTGCTGACTGCTGTATCTAAGTACAGTTGTTTTTTAGTAATCTGATATGCTTTTAATAACGCTTCTGCAATAAACGATGTTGCAACTACTGTTGGGGTATATTTCGGTTGGAAAAAAGCACGAGCCTGCCAATCAAAGTTGTAGCCCCAACACGCACCCGAATAACCCTCAGATTTAAGTTTTATAATTTCGTCGGCTAAAAAACTTATTTTTTCTAAATACTCTTTTTTAGGCTCGACTTCGTGTAGGTTACAGTATCCAATTAAAAACAGGCCTAACCCTTTGGGATTGTAACCTTTTTTAATTCCAAAAACTTTCCTTAAATTAATTGGGTTACGTTTGAACAACTGTATCCAAGCCAATCTAAAAAAACGAGACCCTCCAAGAACAGTCTTTTGAATTATCCAACTATTAAGCCCATCATAGGGGTCCCAGCCTTTAAAAGATTCCCGTTCGCAAAAGTCTTGTAATTTTTTGAACGAATTCAATAGAATTTCATCTTTCATATATTTTTATTGTTAGCTGAGAAAAAAAATAGGCTATTAAAAAAAGCAAAAAATACAATTCCAAAATGTCTATTTAATATATTTTCGGTGAGAGAGGCTATAATTATAATTACTATTAAACTTAAGTGTAAGATTTGTTTTCTTTTTAACGAAAAAATTAGAGTGTAAAAATACAATAATAGTAGCACAAAAAAACCAATAATACCACCCCTCGCATAATTATTAAAATACTGACTATGCGTCTGGTAGTCTTGCTTAGAAAATTCAATTAAATCCTTACTTAAATAACACGCATTTAAACGTTTTTGTGTCGTTCCAAAACCACTTCCAAATAAATAATTATGTTTACCAACATCAATAGCGCAACTCCAAATTTTAATCCGAGGAGCTAAACCTCCATTTTGGTTATTGTTTTTTCCTTCGTCCCCATATTTAGCATATTGGTAGGAGTCTTTTAAACCAAAAGTCATGTCTATCATTCGTTCTTTTACAATAGGAATAAAATTAAATATTAAAATTGGAGAAGCTGTAAAAAATAATAATAATAATATCTTTCTTTTCTTTTCTAAAAATTTAAATTTTCTCCATAATAATGCTATTGTTATTAAAATCAAACAAACTAATGCTATACGGCTTCCTAATAAAAAAATAATTAAAGCTAGAAAACTTAATAATAATACATTTACCCCTATATTTTTGGCTTTTAAAAAATCATAAAATAGAATCGCAAATGCTAAACACAAATACATTCCGAAATAGGTAGGATGGACACCTAAAGCTTCTGTGAAATCATAATATGTAAAAAAATACCAGTTAATTATTGAAAAATCTGGTTTAAAATCTATTTGTCTATAAAAAGCTACAACCAAAAGAAATAATGAATACCCTATGGCGGAAAATACTAACGTTTTAAATACTGCTTTAACTTGCTTTTTATTAAGCCACGGTTGTAGATAAAAAAATAAAAAAGGAAATATTATTAAAGGCAAAGAGCGTATTACATTTTTTGAAAAACTGGTCCATTCTGAATAGAAGCCTTGTAATAAAATAGCTAAAAAAGGAATAACTAAGATTATTACTTTTTTTGAAGGTATAAATGTCACCTCTTTTCGTTTTGTGTATAAAAAAAATATACTATACAACAAAAGTATAATAATAGACATGCTATTAAAATTACTTTTTAATGGCATAGTAACGACTACTAAACCTAGTAAACCTTTAATAATGTTACTATTAATAAACTGCTTTGGCATTAATGCGAGTATTTATGTATGCAAAAACTATAATTATATATATGGGGTTGACACTTGATGTAAAGAAATGTCCAGAAAAAAAGGATTGCAATAAAAAAACAAAAACCACAAAATAAAAGAAATTATTTTTTATGCGGCCTATAATTTGAGTTTTGTAAACAAATAGAAAAAACAATCCGTTAAGCACTCCAAAAAACAAAAACAAATCTATAAAATCCATTTCAACCAATCCTAAATAATCAGCTACATTAGATATATTTTGACCACCAATAAAATAATTAATAATATCCCATTTTTCTAGAAGTGGGACAACTCGAGACTCTAAAAACGTATTTCTACCACTAAGAATCGTATATAAAAATCCTTTGTTTACAAAAAACCAATAATAATATCCAAAGATCACTTTTAGTTTAGAAAAAGACAAAACCAAGGCGGTAACTGAGAAAGTAAGTCCAAGTATTAAATAAATTGTTTTTTTTAAGCTCATTTTAGATAAAAAGTGGAAAATTGCTAAAAGGACAACACCCAAAAATACAGCTTTCATTCCTGTTAATAAACAAATAAATAACACAAAAAACAAATACTTAAGAGGTTTCTTGTTCACCTGCCATTCATAATAGTAAACAAATAGACCCAATAAATAAAAAATAGATGCTTCGTTTTGAGCTAAAATTAGACCATCATAGCCAAATCGGGGTGTGCCTATTGGAAATGTAGAGAACAAGTTTATTTTAAATAGAAAACCAATAATTGCAATGTATCCATTAAATAAAAATACTTTTTTAAAGTTTGTAATGATTCTTTGTAATGATTCTTTATTTCCTATGGTTTTATAGGTTGCAAAAACAATGAAAAAAATGAAAAAATACTTATTAAAATAGACAAACTGTTCTATTAAAAAAACATCTATTTCGATTACATATTTTAAATATAAATTTCCTGCAATAAAACAACTCACAAAATAGGTGAACAAGATTAACCAGTTCATTCGCTTCTTGTTAAAGAAAATAAAAATAACACTTACGCAAACTAACTCCAGTAAAAGTCTATATAAAATAGCGGAACGGGAAAAAGTTGGAAAATATAAACTTCCAAACTTATTTATTCCGTCAAAGACGTAGTTGAGCGTAACCCCTGATGTAAGTATGAAAAACCCTATGCTATGCTCCGTTATTTTTAATTTCAAAGCCGTTAATATTTAAAAGTTCTTGTTAATATATCGTAAACTCGCAATTTACTATTTATATGGCTATAAGTATGCACTCCCAAAACATTTTTAAAATTTCTAGGGGTAAAACTGTACACCTTTTCTTCCTTAAAATCGGATTCTGATAACGTTTGTAATTTACTCAAATTAAAACCATATCCATAATGAGACTCGCAATTTTGAGACACTCTATAATCCTCATTGTCTATCTTAAAAAAGCCCCCACCTTGCCTTCCGCTTGTAATGTCTTTCAGTATAGGGTTCTCTTGGTGTTCTGTCCAGTTAGAACTAAATAAATTATCTGAATAAAAAACAAATAAATCATTGTCATAAGTCCCCTTTTCAAAACGTTTAATGGAAGTAAACAACCACCATTTGTTATTTTTTTTTAGTAAGGTTGTATCTGATGCTTTGATATTATCTATTAACTTTTGCTTAAATTCCCATTTAAAAGGAAAAGATACGGCTTCGCATAACTGAATATCATTATTGTGGGCTGTTTCGGGTATCATATAATATTTCCCTTGTTCTTTAAAAATAAAAGGATACGATAAGTGATAAGGCTTTTTTAATATTATTTCTGGCTCTGTATAAGTTCCATCTTCTTTTAGCTCAAAAACAGATAAATGTGCTATCTTATTTTTATATAACAACTCCTCGATAAATACATAATATTTACCTTTGTCTTCAACAACTACAGGATCAGCCCAAAACCGATCTTTTGGTGGACTAATTTTAAAGTCATTTTTTAAATCAACCCCAATCTCCTTTGGATTGAAACAATAACCTAAAACCCATTGTTCATTATAAAAAAAATAGTGTTTTAGTTTTTTGAAAAACCTAAAAGCATACTTAAAATAATCTTGTCCTACTATACTAGAAGAAGTCTTTTTGTGTTTTAAACGTTTTTCACTTTCACAACTGTTATTAGCCTTTAAAAGCACCAAAAAAGAAGCTAATACTAATTCTGTGTTTTTAGAAACAGAAAACGGATCTAACCTAACTGAACTTGTTTTTAATAAATTAAGATTAGACTGTAGTGCTAATTCAACCTTTTTATATGATGTTAGGGTATTAAAAAGAACCTCATATAAGCAGTAGGATCTCGCAGAAATCAAAAACTGTAGGTGGTTTATGTTTTTTGACATTGAGGTCTCTAAACTTGTGAAGTTTAAAACTGTTTGGTGATTTCTTAAAGCATCCTCTAGCTCATTCTTGAAAATTAAATTAACACGAAGATTTGGGTTTATTTTGTCTTTTTTTAAATTTCCGAAAATTTTAAAATTTAACTTTAAAAACAAAGCCTGTATTTTTTTTAACTTGTTCGATTCTTGAACTACAAAAAAACAACAGTCTTCTCCAACTACAGAAATAACCAACTCCAACCAGTTATTTATTAATTCGTTTTGTGTTATTATTACAGCTGTTTTTTTATAACTACTCATTTTATCTTAAGACTATTTTTCCTATTTTAAAAAGTTTATCATAAATACTTAATAATCGGTGTTTTCTTGAGTTTTTATTATTTAAATTTAATTTATACGTTGGCATAAACGTATCTGTCATTCTAAATTTCCATGCATAACGACCCGCTCCAAAATCGACTGTTTTTATATCATTATCAAATGCATATTTTATTACTTCATAATAAATTAAGTCGCCAGGACTATAATTGAAAAAACTAGAATCAAATGCCATATTCCAACAATGCAAAACTTCATTAAATTGATATGTTGATATATAAGAGATTATGTATTCTTCTGTTTCTAAGCAAAAAGTCTTAACAAATTTTTCATTTTCGAATATCTTCTTAAAAAATATATTGTTGTTTTTATCCAAAAATAAACTATGTCTAGAAGGATCTAAATCATTCCTCCCTTTATGAATTGCACTTATTTTATTTAAAATATTATTACTATTTCCTTTATAAATATTAAGAACTGCATTTTTTTCTCTTTTAATTTTATTACCGTATTGTCTAATTTTTTTTCTGAAAAAAAGATTCTCAAAACCTTTGAAATCTTTATACTTATTTATTTCAATAATAGGATTCTATCCTAAATTTTCAAAGGAATCGTTATATAGTTCAGACTTCAAGCAAAAATGCGCTAAGTCTGTTTGTGATCCAATATGAGTCAACTCTAATTTATCCCAATGTAACTGTTTATCCATAACCTCAAATAGTTTTTTTAAAACAGCTTGTCTTTTAACATTTATATCTATTAAAACATTAAAAAAATCAGCTCTCCCAATAAATCTTAATACCGTTGCATTAAAAAACAAGAATTTTCTCTTTCTGTCATTAACGGGGCTATAGCAATAACTTCATTTTTTTTATAAATACAGATAATGCTAAGTTTTACGTTGTCCTTGTTCGCTATATTTTCAAACCATTGGTGCAAAAAATGAAATGTAGAATAGTAAGTAACGTCTTTCGCTTTATTTTGTAATGCCTCTCACTCAGGTTTTAATGATAAAAAGCTATCTTTATTTTCTATAATTTTAATTTCCATTATTATAATTAATTTTTTTTAATTTAAAATTTGATGCTTTTTATTTTTTTAATTAATGGATAAAATGTGAATGTATTTATTAATTTGAAATTATATTTTTTTACATTCTGCAAAGCTCTAATATTATTTAAATAAATCACTACAAAAACCTTTTTTACACCTGTCTTTTTACAATACAATAACCGTTCATTAAAAACAGCATTGTGTAGGCCTTTGCGTTGATGGTGTTTTACGCAATGATCATCTAAAAAATAGGCCTCCTTTATGGCTAATTTTTTATTTTGATCTATTTCAGGTATCGTAATGTTTTTAAAATCTATCCAACTTAAATAAACAATCTCATTCTTTATTTTATCTAGCACTATAAACCCTTTAAATCGATTTTTTTGTTCTAATCGAGGGAAGATGTTTTTTTGGTAATGATTTTGTCCACGATGTTTGATTGCATAATCTTTAAGCAATATTTCATCGCTAATATCTATCTGTTTTTTTAAATAATTATCCCCTATTTTTCTAATCTTTCCTTCTCCTTCAATTCTTGAAAAAGAAAAAACCCCGATTTTAATAAAAAACTTATTTTGAATTCTGTTTATTAAGTCTTTATCTCGTAATCTTTTTATAAATGTTCTCATAATAAATTATATTCTCTTCCCAGTTATATTTCGTTTTCAAGGCTTTATAAACGTTTGTATAATTAAATGGGGTATCAAGTGCTTTTTTAATTTTATCACCCAGTTTAACGGTTGTTTCTTGCTTAGAATTGAAAGGTTCCCCTATATACTCTGAAATATTAGATTGAAACTCATTAAAAACATCTTCGAATGCTATAATTGGCAAACCAAAAGATAAGGCTTCTAGATACACTAACCCAAAACTTTCACTTTTACTTGGCAAGACAAAAAGATGACTTTGCAAATACAACTCCTTTACTTTATCCCATCCCATTGAAGAATGTAATTCTATATCGAAACTAAATTTGTTTTTAGTCACATATTCGTGTGCTTCATTATTAGCTAGCGCTATTACTTTTATATTGTTACGTAAAAAATTATCTTCTTGAATAGCTTCTAATAAAACATCTAATTGTTTAATTTTTAATGATTCTGTTAAGCCATTGAAAAAAATAGTTTTTATGTCTTTTCTCTGCTCCTTCTTTTCGATTTTGTCTTCTACAACTATTGGGTTATTAATTTTAATAAGTTTATTAAGCTGACCAAAATCTATATTCAAATGTTTTTGTTTGGCATAATTAGAGATATAAATAACTTTTTGACATTGTTGTACTACAGTATTTATCTTCATATATGATTTAGAATTTAATAAGGAAGCTGTCGAATCTTGCCAGAAACCATGATCTGTAATTACAGTTGAAGGACATATTTGTTTATCTATATATTTAAACGCAATAGCACTTGTATTATGTAAAGAATGAATATGTACGCAATCATACTTGTTGTTTTTTAATATTTTTTTTAATCGATATGTTTGAAATCCTAATAAAACACGCTGTTTAAATATTAAGTATGAGTATTTCTTTTTTAATACAAAGCTGAAAACTAAAAAAAAAGAAAGTAAATAATCAGTAAGGTTGTTTTGAATTACTATTACACTACCAAAAGATTGTTTTTTTTGAGGTTTATGATACCATAAGCTAACCCTATGATTTTTATTAACTAAGGCATTAGAAAGTCCTTCAATGTGAGTCGCAATACCTCCAAATGAAGCTCCACCAAATTTTGGTGGAATTGGACCAATAATTAATATGTTCATAAAGCTATTCTATGTATTTAATAATTCTAGCAGGCACTCCTACTACTACAGCATTATCCGGCACATTTTTTAAAACAACAGCATTAGCACCAATAATAGCATTATTACCTATTGTTATATCACCTAAAATTTTTGCTCCTGTTGCTATTTTAACATTATTACCGATAACAGGAACATTAACAAAACCCTCTTTACCACCAATAACAACACCAGAACCAATTAAAACATTTTTTTTTATCACACTTTTCTTATGAAGAATAACACCTATTCCGCTATAAGCGAATCTAGTTCCCGTACCTATTGAGCACTGATATGGAATTGAAGAATTATAAATCAGAAAAATAAATAGCTTAATAATTTTAGGTAAGATTGGGATATTAAACCTAAATAATAGATTTGACAAATAATATAAGTGATAAGCATTTATCATATTTTTTTTATAAAATTAATAGTGTAAAAGTATGAAATTATAGCTTGAATTAAATAGCCGAAGATAACTCCCCAAATCCCAAAACAATAACACAAAACAATTAAAACAGGGATAATTATTATTAAAATATTAAATGATATTTTAAAAGACATGTCTAATCGACCTAAACCAATAAATGCAGGACCTTTTAGTGTGATGGCACTATATATTAACCATCCAAACAAAAGCACTCTAAAATATGGCATTGCAGCATTGTATTTACCAGAAAACAAAAAATCTACAACAAAGGGTATCACAACTTGAGCTCCAATAAAAAGAAGTAAGGCTATTAAAAAATACTTGTTCTCATAGTTACGGAGTTCTTTAAAAAAGAGCGGTTTATTTCCTGATAATTTTGAAAATTTTGGGAGTACAAATTGTTGCACACTGCTAGACACTACTCCTAAACCCTGTATTAGAATAAGGGCAAAACTGTATTGACCAAAAAGTTCACGATCTAAAATAAAATAGTTAGCTATAAAAAACCCTGCATAAACACGTAATTGATCGGAAACCTGACAGAAAAAATTAAACTTAGAAAGGTTTATAATTTGTTTAACAAGTTTATTTTTAATGTTATTATCTATAAAAGAGCTTTTGAATATGTCGCCTTTTAAAGCGTAAAGTAAATACACTAAAGTGATTATAAAACCTAAGACAACCCCTAAAAAATACCCCTTTAATAAGTAGAAATAAGTAAATGCTATTATAAAACCAACCGATAGCGATTTGGTAAAAAACTGGATAACACTCACCTTTTTAAATTGATCTAATGCTTGAAAGTAGCGTACCATAATTAAAGAGATAGGACTCGCCAATAGCACAATTGAAAATGCTGGAAAAAAAGAGTTTATTTCAGAATCTGAAGATAATAATCCTAGAAAGGACAATATATTTAAAATAATAAAAACTCCTACAGAAAACAAAAAGGCGTGTTTTAAAGAATATTGTAATATGAATTTTTGATTGGTTTTATTTTGAGTCTCTGGAACCATTTTTAAGACTGCAACCACTAAACCACCGCCAGCGACTATAGAGGCTACATCTACTATGGTTTGAAGCACTTTTATACGCCCTAAATCTTCTGGCAATAATAATCCTGCAACTAGCATTTGTGAACCAAAAACCATAAATTGAATCAGGAAATTTGAAAAAAACAAATGAAAAAAACCCTTTTTAAAAAGTGTGTTCATTTCAAAAACTAAAACTTTAATTTTATTCACTTTTAATTAAATTTTGGAGATTAATAAAAGCAATTTACCATTAGGTGTTCTCTCTAATTCGTCAACATAAACAATCTTATATTCTAATTTATTTTGGAATTTTTTAGAGAATATAACTTTAATTTCATCCTCAACATTATCATCAAAAAGTTTGTTTTTGATAACTCTTATCTCTAACTTTCCTTTCTTTTCTTGAAAATACTGTAGGCCATCTATTTTTTTGTAGACTTCTCCATGTAATACTAATGCTGTGGTAGTTACAAGTTCACCATTCTTATAATAAATTTTACTGTCATTTGACCTCCCGTTTATTTGTTTTAAAATCAAGGCTCCATGCTTTATGTTTTGTTTTGAGGTTTTAGCACTTAAACTGGCTCCATCTCCTGTCTTATATCTTATTAAAGGCATTCCAAAGTTGTTTAGAGTAGTCCCTACTAATTCCCCTTCACTAGAATCATTGTTCTGAGAATCCAAGACTTCTGCATATCCGTAA
>TARA_B110000967_G_scaffold199969_1_pt1 | contig 11936 bp, 9 predicted proteins | sample TARA_B110000967 | Tara Oceans TARA_B110000967 (sample SAMEA4397903) | marine metagenome | biome: Polar Biome; feature: [DCM] deep chlorophyll maximum layer (ENVO:01000326); material: water (ENVO:00002006), including particulate matter (ENVO:01000060) such as... | depth 35 m
AACAAATTGATTTCAAATAAACAGACAGGAGCAAGTTGATAATGATCAGGCAAACGATCTGTATTCTTTAAATTAAAGAGCCCAAGAAAATCAAATCCAGCACTTTTGTAATGGGCAATTAGTTTTATATTATTTCCTAAAGTGTCTAATCGTATAAATTGGATATTTTTTTGTTTCACGTATTCTTTAGCCCAAGTTACAATGTCAGCAACAAAATTATTTCCTCTAAATTTAGGGTTGGTTGTAATGCGATGAATGTATACAGCTGTATCTTTATTACTTTCTTCCCAAATCTGCTTATCACTGAAGGTAATTGCCCAAATACAAGCAATTTCATTATTGATAAGAAGTTTAAACTGCCTATTTTCTGCTATTTCAGTTTCAACCATTGCTCTTTCAAAGTCGGGCCAAACAACTACTTTTTTCTTGGCTGTTTGATATTCGGAGGCAATTTTATAAAACTTAAATACTTCTCCTATATCTGTAATCGTTACATTTTTAATGACCATTTTTTTTATTTAGAAAATTAAATTTCAAATGCATCTTTATCATTTAAAAACCCTAATTTCTTCCTTATTTTATTTTGATTTGTTTTACTAATAACGGCGGTTACAAGGCCAATTTTATTTTTTTGTAAATTAGAAAGTTCTTCACCTAAATAATCTACAATCAGAGAATTCCCCGAGTATTCATACTTATTTTTATCGAGTCCTGTTCTATTAATCCCGATAACGTAGCTCATGTTTTCTATTGCGCGCGCTTTTAAAAGTGTTTCCCAAGCTTTAATTCTTGCAACGGGCCAATTTGCCATAAAAATTAATACATCATAATTTTCCGTGTTTCTCACCCACACAGGAAAACGCAAGTCGTAACAAATTAAAGGGCAAATTCTCCATCCTTTATAAGCAACTATTAATTTTTGATTGCCAACCGTATATACTCTGTCTTCGCCAGCGAGGGTAAAAGAATGTTTTTTATCGTAACACTCTATCGTTCCACAAGGATGCACAAACACCAATCTGTTATAATAGTTGTGGTTCTGTTCAATAACTAAACTACCCGTAATAGCAACTTGTTTTTGTAATGCTATTTTTTGCATCCAACGAATAGAAGGTCCGTCCATTTTTTCGGCAACCTTTTGTGGGTTCATGGTAAAGCCGGTAGTAAACATTTCAGGAAGCACAATGAGATCTGTGTTTTCTGGTAAACCGTTTATTTTTTCTTCAAAAGAAGCACGATTTTTTGATGGATTTTCCCAAAATAAATCGGATTGAATTCCAACAACATGTAGTTCATTTGGCATTAAAATAAATTTAAAGATTAGCGAGGTATAAAAGTAAGTTTTTGTAATTTAGAAAATCAAATTAAGGCAAAAAAATCTATGCAATCTTTTATTTCTGAAACGATAGATAATATCTTAAAAACTACACATTCTTTTGAAGATGCAGTTTTTATTTTACCCTCACAAAGAGCAAAAGTGTTTGTAAAGCAAACCTTTAAAGATAAAATTTCTGTGGGGTTTTTACCCGAGACTATAAACATAGAACAATTTATTCAGAATATTTCTGGCGTTCAAAAAGCAGATAACATTCAATTGTTGTTTCATTTTTATACGATTTACAAACGTGTTGAGAAAAATCCAGATTCTTTTGATACTTTTTCTTCATGGGCATTAACGGTATTGCAAGATTTTAATGAAATTGATCAGCATTTAATCAACACAAAAGATATTTTTATTTATTTAAGAGATATCGAACGCTTAAAAAAATGGTCTGTAAACGGTACTTTTAAGGAAACGGCACTCATAAAAGATCATTATTCATTTTTAGAAAAACTAAATACATATTACAATGCTTTTTATGAATTTTTAATTGGCGAAAATATAGGATATCAAGGTTTAATCTATAGAGAAGCCTGTAAAAAAATTGATGATTTTCTAGAAAAAAACAAGAACAAGAAATTCTTTTTTATCGGTTTTAATGCTCTTAATAAAGCTGAAGAACTCTTGTTTCAAAAAGTTTTAGAAGGTGGGAACTCAGAAATTTATTGGGATTTAGACGAAACTTTTTTCAACTCAAATCATCAAGCAGGAAAATTTATTAGAAAGTATAAAAGTAGCTGGCGTTATTATGAGAAAAATCAAATCAAATCTTTAGGAAATTCATTTTCAGCACCAAAAAAGATTCAGGTTATTGGCGCGGCAAAAAACAATACACAAATAAAATACATTGGTGAAATATTAGAAGCAACGACTAATTTTAAAAATACAGCATTGGTTTTAGCAGATGAAACCTTGTTGCCTGTTACCTTAAATTCTTTACCAAAAAACATTAATGCCATTAATATTACGATGGGATATCCTTTAAAAGATATCCCAACTACGGGGCTATTATTTTCAATCTTTGATTTATTTAATTCCCAAGAAAAATTACAAAAAAGTGTTTTAAATGAATTTTATTATAAAGATGTACTTCGTTTTTTTAAACATCAATCTATTTATGGTTTAATTGCTTCTATCGATGATTTTACAGTGGCAATAGCAAAAGATAACCAAACTTTTATCAAAGAGAGTCATCTTGAAAAACTGTTAAAAGAGGAAACAACAGAGGTTAAAACCGTTATTTTAAATATATTTAAACCGTTTGATTTTGTTGGTGACTTTATGGACAGAATTTTAGCATTGATTAATCTTTTAAAGGAAAAAGTAAATGCTTTAGAGAAAGAATACCTTTTTCGTTTTTATACCGTGTTTACGCAGCTGCAAACCCTGCAAAATGAGTTTCATTATTTTGTCGATTTAAAAACATTATCGCTGTTTTTTAAACAGCTTATTTCTTCAGAAAGTTTGTCTTTTCAAGGAGAGCCTTTAAAAGGATTGCAATTAATGGGCATGCTAGAAACACGTGTTTTAGATTTTGAAAATATCATTTTAGCATCTGCAAACGAAGGGGTTTTACCCGCAAATAGTCAGCAAAATACATTTATTCCTTTTGATGTAAAAGTAGAGTATGGTTTGCCAACTTACAGAGAAAAAGATGCTATTTTCTCCTACCATTTTTTTAGATTGATGCAAAGAGCAAAAAATATTTTTATCGTTTACAATACAGAGCACGATATTTTTGGTAGTGGAGAAAAAAGTAGGTTTATAACGCAATTAGAAATGATGAGAACAGATATTGTTCAGAAAATTATTTCTCCGAGAGTCGTAGCCCAAAATTTTGAATTAAAAGTAATTTCAAAAAATGAGTTGGTGTTTGAGCGATTAAAAGAAATTGCAAAAGCAGGATTTTCGCCTTCATCTTTAACTAATTATTTATACAATCCTGTTGCTTTTTACAAACAAAAAGTTTTACGAATCAAGGAGTTTGACGATGTTGAAGAAACAGTTGCTTACAATACATTAGGCACGGTTGTGCACGAGGCATTAGATGAATTGTATAAGCCTTTTATCGGTCATTTTTTAACGGTAGATGCCATTTTAGAAATGGAAAAAATCGCTAAAGATCTAGTGGTAAAGCATTTTAAAATTCAGTTTAAAAACGGAGACCTATCCACAGGAAAGAACCGTTTGATTTTTGAAGTAGCGAATCGATTTGTAACGAATTTTTTATCCCAAGAAAAAGAACTGTTAAAAGACAAGAATAATCAACTAAAAATTATTGCAACAGAAGAAAATTTATCCGCAGAAATAGTTGTTGAAGGAATCGGTTTTCCGATTAAAATTCATGGAAATGTCGATAGGGTTGATGAGTTAAATGGCGAAGTCAGAATTATAGATTATAAATCTGGAATGGTACAAGCTGCGGAATTAAAAGTACTAGATTTTGAAAAGTTAAGAGAAAAACAACAGTACAAAGCTATTCAAGTTTTAATCTATGCGTATCTGTATTCAAAAGATAAAAAGTTTGACTTTTCTAAAAATTTAAGAGCAGGAATATTTTCTTTTAAAAATATGAACAGTGGGTTTTTAGCGATTAATTTTTCATCAAATTATAGAAAACCAGAAACTACTATTACAGAAGAAAAATTAGAGGAATTCATGGAAGAACTAAAGATGTATATTAAAGAGATTTATGATCCAGAAGTTGGTTTTATAGAGCCTGCTGATTTGAGGTATTAAACAAAATTCAAGCCTTAATATTCTCTATATTTAACTCTTAAAAGTCATTTGAAATTTCTTTTTTAGATATTTCTTTAATAACCAAGTTAAAACATCAGAAACAGAAATTCTAGTAGCTCTAATCATAGGTTTTAGAAATGTTTTGCTTGTTTCAATTAACTAATGTTTTCCGTAGTTAATCATTTTTATATATGAGTAGTCCAGCACAGTAACTCGAGTGAAATTTTTTTTTCAAGAGTTTTGTATCGAGATGTTTTTTAGATATTGAATTGTAAACAACAAAAAACACAACACTTTGTAATTTCTATTTTTGAAGAAATTCCATTATTTAAAATGATATAACTTTATGTGATTTTTCCCTTTGGGCGAAATGACAAAATTGAGGAACATCAATTTCATTACTAAATTATTGGTATTACCTTACTTCTCTTTCAAAATCAATAAAGGTACATTCGTGAAAAATTCCTCTTTCAGAATGGTATTTTTTTCCCATAATTTTTTAAAGAAACCACTTTTACGAGTAAAAACACATAACATATCAGGATTATGAGTTTTTATATACTCTAAAACACCTTGAAAAGTAGTTGCATTTTCAGTGACTGTTAGCGTAGTTTGTAGTTTTTTTAAATATTTATGTATTATTAAATCTTCTTGTGAATAATTAGGCGTTTTTACTAATAATAAATTCACTTCAGAATGAAATTTCTTTACTATAAATTGCAACGGATATAAAACTGTTTTACTTTTTATAACACCAGATTTAAAAGCCATTAAAATATTTTTTACAGGAATGTATTTGTAACCTTCAGGAATTGCTAATATTGGTACTTCAGTCTTTTTCACTAAACTACCAGCAGTTTTTCCTAAAAATATTTCTTCTTTTATAGCGTTGCTTTTAGCGTTAACAATAATTAAATCAATTCCTAATTCGTCATCAATAGAGGTTACACTATCAACTACAGAGCCTTTAGCGGCGATTAACTTAATCTCCACATTTTTTTTATCAACAGAATTTACCATTGTTCTCAAATATAAATTTGTTTCACGGGCAATAATATTATCAATATTTATAATAGTACCAGCTCTAGAATGCGCGCTGTAAGCTCTAAAAATAAAAACTTTTGCATTTATTTCTGAAGCAAAATCAATAGCGTATTGTAGAGTGTGTTGTGCATTTTCTGTAAATCCGATAGGTACTAAAAGGTGTTGCATAGTAGAATTTTTGAGAATACAAAGTTACTCATTTTTCAGCAAGGAAAGTATTTAGTCCTTTTTTAGATATGTATCTTCGTAAAAATATTTTTTTTGAAAGCCGATATAAGTTTTAAACGGATTAATAAATTAGCGATTCCTGCGCTAATTGCCGGTATAGCAGAACCGTTATTATCAATTACAGACACTGCGATTATTGGTAATATAGGTGAAAATGCTACAGAAAGTTTGGCTGCAGTTGGTATTGTAGGTGCCTTTATTTCTATGCTGATTTGGGTATTTGGTCAAATAAGAAGCGCAATTTCTTCGATAATATCACAGTATGTAGGTGCTAATAAGTTAGACGAAATTAAAAACTTACCTGCGCAAGCTATTGCCATTATTGTTTCAGGCAGCCTTTTAGTTTTGGTAATTTCTTATCTTTTTGCCGAACAGATTTTTCAATTTTATAACGCATCTGGCAGCGTACTAGCATATTGTGTTGTTTATTTTAAAATTAGGATTTTTGGTTTTCCGTTTTCATTATTAGTCTTCGCTATTTTCGGAACTTTTAGAGGTCTTCAAAACACTTTTTATCCGATGATTATTGCGATTATTGGAGCATCCTTAAATATCGTTTTAGATATTATTTTAGTGTACGGTGTTGAAGGTTTTATTCCTGCAATGAACATAGAAGGTGCGGCCTATGCCAGTGTTATTGCACAAATAACCATGGCAGTAATATCCGTTGTCTTGTTACTGAAGAAAACAACGATTTCTTTAAATATGAAATTACCTTTTCATCAAGAAATTCCGAAATTATTAAATATGATTGGGAATCTTTTTATAAGAACAATTGCCTTAAATACTGCGCTATATTTTGCAACTTCTTATGCCACTGGGTACGGAAAGGAATATATTGCAGCGTACACAATTGGTTTAAATATTTGGTTATTAGGTGCTTTTATGGTAGATGGATATTCTAGTGCTGGTAATATTTTAGCGGGTAAATTATTAGGGGCAAAAGAGTATGGATCTTTAATAGCTTTAAGTGGCAAACTGACTAAATATGGTTTTTTTACTGGAATGATAATTGCCGGTTTTGGGCTTGTTTTTTATGATGCTATTGGTCGTGTTTTTACAAAAGATCCTTTGGTTTTAGAGCAATTTTACCATGTTTTTTGGATTGTAATTTTAGCGCAACCTCTTAACGCCATTACTTTTATTTACGATGGAATGTTTAAAGGCATGGGCGAAATGAAATATTTACGAAACGTATTGTTACTTTCTACAGGATTTGTATTTATACCAACATTGCTCTTTTATGATTGGTTAGATTATAAGTTAGTGGCCATTTGGATTGCTTTTACATTCTGGATTCTAGCAAGAGGAATTCCGTTAATCTTTAAATTTAGAAATAAGTTTTTACCCTTGATGTAACACTAATTTTTACGATGAATCATTTTTTTAATTTAACTATCTTGTGCTTGTTAAATAAGTAAAGTTTTAATTTTCTTAAGTCATTATTTTTTTGGAATACTTATTGGTGTTTTTAGAAAATTATTTGTCCTTATTTTTATAAGAATCCTGATCATTATGAGTAAAAAAAAATCCATAAAATCTAAATAAAAGTGCTAAATTTTAAAAATGTTTCCTTAAAAATAAGAATCTTTTTATCTATGATTTTATTGGTGTTATTAGCATCAATTTTAATTTTAGTGGTCACAGTTTATCAGTACGATGAACAAACGCAAGACTATAATATTCAACGTTTTGAAAGGAAAGAGGCCACGACCAAAGAAACGATAGAACTCGAATTGACCAATAAAACGAGTTATCCTGTAAATACAAAAAATTTAACTAAAATATTTCAAGAACGTATCTATGAAATTTCATCGATCAACAAATTAAACATATCAATTTTTGATATGCACGGTAATTTATTGGTTTCATCAAAAACAAATGCTTTTGAAGAAAATACAATTCAACCTTTAAGTTACAACCTTTTAAACGAGTTGTCTCAAAATTCCAACCATAGAATCCTTAAAACGAGAAGAGAAGAAGGGGTTAGTTACCAATCATCGTATGCTTACATTAACGATCCAAAATTTAAGAGAATAGGTATTTTAGAATTACAGTTTACACAAGACAATTCAGAAATTGAAAAAGAATTAAAAGAGTTTATAGCGCGTTTAAGTTTGGTGTATCTTTTAATGTTGTTGATAGCGATCGCATTGGCTTATTTTTTATCAACCTATATAACCAGCTCCATTCAAACAATTTCGGATAGAATGCAAAGAACACGTTTAAATGAGCGTAATGAAAAAATAATGCTAGGTTCTGCGAGTTCAGAAATTGAAGTTTTGGTAGACGCTTATAATAATATGATTGATCAGTTAGAGGAAAGTGCTGTGAAATTAGCAAAAAGTGAGCGTGAACAAGCTTGGAGAGAAATGGCAAAACAAGTGGCACATGAAATTAAAAACCCGCTAACGCCCATGCGATTAACGGTACAAAGTTTTGAAAGAAAATTTGATCCTACAGATGAAAATATAAAAGAAAAATTGAAAGAGTACAGTCAAACACTCATTCAACAAATAGATGTAATGACTTCTATTGCCTCTGCTTTTTCTGATTTTGCAAAAATGCCAACACAAAAAAGAGAAAAAATTAATGTCGTAAGCGTTGTGAAATTAGCCTTAGATATTTTTAACGAAGATTTTATTTCTTACGTCTTTAGCAAAGAAGAAATGTTTGCAAATTTAGATAAAACTCAATTGATTAGAATTGTAACTAACTTGATTAAAAATGCTATGCAGGCTTCAGAAAAAGAAGAAAAACCTAGCATAGAAGTTCAAGTGATATCAGAAGGTAGAAATATAAAAATTTTAGTTTCTGATAATGGAAAAGGAATTCCGGAAGATGTAAAAGATTTAATTTTTGAGCCAAAATTCACCACTAAATCTAGTGGAATGGGACTTGGTTTGCCGATGATAAAAAATATTGTAGAAGCCTATGATGGTGCTATTTCTTTTACTTCAAAATTTGGAGTTGGTACCGTTTTTACCGTAATTTTACCTACAGAATGATTAATAATAGTCTCATCAATAAAGACTTTTAAAAATAGAGAATATGAAATTTGACAATATTTTAGTAGAAAAAAACAATGCTTTAGCACAAATAACAATTAACCGACCTAAAAAGTTAAACGCCTTAAATAGTGCAATTATTTATGAATTAAGTGAGGCTTTTCAGGTTCTAGAAGAAGATAAAAATATTAAAGTTATTATTCTGACAGGTGCAGGCGATAAAGCTTTTGTTGCGGGTGCAGATATTTCTGAATTCGTCCATTTTTCGATGGATGAAGGAGGAAGTTTGGCAAGAAAAGGACAAGAAATATTATTCAATCTTATTGAAAATTTATCGAAACCGGTCATTGCTGCTATTAATGGTTTTGCGCTAGGTGGCGGATTAGAATTAGCAATGGCCTGTCATTTTAGAATAGCATCAGACAATGCCAAAATGGGTTTGCCAGAAGTTTCTTTAGGAGTAATACCTGGGTATGGAGGTACACAACGTTTACCTCAATTAGTTGGTAAAGGGAAGGCGATGGAATTAATTATGACGGCAAGTATGATTCCTGCTGACGACGCTAAAAATTGTGGTTTGGTAAATTACGTAACGACGCCTGAAGAATTATTGCCATTGGCAGAAAAATTAGCTGGTAAAATGATGCGCAATTCATCTGTAGCAATTTCTGGCGCTATTAAAGCCGTAAACTCAAATTTTAAAGAGGGTACAAATGGTTTTGATATAGAAATTGAAGAATTTGGAAACTGTTTCGGAACTCAAGATTTTAAAGAAGGTACTGCCGCTTTTTTAGACAAAAGAAAACCTAATTTTCCTGGAAAGTAGCGTAAAGCCATAAAAAAACGAGCCAACAAAGGCTCGTTTTTTCTCAATTTAGAGTTTAAATTCAATAATTAACGAACTTAATATTTAAACTCATTCTTATAAATTTTTCCATTATTGTAAGCAACAACTCTATAATTTCCTTTTAATTCTTTATCTAAACTATATATCCTATTTAGAATAGCGTCACTAGTAGCAGTTTCAGAATATATAATTTCGTTATTGTAATATATATAAATTTCTAACGGCTTTTTATCAAAACTTATTCTACTAATCATTAACTTATTTTCTTTGTTTCTAATGTAAGGTTTAAAGATAATTTTATTAGCATTTGTATTAAAAATTGCAATATTGTTCTCTACCCTTACAGTTTTGATAACAATTTCAAAATCTTTGTCTAATTCAAAAGTATAGTTTCCATTTTTTAATGTAGCAAAATCAAAAGTTTTTACAAGCTTACCTTGCGTTGTTACATTTTCTGAATGCAGTACAACTCCATTGCGATTTTTAATAGTTAACTGATTTCCTTTTTTAGCACTGTTAAACACAACAGTCACTTTTTTTGCGTCCAATTTGTTTTTAAACTCTGAATTGTTTGCATAATTTATAAATGTTCCTAATACAAAAACTGCTACTAATACTTTTCTTTTTATTGTTTTCATCTTTCTTCTTTTTTGTAATGTTTAATTAATTTTTTCTTGTGATCTTTTTTTTGTTATTATAAATCTTAATGTAATTAGCTGAATTACAGAGAGATCTATAAAGAATACTAGCCTAGCGATAAATAAAAAATTTTAATTTGTTAACACGATTATCATTTTTATACCGCAAAGTTATGGTTGAAATAAGTATTTTAAAACAATAGAATTGGTAAATTTGTGTAGTATATTAACAGTATATCTAATGTTAAATTACTGTAAGGTTAATTTAGAACATAAAATTGATAATTGTATATAGGTAATTCTTTTTCTGTGTCGTATTTTTGTATGATGCAGAGAAAACCAACTCTTGAAAAAATTACCCCGAATTTTGGTAGTTCCTTATTGGTAAAAAAACATGTTGAGTTTTTAAAAACACACACACCTTTTTGGCATTTTCATCCAGAAATGGAATTGGTTTTTGTAAATAAAGGAAAAGGGAAAAGACATATAGGCAATCATATCAGTTATTTTAAAAACAGTCAATTAGTATTAATAGGATCTAATTTACCGCATATTGGGTATTTAGATCGTTTAACAACAAATGGTTCTGAAACTTTAATACAGTTTCTGCCAGATTTTTTAGGAAAAGACTTTTTTAAAATTCCTGAAATGGCAGCTATTGACTCCTTATTTGAGCGCGCAAAAAAGGGAATTCGATTTAATTTAGAAATTAAGCAACGGATTGGTGCAAAAATAGAAAGACTCGTCGATTTAAAAGGAGCGAATAGAATAACTAGTTTTATAGAAATTTTAAACGATTTAGCAACTACAGATGACTATACATTATTAAATGCAAATGGTTTTGCTTTTGAAACGATACACCAAGATAGTAATAAGATTGAGGTTGTTTATAAACATATTAATGATAATTTTAAGGAGCATATTAGCTTAGATGAAATCTCAAGTATTGTTAGTATGACGGTTCCTGCATTTTGCAGATACTTTAAAAAAGCTACAGGAAAAACATTTACAAAATTGGTAAATGAATATAGAGTAGTCCATGCAACCAAACTCTTGGCGGAAAGTACCATGAGTATTACGGATATCAGTTTTGAGTGCGGTTTTAATAACTTTTCTCATTTTAATAAGCTATTTAAAGAGTTTACAGGAAAAAGTGCTTCTATTTATAGAAGCGAAATGAAAGATTTAATACAATAAATTATGGAGATTATTTTAGAAGATAAAATAGAAAAAGCATTAGAATATTATGTTTTTAAAAGTAAACAATTAAAAGACTTTGTAAATTCAAGCAAAGATTTAACAGTAGAGCAAATTATAGAATTCGGAGAAGAGTTAGGGGTATTAGAATATAAAATTACAGCATTAGAGGTAGCCCAGGAGAATTAGGCCTTTTTGTGTTATTTGGAGAAAATCAGATCTTTAAATTAAAATTGCTCGTATATCAATGGTATATCGGCCTTTGCAGCTTGCTTTAAGTGAAGTAAATTATAGTTTACCATTCCATTCATCATAAAACTGTTTTAGAAATTGCTCCATATATTGGTGCCTTTCAATAGCAATTTTTTTTCCAGCAGCAGTATTCATTTCATCTTTTAGCAATAATAATTTTTCATAAAAATGATTAATAGTTGGCGCATCAGAGTGTTTATATTCCTCTTTTGTCATGTTTAAATTTGGAGCAATTTTAGGATTGTAAAGCGCTCTGTCTTTATATCCTCCATAATTAAAACAACGCGCAATTCCTATCGCTCCAATTGCGTCTAATCTGTCAGCATCTTGCACGACTTCTAATTCTTTTGAAGTAAAGTTTAAACCTTTCTCATCAAAAGTGTTTTTAAACGAAATGTGTTTTATAATATGTAAAACATGGTCAATGATACTGTTACTAACTTGTTGTTTCTTAAGAAATTCAGAAGCTATTTTTGGTCCAATAGTTTCATCTCCGTTATAAAATTTAGGATCTGCAATATCATGCAAAAGCGCCGCTAAAGAGACTATAAAAATATCTACTTTTTCATCTTTAGATATTAAAAGTGTGTTTTTAAATACGC
>TARA_B110000967_G_scaffold199336_1_pt1 | contig 11914 bp, 7 predicted proteins | sample TARA_B110000967 | Tara Oceans TARA_B110000967 (sample SAMEA4397903) | marine metagenome | biome: Polar Biome; feature: [DCM] deep chlorophyll maximum layer (ENVO:01000326); material: water (ENVO:00002006), including particulate matter (ENVO:01000060) such as... | depth 35 m
GCTGGCGGTGCGCCGCAACGTCCGCAACCAAGCGATCCGCATTGCGGAAAAACATTTTTTCGACACCGTCACGGTCGATGCCGACCTGTTCGCAGGCCTGTTTCATCGCCTTGAGCGCCTCATACATATACAAGGTGTAGCCCGCTTCGATCTCCGGCGATTCGCGATTTGTATTAAAGTGAAAGTCTTGGCTGGTGTGGTTCGTATAGCTACGCCCCTGCCACTTGCGCCGCCCCCGCATCATGAACATGGGATTGTCGGTGCCATACAGGATTTGGTCCGGGCCGATGTGTTCCATCGCCAAGGCATGCACTTCGGGGTTGAGCACCGCTGAACTATCCCAGTAGATCCCCGGATCATCCGCCAGTGGCAGGATCCCCTCCTCTGCGTGCGGCTTGGTATAGCAGCGACCAAAGTGTGCAATCACGAGTTTGATATCAGGATACTTCTTGCGAATTTCCTTAATATCACGCTGATTTTCAGGATGGCCCAAGCGATCGGCCTTCGGCACATGCATCGTGACCCAGGCCTTGTGCTCGTTGAGCACTTCAAGCTGGTGATGCGGAAGAAAGTCAAAGATTGACGCTTCGATATACTTATCCCGCGAATCCGCATCGTGCCCGATCAAACTATAGTAAGGCTTCACCCCGATAACGCCAGGCTGAGAGAGTAACCACTCCACCTGCTCCGCCACCCATGTGGGGCGCACGATCGCGAGTGCATTCCAGTTCTTTTGCGGAAGATGCTTCCATACGTATTCATTGGAGCCTTCGATTTCCCAGCCGAGAAACGGCCAGCCAAACCCGGTGCAGCACACATCCCTGCCCGGAAAAACCGTCTGATAGCAGTGCTCCGCGACATCGGCACTCATCATATTTTGCAGTTCCTGCACCCAATAGGACTTTTTCATTTCCTCAGAGACAGTCTCCAATTGATAGCTCTGGTCGATAATGTGGATGTGCGAATCGAACACCCGCTGCGGCACCCAATCCTCCAGGTGTTTCACCCAGAACGCCCGGTCGACATCCGTATAGTTGAACTGATGATGCAGAATAATGTCTTCCATGGTAAATGCGCTATTCGGCCTTGGTCTTGGTCAGTATAATCTGGTCGATTCCGATCACACCCGGATTCTCTGCTGCGATGATCGCAAGCTCAGCGGATTCGGGCGTGAGCTCAAAGCTGCCGAGTCGGAGACGATGCACCAGATGGTCGCCGGAAATCCATTCGCCTTCGGGCAGTTTGCTACGGGAGGACGGCACGCTGTTGCCAGGATAGACATCTGCGGTCTGGTAATTCACCTGATACTTTTGTCCCTCCTTGGTGGTTTCCGGGAAGCTAATGGGAACTGACTGGCCATTGATTTCGATACTGAACGGGCCATATTCTGGACCGCGCGTGATGATCATATCTACCAAGTATTGACTGGATTTTTCAACGGGCATGAAGAAATCAATACGATCCCCACTCTTTTTAGGCGTAAACAAAACTTGTCCGGACCCGGTCCACATATTGAAATCGTCATGTGTGCCGCGTGCCTGCGTTTCGGCCAGACTCCCCGCAGTGATTTGATACGGCGTATCTTCCGCTTCGATCACCTGAGTGCTACTACCGATCTTCGTTGTTGCGACACAGGCCATAACAATCAGACCAACCATCAGCGACCACCAGAGTCGAAGACTGCGGAGGCCACCATTCTTTTTCTTGTCTTCGGCGGATTGGCGAATGGCTTGAAAACTCCAGATCACACCTTTCAATTCCTCGTCGGTCTTGCGCGGGGTAAACAGGGAAACGATCACTAGCGTCAGGCCGGAAAGCAGTAGCACTAGGAAGGTGTGGTGCGTGAAGGTATCGTAGGGCACCAAGCAGTCGACCTGAGGGAAAATGACAAACTTAACCAAGGGCGTGTAGACGCAAAAGCCAAGTATGATCGCGGCGAGCGCTCCCGGGCCGGTTGCCCTTTTCCAAAGCACTCCGATCAAGAAGCAGGAAGCAATCGGTGCGGCCATGTAGAAAAAGGTCTGCTGAATGATACCGAAGACCGTGATGCCTGGCAACTGCGAGAGCAATAGTGCCACGCCGACGCCGATGAGAAGGATCACCGTGCCACTCAGACGGCCGACTCTATGCAGCTCCTTGTCCGACGCTTCTGGACGAAACAGTTCCTTGTAGAGATCCAGCGTGAAAATAGTCGAGGACGAGTTGGTAATGGCACTGAGCGTCGACATAATCGCGCTAGCGAGTCCGGCCAATACCAGTCCGGTAAACCCGACGGGTAAGAACTCTTTAACCATGAATGGCCATGCCTGGTCGCCATCACTGAGACGATCCTGAAAGAGGTGGAACGCGATGATTCCGGGAACAACGATGATAAAAGGCAGGATGGCTTTCGTGAAGCCAGCCATCACGACCCCCATTTGCGCATCCCACTCGGTGCGGGCGGCGAGACAGCGCTGCACCATAAACTGGTTGGCGCAACTATACCAGATGCCAACGGAAAACATGCCCATCAACAGGCCTGACCATGGGATGAGCTCATGAGTGGGCGGGTAAAAGACAATGAACTTTTCGGGAAGGTTGAGGATCAGCTGATCCAATCCACCGACATGGTAGAGACCGAAGATCGTCACCACGAGGCCACCAACCATGAGTAAGCAATACTGGACAAAATCCGCCCAAACCGCAGAGAGCAGTCCGCCATAAATCGTATAGGCTCCGGCAGTGAGCGCCAGCAGTGCGACACCCCACGGCAGCGTGATCATCGGGAAGAATACGTTGATCGCCTTGGCACCGGCAAACAGCACGCCACCGAGCATCGCAATCACCAAGCCAATAATCATCACGCCGGCATAAATATAGCGGCACTTCTTATTGTAACGCCGTTCCAGGAATTCCGGCATGGTGGATACATTGCCGCGCATGTAGAAGGGTAGAAAAATCCATATCAACGCGGTTAAAGTAATCGCATTGCCCCACTCCCAGTTCGATACGGCCATGCCATAGAGGAATCCCCAGCCGACCATACCGATAAAGTGCTCGGTCGAAATATTCGATGCGATGAAAGACGCACCGACGACATACCACGGCAACTTTTTCGAGGCCAGGAAGTAGTCTGACGCAGATTGAGTTTTACTGCGCGCGGCAATGGTGATCGCGAAGGCTACGATCCCAAGGAAGTAGCCGAAAAAGATGATGATATCTAATAGTCCTAAATTCATAATTGATTTCGTCTTAAATTATAAGACACACACTTCCATGCCTGCCAATCGCCCAAACAGGCCAAGGCTCTCGCAGTGATCGCCCATCACCAGCACGCTGTGATGCGTGCCGCCGAGGCGTGAGAATTTTTCCAGAAATTCCGCAACGGGTAGCGGCGGACGAATCCACGCCCTCACCCATTTGGGAAGATCCGGATGCGTGCCATCCTCCAGCACATCCACTAAAGAAATAATGAGGCGAAAGCTATCGTCGGGCCCTGGTGATAGATTGATATGGGTGGCCTTTCCCGGTTCAGGCGCCATGCCCAGTGCCGCTGGATTCTGCGCCGGAGAGAACGGATATTCCTTTTCATACAATAAAGGTTTCTCAGCAGACAGCTCCGGATTGAACTCCCCCATATGAGAGAGAAAAATCGAGTTGCCGTCCCAGTCCGGGCAGAACATTTCCACAAATGAAGTCTTACCATAGGCGCGCCCCAGTGCAGCCGACAGTGAGGCAGTCAATACATCCCCCTCCCCCGAATAGCCAACACCGCGGGCCATGGCCTTACAGCACTCCAGAAAAGGCACGGCATTTACCGGGCCATCGGCATCTCGGAACGCCTCGAAATTCATACTGAAGGCTTCATACTCTCCCTGTTCGAGATAAGTGCGAAGCCCCAAGCCCACTCGGAGTGAGCGACGATGCACCTCGGGGTCAATGTCTCCCTGATAGCGCTGTAGATCCTTGAGACGTTCGTCCTCGATCGCTTCGTCAGTAACCGCTGCGGCGCAAGCCACTAGATCAGAGGGTTGGATGTTGTCGACCGTGATGCCGAGTTGATCGGCTAACACATTCGGTGCGACCCGAAAATCTCCCATTCCCTTGAGCGCCCCCCCGATGCCCAGCGTCTTCATGCCCTTCAACAGGGAAGCCGCGTGAGCGGCACGGGCAAAATCCACCACGCGGTCCATCACCGAAGAATCGCTCAGGTGCCCAGCGACGACTTCATAGTCTTTCTTGTGGCGTCGCAGCATGGCGGCCAAATCCTGCACACCATGAATGCCGTGATTGTAAAGTAGACGCATCGGATCGACATCGCGTGAAAATGCGGAATCCAGAGTCGTGTCGAGCAGCAATAAAGCTTGAGACGTCGCGGCCAGTGCTTCGACCGTTTCCAGCGACGGTGAATAGGCCAAGTGCAAAGTCACAATCATGTCGACCTGCTGCGCATCGAATTGCTTCAACGCGGCCTCGACTTGCTCGCGAACACAGCATGTCGCCGCTCGGATCACATCGACCTTTCGCGATGCAAACGCCTCGCAGACCTGATCAGTCAAGGGTTCGACGGTGGCTCTGAGCTCGGGTAAGACTTGATCATACAATTCGACATACAGTGGTAAGAGTCCAATACGTGGGGCTTTCATGATGTCACTCCTTTTGATTCGATGTGGAACGGACGTCCGGCTGGGTCAGCACTGTAAAGTCGTTCATACAGGTCGTTATAAATATCCTGAAGCTCTTGCAGTTTCTCCGATTTCTGGATTTCGCTGCCAGTAAACGGCTGAGCTTGAACCTGTGCGACCACAGGATTGAAGGCATACAGGCTCCCGCGGGTTCCCATACTATCAGGAATGAAAATGGGGAGCGGTGCAAATAATGCGGCGAACAGTTGCTGAAAATACGTCGCTCGACTCGCGCCCCCGCAAAGAATGATACTGTCAATCGCTCCCGCCTGGTGAATCGGGTCAAACACCCGAGCAAATTCGAACACCAGGCCGAGCGCGACGGAACGCAGGAAATCGCCGTTACATGTCGTTGGAGACATTCCCAAAAAAGATCCCGCTCCAAATCCTTTTCCGAGTGGATTCGGACGGTTGAACCACGGCAGGCACGTCAAGTCCTCCGATGGCAACAGACGTTCACTAAAAATGTCGCACGCTGAATTCAGTGCCTCTTGGTGATCTTTAGCAACGAATTTCTCTAACGCCCAATCCCATGTCAGGCTTCCGGTCTGCAACGCTTGAATGAGCAAATTCCCCGATCCTGTCGGTGCGGGGACAGCAAACTGAAATCCCGAGCCCTGACCGAAGTCATTATCCAGCACGAAATTGCCGACCCATGCAGTGCCGAGGGAGCACTGCAGCGGACGTTTCGAAAGATGCATGACAGAGGCATAGCCCGCTTCATGATCATTGTAAGGGCCTGCGACCGGAATTCCAACTGGCAGCCCTAAGCGCTCTGCCGCTGGTTTGCTCAATGCCTCTACGGTATGGCCATCGCGCATCGGCGAGAAAAAGGAGGCGTCCAAACCGACCAGGTAAAGTGGCGCCTGAGACAAGGTTTGCTGGTGAGCATCGTAGCAACCGCTTTGCAATGCCTGACAGGCATCCTGCCGCCACACGCCCGTCATCTGATGAAATACGAACTCCCCTGCTCCGACATAGCGGTTTTGTTTTCCGAAGAGTGCAGGATCTTTCTCCTGCAGCCACTTAATCCGCCCCAGGCCTGCCCCGGGCTCGTCGCGCATGGAAAACGCGCGCCAGAATTCCGGTGGATGTTCTTTTTGAATCTGGGCAATGTGCCCAAAGCAACGGAAGTCGTTCCAGAGATACAGGGGTGTGAGCGGCTGTCCGCCGTCCCGCTCCACAATCAGCGTGCTGCCCCCCTGAGCAGCAAGCCCGATGCCTGACACCTCGGACCAGCGCGCGCCGCATTGCTCCCGCAAAGAAGCAAACACGGAGACTAAACAGTCCATGATATCGCCGGGGATCTGTTCCCGACGTCCATCCGAATCTGTTTGAACCGGAAGGCGCACCGACGCTTCCGCTAAACAGTTTCCGTCATCAGGATCGTAGGCCGCGGCCTTCAGGCCGGTGGTTCCTAAATCAATTCCAATTAACATAGTCAGTTCTTAGCGGCTCACTTTAGAGACAAATGGATTTTCTTCAAACGATAGGTTTAATGCATCCGCGACCGCCTTATAAACCACATGTCCTTGATAGGTATTTAGTCCGCTTTGTAAATCCGGCATTTGACTCAACGCAGCTTCACAACCAAGATTGGCAATTCGTATCGCATAAGGAAGTGTCGCATTCGTCAGCGCCTGCGTCGCAGTTCGCGAGTAAGCCCCTGGCATATTGGCCACACAGTAGTGCACAATGTCATGCTCGGTATAGACGGGATCCTCGTGAGTGGTGGCCCGCGATGTTTCCGCACAGCCGCCTTGGTCGATTGCGATATCAACAAACACCGATCCCGGCGCCATAATATCCAGCATTTCTTCCCGAATGAGCTTAGGCGCTTTCGCTCCTGGCAGCAATACCGCGCCGATCAAGAGATCCACTTTCGGCAACAGATCCATCAGGTTTTGTTCATTACTGTAAAGCGTGCGAGCGGTGTGATCCATTGAGATATCTAGAAACCTCATCTTCTCCAGATCGACATCTAAGATGGTGACATTCGCACCCAGTCCAGTCGCCATCCGTCCAGCATTGACACCGGCGGTGCCGCCACCCAACACAAGGACATTCCCAGGCAACACACCCGGAACGCCGCCCAGTAAGACTCCCTTACCGCCTTGCGTCCGGTTCAGATAATGCGCACCAACAATGGTGCTCATACGCCCGGCGATCTCACTCATTGGTTCAAGCAAGGGCAGACGCTTCCCCACTGAAATCGTTTCATAGGCGATGGCCGTGGTTCCAGCATCGAGAAGTGCTTTGGTGAGCTCCGGCAACGCTGCCAAATGCAGGTAGGTAAACAAAACGAGATCCTTGCGAAGAAACTTATATTCCTCCGCAATCGGTTCTTTGACTTTCATCACCATCTCGCACGACCAAGCCGCTTCAGCGCTAGGCACGATTTTCGCACCCGCCGCGACGTAGAGATCGTCCGAATATCCGCTGCCGAGTCCACCGTTTTGCTGAACCCAGACTTCGTGACCGTTGCGCACCAATTCTCTGGCACCACCCGGGGTGCAGGAAATACGGTTTTCCTTGATCTTAATTTCCTTGGGGATTCCAATTCTCATACTATTAATTCCTGTTTTATTTACCGCTAGTTAGAGCAGTCATCACGTCGTTCATCTGATCCATAAAGAAGTCGATCATCGCCCTGTCTGCGATCAATGGAATCTTAGTCAGCACCACAGGCGGGCAATCCGCTTTGTAAGTCTGAGCACTGATGTCCATCCCGCGCCCACTGATTTCTCTCACGAACGCTTTGGCTTTTTCCAAATCCGAGAACTGAATCGTGCTCATATGCTGCCAGCCATCCACAGAGGCAATCACCTCCGGATAAGCGGCTGCGAACTTCCGCACCCGCTGTTCGAAATAAGCGCCCAGTTCTTTGGTCACAGCCGTATTTGCCTGCGCCCATTCCATCGTGACGAGGTAAGCCATTGCCGCCAGTTCCTCTTGGCCGTTGGTCACCAACGCGCCGAACTGTGGCATACTGTCCATCGCTGCACTGAACAAGATTCGTGAGGCTGGATATTCTCCACCAGGGAATCCTTTGCCGATCGCGACAAAGGTTGGCGTAATGCCATATTCGCGAAAGAGATAGAGCTCAGAGGCCCACATGCAGGATTGAATTTCATCACACACAGTAGCTACGTCATGCTCATCACAAAGTTGATAGGCATGTTGAAGGAAGTCTGTTGTCAAACGACGACCTCCATAGTTCATCATGACAATCTCATGAAAGAACCCCGCTATTTTATAATCCCCCTGATCGTATTTCGCAAAGGCGTCATCAAGGTCTTGCTTGTTGTTAGGACGGATGTGCACGACCTTCCATAGCTCGGCTGCCTCGATCTTCTTGCGAAGTTCAGGCCACATTCCCCGCATCATTTGGGTAAGTGTAGTCGTGCCGTGGTAGTTTGCAGACGCCCCCCCTTCATCGTTGCCCATACACAGAATGACTGGGATACGGCCGAGATACTTTGGCTCCTCCGCCTCTGCTTGAATTCTAAAGAAACGCGCAAGAATCATTTTCAGAGCGGCTTCGACCGCGAGACTGCCCGTTTCCAGGTTGATCACTCGGTTCAATACCTTCAAGTCATCCGTGATCGCCATCACAGACTCCAAGCCTTGCTGATCGCCGCGCTCCAGACCATTGGCAGTGCGGATCAATTCTTCTTCCAGTATACGGGTAATGTAACCGCGCGTATTGTTGTGCGTCGCGTTGGGAATATTTAACTCACGAGCCTGATCAAGCAAACCGTAGCCTGGGAAGCTGTGGCCCAAGGGTGTATGGTAGTGCTCACTCTTGGTCGTCAGATAAAGTCGGCCATCCTCACCAACGCGATAGTAGCCAAAAGCACTCACCGGGGCGGCATTTGCATTCAGTGCCTCGTTAAATTTCACCGTCCCAGCACCGACCGAAGTCTGCTGAATCGGCGCGTCCATCACCTGTGTGCCGACCTGCTCGAGCATGCCTGCGAGACGATTCTGCATCGCCTCCGGATAGAATTCCGTCTTCTCGGCTGCGGCCGTAAATAATGCGTCGCGGTCTTTGCCTGTCAGAACCGCGCAGGCGGCACAAGCGGAACGAATATATGCCTCGCCGAACATATCTGTCAGCGAACGCTCTACTGTTATAAATTGGTTTTTCATAGTATTATCCTTTTAATATATAGCCTAAAGCTCGTATTGAGGGATCTTCATCCACTCACCATTCTGAAGCGCCGACTTGTGCGCGATGACCCCTGACAATGTCATATTCAATGCATCACCAATACCAACGTTCGGCTGCTGATCCAATAAAATAGATTCGATAAAGTTATTGGTCAAATGGCCATGCGAGCCACCATGACCACCGCCGCCGACACCTGGCGGTAGCGCCGGACGACTGCCATCGACCTTCGCCTGCTTGTAGGACTTTTGGCCATACACACGGCCCTTTTCACCATGTGCATCTTTCAGATCCCAGCCCACAACCATGCGTGAAATGCCGCCCTCGCTGGTCCGATACATCGCGACTTCAGTTCCAAAGGGGTTTTGATAGCTGTTATTCTCTTTCTGAAATTCTGCGTAAAGACTCTGAGTGCCCAGGCATGACACCTCCATAAAACGCCCACCCGTGATGGAAGTATAATAGGCGGCTGAGTGCGTCGGATACCACATCGGCACCAGACCTCTGCGCCAACCCATGTGATCAATCTTGCCGTTGTTGGGATTATAGCCGGGCAAGCCTGAACCAAAGTCATGATAGTATTCGCCTTCGGAATACATCACCTGGCCCAATGCACCTGCCTGATACTGCATTCTTTTTGCGTAGAGATCTGCGTGGTAGGCGGAGGTCTCATTCATCATGTATTTGAGACCGCTGCTCTGCACGGCATTGAAGAGTTTTTCGGCTTCATCTTCGGCCTCAAAGCCAAACACAGCGGGCACCGCAGAGCAGACATGCTTACCGTGATTCAGCGCCATGATGGCTAGGCGTGCATGACTCGGCGCATCGGTCGCAATGTAGATGGCTTCAATGCTCTTGTCCTTGATCATCTCCTCACAAGAGGGATAGGTCTTTGCGGCACCGACTGCTTTGGCCAACGCGGCACAGCGACCGGGGTCAAGGTCTGTGGCTGCAACCACTTCCACATTCGGATGATTTTGGTAGAAAAATTGCGCGCCGAACTTGCAGAGACCGTAGCCCGCGATGCCCACCTTAATCTTCCGATCAGAAACAGACTGCCAAGCACCCGACGAAGTCGTCACTTTCTGGTTTTTTTCAAAGCCTGGAATGATATTCCCTTGGGCATCTCTTGGGAGATCATCCGCAGCCAACGAAGAGGAAGTCAGTGAAAACGCACCTAAGGTCGCCGCAGTCGCGCCGATTTTTTGGATGAAATTTCTACGTGTGAGTCCAGATTCGTTTTCTTTGTGCATATTCTATGTGATTTAGGATGATTTAATCCTTAATATTCGCCAACTATAGCGCACTCAGCCGAATACGTGAATGTAGCCAGCCTTAGTATATCATGCACAAATCCGACTTTTTAGAGAATTCTATCAGTTTATTGAGCTGGCCCGGCACCTTGGACAGGTCAGACAATCGATCCCCCCGCGCCCATCTTCGCTCTCCCCCGTTGCTGGAGCTACAACACTTACGAAGCGCCTGAGACCACCTATTTTAGGACAGTGCCGAGATACAGCCATGCTTCGCCATCTGCGGGCTCCGGTGAGCGGAGTCGAACTGCAGACCTCCGTCTTGCCAGTTTGCCATTGATTCTTTAGCCACTTCCGAGCGCTGCGACACTTTATCATGCCCTTGGGTGCAACCGAAGGACGAAGCCAAAAGGCGTAAAAAGGCGCCAAAAGACACTAAATGGCAACGCATCCCTAGGCCGACGTAGATCTAAACCGCAGATGAACGCTGATTAACGCCGATTGGCTTAAAATGCAACGAGGGGTGCCTCGGCTCAGCACGCCACAAGCGATAATTCTTAGTGGCCACTGCACGCACGCCTCTGGGTAATCGAGCGTATTGGCCTCTAAAGCTTTTGGTGACCGAGGAACGCATCGAGTGATTGGGATTGTCCGGCGTCGATTTCTTTTTCGGCTTCAGACCACAGCGTATCCAAACGACCCGCCGCCGCATCCGCTTCAAGCTGCGCGTCCCACGCCTGTTCGCGACGCGCGATCAACTGATCCGTCAGTTTTCCAAAACTCCTTACGCGGCAAGCTACCAAGCGCTTTTTCAATTTCTTCAACAGTGCTCATCAACCCAACTAATAGCCCAATTCGCCCACTGTTCAAACTCATCATCCTGTCCTCTGCCTGCTGACAAATTCAAGAATCCACAAACCCACGTACCAGACGAACACTGCGATAACTAGCAGGCGGGAGCCCAAAGCGACGCTTAAAGCTGCGCGAGAAATGGAACGGGCAATTAAAACCACAACTCGCGGCTATCTTTTCGATTGTTTCCCCCTGATAGGCGAGCATGCGTGCAGCCCGCTGGAGCCGGGCCTCAATCAGCCAGGTTCTCGGGGACATGCCGGTGTGTGCCTTAAACAAGCGACTGAAGTAATCCACATTGAGTCCACAGGCTGCCGACCACTGGGCGATGGAGACATCTTCGTCGAGTCGCTGCTGGATCCATTCCTGTGCAGAGAGCACGTGGCGGACAGCCTTCGAATTACCTTGCTCGATACCAGGATCAGGAGACAGCGCTTCCTGTAATTCCCCCAACCAGACAAAAATGGCAGCCGTGACATGCATGTTGCGCCAGCGGCTCTCGCTTGCCAGCGCTTCGAGCACGGCGGCGAACCCTTGCTCGTAGGCTTTTCGGTCCTCTATCTTGTAATTGCGCTCATAGGCGTGCCGAAGCAGCACGTTGGCCTCATCGTCACGGCTCAGCGATAGACAAGCCGATAAATGGGTCTGCAGTCGTGATGAGTCCTGACTGAGCGAGAACACGTCGCCACTGCGCAATACGAGCAGCTCACCCGGCTGCAGCGCCACCGGCACGCCATTCACGATGGCGGAGCACAAACCATCCTCGAGATAGAAGAAACAGATAAGATCCGACGCGAGGCGCGACGGCTCGACGGACCACTCTGGATCCTCCCCCCAGCGACCAAACCATTTCACCTGAAGTCCAATGGAAGTCTCGAACTGGGGCTTCCAGTCATGGTGATAAGGTAGATCAGTCATGTTGATGGAAGGGAGGAGGAGACCTGAGGGATGAAACCTGAGGGAGGAGACCTGAG
>TARA_B110000967_G_scaffold208409_1_pt1 | contig 11896 bp, 6 predicted proteins | sample TARA_B110000967 | Tara Oceans TARA_B110000967 (sample SAMEA4397903) | marine metagenome | biome: Polar Biome; feature: [DCM] deep chlorophyll maximum layer (ENVO:01000326); material: water (ENVO:00002006), including particulate matter (ENVO:01000060) such as... | depth 35 m
CTTCTAATTGTATCTTCAATTAATTTGAGCTAAGGTTGTACTTTAATTAAATATCATATGTTTTTATTGAGGATGCTAGTTATCCAATCAAGTCTTGGATTCATTTTTATCCTATTTTTACTCTACAATCAAAGTAAATGGAATACTATATTTTACTCCAACAGGTTTTCCTCTTTGTCTTCCTGGTTTCATAGTTGGTAATTGCCCCATTACTTTCATAACTTCACTCTTAATTTTTGGATGTGGAGCTCGTGCTTGTACATTTACAATTTTACCCGTTCTATCTATTTTAAAGCCAATAAATACTCTTTTTTTTCCTGGTGATAATCCTAATTCGTTTGGTAGATCAGCATCAAATTTTCTTATAAAATGCTTTTGAACCATTCTACTAAAACAAGCTTTTAATTCTGCTTTGTTTCCTTTACAACCAGGAAAAACAGGAACATCTTCAATAATCATGAAACTTACATCTTCGTATACTTCTTCAGCTTCTGCAACTTCTTCAATTTCTTCCACCTCTACTGCTTCACTTTCATCAGTTTCTGTTGATTCTATTACGGTTTCTTCAATCTCCTTTTCATCCTCAACAACTTCAATCTTTTCAGGAGCTGGTGGTGGTGGAGTTTTTGGTTTTACGGGCTCAACTCTTTCAGTGATTGGAATTTCTTCCTCCATTTCTGCATTCATGTTTAAAGTACCCAAATCTCCATAGGTCTTGTCATATGTTTTTTGTTCTATGGCAACATAGGTTACAAAAAGCGCTAGAACTAGCCCTATTTGCATAAAAATTTTGCTGAAATTCTCTAAATTTGACTTCGGGTTTTTCTTGATTTCCATTGTAAAAGAGTTTTTATAAGTTGCTAATTTAAATAAATTATTGTTTTAAAGTAGAACTCTTAGCATTAATAAATGTTTTTTTTTCGAAAAAATAAATTAAAAACGACTAGAGCTAAAAAGACACCTAACGAATTGGCAAAAACATCGAGGTAATCTCCAGTTCTGTAGGTTGTTAAAGTATATTGCAATACTTCAATTATTATGCCAAAAATAATACAGCTAATTACAATAACATATTTTTTTTGCTTTTTATAAAATGCAAGCAACCAAGTTATTGCTAACATAAAATAGGCCAAACTGTGATATCCTTTATCTATATTGGCTATTTCAATACCTATGCTTGGTATTTTTATTATGCTTAAATAAATAATACCTACGGTGATTGATATTGCAATTAAAAATATGTTATCCTTCAATAAGATTTTTATACGCTTCAGCATCTAATAATTTTTCTATTTGAGAGATATCAGATATTTCAATTTTTATCATCCAACCTTTATTGTAAGGATCTGTGTTTACCACTTCTGGGTCATCTTCTAAAGTTTCATTAAATTCAATTACCTCTCCTGATAACGGCATAAATAAATCGGAAACAGTTTTTACAGCTTCTACAGAGCCAAAAACTTCTCCTTCTTCTACGGTATCATCTAAAGTGTCGACATCGACATAGACGATATCGCCTAATTCTCCTTGAGCAAAATCTGTAATTCCTACAGTTGCAATAGTACCTTCAATTTTAATCCACTCGTGGTCTTTTGTATACTTTAATTCAGCTGGAATGCTCATTTTATTTATGTTTTATACTGTTTTTTAATTTCCTCCTAAGTTATAGACTAAGTTAATACCACCATTAATTGCTTGTCTTGGAAATGTGGTAGAAATAGCATATTCAGATGTTTGATGATTATAATATAAGGACGCTGTTAAACTACTGCTCAATTTATAGTCTGCGGTAAATTTAATTGAAAATAATCGTTGACCACCACTAATTTGATTATTATCTTCATCTATATATCTAATTTGTGTTAAATTTTCCCTTAAAGAAATATCTGCTCTCAAATTAATATCGCCTTTTAAAGCGATTTTTTTACCTGTAAAACGCGTATTCATTTTTACATTTTTAAAAACATACCCCAATCCGAAGATATACTCTGTGCCGGCAATATCTGTTAAGGTACTGTTGTTGAAATTCATGGTTAACGTTCTATCTCTTTTTATTTCCCCTCTTAAAGAAAATGAATTTTTCATTTTCATGTCTAGTTTTATTAAAGGCGAAAACTCATCTACTAAAGTTGCACTGGCAATTAATCTATCTGGTTCGTAATTGTTTGCAGCATTGGTTGCTGTGAAAGCAGTATCGTCATTATATTGTAAATTATTGGTAAAACTAGAAATCGTGTAAGATGATCTATATCCATGCGAAATTACAAAAGAAGAGAAATTCTTTTTAAACCATTTCATTTTCATAAAACCATTGTAACGTAAAGTCCAATTTGGTATCGGTATATTTCTAAACAAGCCTGTATTTACTTTATTCGGATCTTTGCCAGAATAAGCGGCCATAAATGCAGGTAATAATACTTGCTGACTATTTTCACCAAATCCTGCGGGATTTGCTGAAGGGTTTTCTAACGCAAATCTATCTGAAATAATACTTCGATAATCTCTCATTTTCTGAAACAAAGCATCACCATCTGTAAATGCAGTAGAAAACATGGAGTGACTTGAGCTAAAGTTTCCAGTTTCAAAAGCCTCTATTCCAAAATCAATGGCGCCATTTGCAGAGCCGTCTTCTACAATATCTAATTGTTGAGATAAATCTGAAGTCTGAATTTTATTAGCTCTTACATCAATATCTAAATCTTTAAAAGGTTTTATTGTAAACGTGTAATCGAGTTTATTATAATGTGTTCTACTGTATGTTTTATTGTAAAAAGCGCTTTCGTCATCGTTCGTTGTAGGATCATCAATGAGCGCTCTCGGGTTTACTAACCAACCATTAGTAAGCGCTGTATTTCTAATGTCAACTTGACTACCAAAAGCAAAAGCGGTTGGCGATCCACCTAAAAAACCAACTCCCTCGTCATAACCTTGTAAATACTGTCCGTTGTTTTCTGTGTAACTTATTTTACCTTGTTTTACGGAGGTAATAACTTGCCAAGCTCCTTTTAAAATCTTCTTTCCTAAAGGTAAATTTTTCTTTAGTTTTATTCTTGATACGTTTTTACCCTTTGCATTTTTACGTTGTGTTTTTGTCAATAGTAATTTTTCAAAACCAATTTTTTTGTAAATTTTATCGAAAGAAAAAGTAGTATTTAAATTATGCGTGTTGGCATTTTGAATTACATTACCTATTTTTTCTGCAATCGTTTGGTCTTGTGATGATACGCGCCAATCAAAATCAGCAGTATATGCATAATCGGCTTTTATGAAACTTAAAAAAGTAAACTTATCTAGGGGTATTGCATAGGTTGTGTTTAATTTTTGATGGTATTGATTGGCTCTTCCTGTATTAAAGAAATCATCAAAAATTTGTAATTCCTCTCCACTTCCAAAAGCATCATAGATATAATTATTAGTGGCATTAAAGTTCAATTGTAATGATTTTGTTAAATCGAAACCTACGGTATAATCCCAATCAAATAAAAACCTACGTTGTTTTAGTTCTGGCTGATTTGGCAAACCTTCTATTAAGTTTCTTGATTGTTGTTCATTATAACTTCTATTTATTCTAGAGTTTACGGCTAAAGTTTTCGGAACAGGATTAAAGTTTAAGTCCTTAATAAATTTCCAATATTTACTTTTAAAGCTTTCAGAGTTTTTAAACAGTTCTATTGGTTTAGAGTCAAAACTAAAATTATAAGCGGCAGAAGCCATCACATTTTCATTGATATATTTTTCAATATTATAATCTCTGTGAAATTCTTTGTTGTGAGAATAAGAAACCGCTAAATTTTCTACATTATAAAATTTAGGTTTTTTAGTGGTATTTGGGTTTCTATTCTTTTTAACATTGATAAAACTAATGCTTGTTCTTTTCGTATAATCTCTAGAAAACTCGCTGTTTGGGTTCTGCTCTAAAGCTTCTTGTAAAGTAACATCTTGATATTGTGGATCAAATTTTGGATCAATAAACGTTTCACCAATACTATAACTCATAGGTAGTTGAATTCCCCATTTTTCTGGTGTTAATACTTTTCCAAGATTCACACTAGTAGCAATATCATATTGTTTGGTTTCATCTAAACTACGCTGATTTACGCGATCTTCTACATTACCAAAACCAATGGTTTGCATACTACCAGATACAGACACATTTGCTACGTCTGCAAAATTAGCATCAGCATTCATCACTGCTGCCCAACCAGGTTTGTTATCAAAACCTGAGGAACGCAATTCATTAAACCATACTTCACCACTTTTATTTAAATTAGCGTTGTTTCTTAAGCCTAAAGTTACTGTTCTTAACTGAGCTAAAGTAGGGTTTCCTTTTACTCGTATTATAAATGCAGGTGCTTCACCTTGCACAACTTTTGGATATATTTCATTTGGCAGTAGGTTAGGGATACCGTCTCTATCTACTTTTAATCGGCCAAATGTTTCTAGCAGGGCATCTAAATTATTTTCTTCTGGCCAAATATCAATAGCAGAACCACCACTTGTAGATACTTTTAAAGGCACTTCTATCTGGTAAAAATTATCATTCAAGTCTGTACCCAATCTAATAATTGCAGAAAAATCGTCATCACTCACAGGTCCTTCGCCAACTCCTTGCAAGTGCATAAACATTTTAAGGTTTTTAAAACGCCTTAAATCGATACTAATGTTTTTATAAATAGCTCTTGTTTTATTTGGTTCAAGGTTATTCACTTTTAAGGTAACAGATTGCTCATTTTGCAATTGCACAGAGGTGGTTCCTTGCAAACGCTCGCGCTCAATTCCCGGAGGCTGAATATAGCTACCATTATTTTGCTCAATGCTGACCACACCAACTTCAAAACCTTCTAATTCTGCCTGATTTAATTCCCTATCGGGATTAATTGCAGGATCGATAGTTCTTAAATAGCGTCTCCAATCTCCACGCACCAAATCTAATTCACCAAAACGAATGACCACAGGCATTTTAAAATTGGTTAAAAACATTCTAACAAATCGAATGCTGTTAAAATCAGAAATCCCGTTTATTGGGGTTCCATTTCTAATAGGAACTCTAAATTGATACCACTTTGTTTGCTGTGTACTTCCGTTTTCTAAGGTAACTGAAGTTGTTTTTTCATCGACAATAAAATTTTTTCCTCTCTGTAGATCATTTTTATTCATCGAAATTTTATACTCATAATAACTTTCAACAGTATTCATGGTTTGATCTCTGTTGATGTCTTCTACGTCTGGATAGGTGGTAGAGGAGGTAGGATAGGTTTCTTGAGATTGATTTAATGTTGGCGAATTGCCCTGGGTGTTATTAAAATCTTTGTATCTTCTTAGTATCGATGCATTAATCGCATCTAAAGATCCTCCTCTAAAAAACTGAAAGTTATCTGCTGCAGGATCTCTTAAACCCTCGTAACTTGTTCCTTTAATACCCAATAATTCACCTTCTTCAGCATCATTTAAACCGTCGAATCCAACATCTTGGTTTATTCTTGCATCGTCTTGTTCGCTAAATGCATAAATTATAGAAGGGTTTCTAGGCACATCTCCCCAAGTTGTTCTGTTTACATTGCCGCCATTTATTTTTGCGCCATCATCTGGTAAACCGTTTTCGAACATTTTACGATTGTCCTTTACAATATCTTCAGAAATATTACCAAGATTGATGTATAAATCGCCTACTTGATTAGAAAGATCATTAGGATTTAATCCTTGAGGCAAACCCTCTTCTGTGGTAATCGAGTAATTTTGATAAGGATCCATGATCCAAAATTGAATAAACTCAACATTGGCTTGGTCAAAATTGTTCGTATTTAGGGCACGCATAATTCCACCCCAATTTGTTTCAGGGTTTGGTAATTTTACAGCACCATCAATAATATTTGCGTTTGGGTTATAGTTATAAGAACCTCTTTCTTCTGGGAAATAGGCTAAATCTAAAGTTCTTGCTTGTAAATTTTGAGTAATATCAAATTGTTGGTTTGGGAATAATTCACCAAAGTTTATTTGTCTAGTTTCTGCTCTAGAGAGTTCATCTGCCGAGATACTTGCAGGTGTTTCCCCGATTCCATAAAAAACTTGATCGATACTGTACCAAGCTAATTTACCTCTTTTGTAGTTGTAAGAAAAATCACTTTGATCACCAAAAAAACCTGGATAATATTTTGGTGTACTAGCTTCATACCAGTCTAAAGCTGATAATAAACTTATCGGTATTTGAGAAGCTTCAAAATCATCTATATAAGAAGTTGCAGCACCAGCTACATCAATTCCGCTTGGAGTTCCTGGTAACAAATACGCCATGTCTGCTCTAACGGATAAATTAGAAGGAACATCTGTATCTACAAAAGGTAATTTGTTTGCTAATTTTGTGAAATAAGGGACTTCTGTGGAGTAATCTATATTTAAACCAAACATCGTATTATCGATAGGTTCTGCGCCAAAATTAACTTTAGGCGTTAGAGGTCTCTCCATAATATTTAAAACAGTTGCGCCAACTACAAAGTCCTCTGAAAACGTATGTTCAACATCAACACCCATAAAAGTTTTTCTTTGTTGATTAAAAACTGCGTTATTTTCAGTTGATACACTTATAGGAGTTCCGGATGCTTGTAAACCTGGGTCGATAATTTGCACCCTACCAGCCATATAGTCAACTACATAATCAACACCTTCTACCAATTGTCTTCCGCCAGCGGTTACTCTTACAGAACCTCTAGGAACATTGTATGCGCCAATAGGAATTCCGCTAGGACTTTCTGATCTAAAATATCCCTTTAAAAAATACTTATCTTTATTTTGAAAGTTATTTTTAATGTTAATTTTTGTGTTTAAATATAGTTCTTTAAATAAAAATTGCTCATCTACACTTTCATCTAACCCAACATCACTAGGGTCATTTTGATTTAAAACTAAATCATTACCAAAAGGTTCTGGTTCTGGAAAAATAACATATCCGTTTTGAGAATTTACCGTAATACCTTCTACATAATCAAAGAAGCCATCTGAAGTTCTAAACTGACTTTGATCGAGCTGGTCTAGCTTAAAAACTTGAATTAAGGGTACATTTGGTATGTTTGTAGTATTTGAATTTTGTAACACATTAGAGGCAATTCCTGTATTATCATCTCTATATAAAATTTCAAAACGAAAACCATCTTGAGTTAAGGGGAAAGCTCCTAAAGCGTAAATATTTTTCATCATTAAACGCCAAGTAGGAAAAGATTCGTCTTCACCCGTGGTCGCATTTGTTCGTTTTGTTTGTAAAATTTCTGAACGTAATAATTTAACTGCTAAATTTTGAGGTGCTTGAATTCCGTCATTAGAAAATTCACCAACTTTAAAAGATTTTTGAGAATTACCGCCATTTATAGTTCCTGCAACTGTATATTCATAAGCAACTGCTAAAACTTCACCATCATTTAATCTTCTGTTTAAAGAAATATACCCTAATTGAGAATTTAAAGTATATTCATTTAAATCTAATTTTCTTGCGTTTTCTAGAATAGAATAATCTGTTCCTTGTTCCATTTGAAAACGATTCTGTAGTGTATTATCAACATCAGAGACATCTCGTATTCCATCTAAAACAATTTGTTGATATATATTGTTTGCATTATTTTGAGGCAAATTTAATTGTTGCCCGTTAGCATTTATGCTAATAGGATTTGACGGGAGCACAGTCCCTTTATCATCCACTAAATTAAGGTAAGAATTAGTTGCGTTCGCGTTGTTAGATTCACCAATATCCGCTAGTGCTACAATACTTCTAAAGTCTTCAGTAGCCGCATTTCTATTCGTAATCCAAACTTCAATTCTAGTAATACTAACCTGACTACTTATTAAAGGATATTGCTTTAAAGAATTTGCGTAATTATCTATAAAAAACTGTGATAAGAAAAAATGACGGTCATTATCATAATCGGTAGTTCTTAATTCAAATTCTTGAATTGAAGCACCAGCTTCTGATACAACGGTTTTACTTTCAGAATTTTGTTGAGAGAAGACAGCCGTAACGTTTGTGTTTCCGAATTGTAGTTCCGTTTTTACTCCGAACAAACTTTGTGCACCATTGATCAAAGAATTTTTAATAGGCATGGCAACATTACCAGCTTCAATTCCTTGTAAAATATCGTCTTCTGTAGGGGTAAAATCGATTTTTACTAAATTCTGAAAATCGAAACTAGCTTGCGTATCATAATTTGCCGTAAATTCTAAACGCTCCCCAACTTTTGCCCGAATACTTGCATTTATTTGCTGATCAAAATCAAAAACAAGACTACTTCTATTTTCTTCAGAAATTTGAGGATTTTCTGTATTTTGATAAATAAAACCGAGTTTTAAATTTAAGTTTCCTGTAGGTGTAACTTTTACAGTATTACCTCCAAAAATCGATTCAAAAAATGTATTATTCACATAATAAGTTGGCAGTAAGTCTTTTTGTGCGGCAGCAGCTCCTTTCTTTTTACTATTTGTAGCACTTATTTTATCTTTAAAATATTGCAACATATCTCGTTTTAAGCGATATTGTTGATATTCTTTTTGTGTTAAATAAATAGGAGTTTTAGTCCGATAATCACCAATTTTTTCAACAATAACATACTTGTTTAAAGCTTTATCGAAAATAATTTCCTTTTTTGCTAAATCGTCCAAAAAAAGACCTCCTTTTTGAGTATTCTTAAAATCGTACCTTAATTTTAAAGTATCTTTTTTAATTGCTACAGAATCTTTGTTGGTATTCGTTTGAGCGTATACTGATAAGTTTACCAAAAAAGTAAATAGTAGTAATAATAATATATTTTTTAACAATCTAATCAATTGATTATAAGTTTTTTAACGCTAGTTTTATGATTTTTTCGACAGATGCATCAGGGTGTTCCTTTACAATAGAACTCACTATCTTTTCTGATTGTCTTCTGTTAAAGCCTAAAACTTCTAAAGCAGATAACGCTTCATCTTTATTAGTATTGCTTGCTGTAAAGGAAACTTCGTCCATATCGAAGGTTTTTAAAATTTTATCCTTTAAATCTACAATAACTCTTTGTGCTGTTTTTATTCCGATTCCTTTTACAGATTGAATTAGCTGCACATTTTCTGTTGCAATTGCATTTTGTATTTCTTCGGATGTCATCGAAGACAGCATCGTTCTGGCAATACTAGGACCAACACCGGAAACGGAAATTAATAATTTAAAAATTTCTCTTTCTGTTTTGTTGATAAAACCAAAAAGGGTGTGTGCATCTTCTCTAATGGATAAATGCGTGAATAAAACTACATTTTCATCTTTGGGTAAACTAGAAAAAGTATTTAAAGAAATATGCAATAAATAGCCAACACCATTGCAATCTACTACAACTTCTGTTGGACTTTTTTCAACCAATCTACCTCTAACTTGTGTAATCATTTTTTCGTTTAAGCTCTAAAATACTATTTTTTATTCTTTTCTCTTTGTTGCGCATCTACAGCTGCGAAAGCTGCCATATTAACCATTTCATCTACACTAGCACCCAATTGTAAAACGTGTATAGCTTTACTTAAACCTAAAATTACCGGGCCAATAGATTCCGCTCCTTGCAGTTCTTTGAGTAATTTATAGGTGATATTTGCAGATTCTAAATTCGGGAAAATCAATACATTTACTTTTTTACCGTTTAATTTAGAAAAAGGGAACTCTTTGGCTAACATTTCTGGATTCAACGCAAAATCTGCTTGGATTTCTCCATCTACAACCATGTCGGGAAAATGACGATGCATGTACTTAACAGCTTCTCTGATTTTTTCAGAAGTTCCATTCTTTGAAGAACCAAAATTAGAAAATGACAACATCGCCACATTTGGTTTCATGCCAAACATTTTTGTTAAATTAGAGGTCATTTGTGCTATTTTCACTAAATCCTTTGCAGAGGGATTTATATTGATGGTTGTGTCTGCTAAAAATATAGGTCCTTGTTTGGTTAACATTAAATTACAAGCGGCAACTTTAGAAACTCCCTTCTCTTTTTTAATTAATTCTAAAATAGGCTTTACCACAGAAGGGTAAGGTCTAGAATAACCCGTGATTAAGGCATCAGCTTCATTTTCATTCACCATCATTGCAGCAAAATAGTTGCGTTCACGCATTAATTTTTTTGCTTCAGATAATGTTCTTCCTTTGCGCTGTCTAGTTTTCCAGTATGCCTCTCCATATCGGCTTCTGCGTTCTTCTTCTTCATCCGTTTTTGGATCAAAAATGGGCACATCATCTGTAAAACCAATTTCTTCTTTTAATTCTAAAATAACCTCTTTTCTTCCTAATAAAATTGGAATCCCTAATTTTTCTTCATGAACTCTCTGTGCAGCTTTTAAGACATCTAAATGATCTGCTTCAGCAAAAACAACACGTTTACGATTACTTTTTGCTCGGTTATGAATCAATCTAATTTCTTTACTACCAGAGCCAGAGCGTTCCATGAGTTCTTCTCTATATTTGTCCCAATCTAAAATTGGTTCCAAGGCAACCCCAGAATCCATTGCTGCCTTTGCAATTGCTGGCGGAATTTCATAAATTAGTCGTGGATCAAAAGGTTTCGGGATTATATATTCTTCGCCAAAAGTTAAACTCACTTCATCATATACAATGTTTACTTGTTCAGGAACTGATTTTTTGGCTAAATCTGCTAAAGCATGAACAGCAGCCATTTTCATTTCTTCATTAATTTTAGTGGCTCTTACATCTAAAGCACCTCTAAAAATAAACGGAAAACCAAGTACATTATTCACTTGGTTAGGATGGTCTGATCTACCAGTAGCCATAATAATATCGTCTCTTGTAGAAACTGCTAAGTCGTAATCTATTTCTGGAACAGGATTTGCCATAGCAAAAACAATAGGATTTTTACCCATTGCTAACAACATTTCTGGAGTCACGACATTACCCATCGATAAACCGATAAAAACATCAGCATTGTACATTGCTTCTTCAAGTGTATTTAAATCCCGAGACGTTGCAAATTCTGCTTTTTGAGAAGTTAAGGTTTCTCTATCTTTTCTGATAACACCTTTGCTATCACACATTACAATGTTTTCTCTTACCGCGCCTAGTTTTAAATACAAACGGGTACAAGAAATTGCAGCAGCACCTGCACCATTGATCACCATTTTTACTTTAGAAATATCTTTATTAGTAATTTCTAATGCATTTTTTAAGGCAGCAGCAGAGATTATTGCAGTTCCATGCTGGTCATCGTGCATTACAGGAATGTTTAATTCTTCCTTTAAACGTTTTTCTATTTCAAAAGCTTCAGGCGCCTTAATGTCTTCTAAATTGATGCCTCCAAAAGTTGGCGCAATTGCTTTTACAGTAGATATAAAGTGCTCTACATCGGTGGCATCTATTTCAATGTCAAAAACATCAATATCAGCAAATATTTTAAATAGTAAACCTTTTCCTTCCATTACTGGTTTTGAGGCTTCAGGTCCAATATTCCCCAAACCTAAAACGGCTGAACCGTCCGTTATTACAGCAACTAAATTTCCTTTTGCTGTGTATTTATAAACATTGTTTTTGTCTTTTGCTATTTCTAAACAAGGTTCTGCTACACCAGGAGAATATGCCAACGCTAAATCGTGTTGTGTTGCATATTTTTTAGTAGGTACAACTGCTATTTTTCCAGGTTTTGGTTTTGCGTGATAGAGTAGTGCTTCGTGTCTTTTTCTAGATTCGCTCATAAAAGAGTTATTTGCTTATTTAAGCATACAAATATATGCTTTTCAATGAAAGAGTGAAGAAATTTTTAATTTTTTAGAAATTTTGAGCTTTTTCTATGCAGCGCTATATTTTGTCTTTTATTTAGCGTTTTATGGGATGATTTGCATCTTCTTAAGAACTAAATTAAATAATACTTTAATTCAGAAATAACCTTTTTTGCCG
>TARA_B110000967_G_C18901727_1_pt1 | contig 11875 bp, 11 predicted proteins | sample TARA_B110000967 | Tara Oceans TARA_B110000967 (sample SAMEA4397903) | marine metagenome | biome: Polar Biome; feature: [DCM] deep chlorophyll maximum layer (ENVO:01000326); material: water (ENVO:00002006), including particulate matter (ENVO:01000060) such as... | depth 35 m
GGAGATGAAGAAAGGGGTAGATCAGAAAAGAAAATAATGAAGAATGTGCTGAAAGAAGTGCTGCTTGATAAAAAATAATTTTAAAAATAAATTTATAAAATAAATAATTTTATAAATTTTTAGGGTTTCAGATAAGAATTGAATTAATCGGTATTCGTATAAACGGGTGTTGTATCTTTGCGGGTTTTACGTTCAGATAACATTAATTTACGTGTCTCACACATCAATCTACCGCCATTAATTCCGGAAATATTGGTTGATTGGAATTCGTGCTTTTCCGTACTAGACTTCATAATATTAAATTCAACATATTCCCCTTGAACCAAATACTTATACTGTGAATTGGTAACATCGATGCTAGAAAAATGCGTAAAAATATCTTTATTCACATATTCTCCTGGTTGTGTTACGGTAATAAAACCGTACCCAGCCTTGTTATTAAACCACTTAATTTGTCCCGTATATCGTTGTTCTGAAGATGCGTCGCTACTCATTATATCACTTATACTATATTTAGTAAAATTCTTTTATATGGTTTATTAAAATATTTAGATTTCTGATAATTTATCGATTAAATACTCGTATAATGGTTTACTCGAAAATGATAAATTATATAAATAAATAAATATATCAGATAAAATTTCATTATTTATAAAAAGTGTTTTAATATTATCGATAGATTTGGATTGTTGTCGCTCTATATTGGCTGGATTTAAAATATGAAGATGATTAAACTCAGTATGCATTTGATTGCGAATATTAGCCCATGGTAAATTTGGATATACAAGTTCAATATACATGTACATGATAGATATTAAATCATCCCTTCGTGAATACGTATTACCGATATGAATATTATAACTGATATAGTTAGGACTACCTAATATATTTGTATGCGTTTCATTTGTTATATGTTGTTCGTGTTCATTTATATAATAAGTAGAAAGACCAAAATCAATAATATATAATTTATTATTTTTAAACATAAAATTATCGGGCTTTAGATCTCGATGTATAACAAAATTATGATGAATGTCGCTTAAAATCGAAATAATTTGAATAATATAACTATTAATTTCTTGAATAGTTAATACATTTTTTTGAATATGTTCAGTAAATGAATAATCATAATAAGAAATAGCCATACAATTATAATTTAAATATTTTCCATACCAAAAAAGAGTAGGTATATATTTGCATTTATTATCTTGTAAATAATTAATTATTTTTGCTTCATTTGTTAATGTTTTATAAAGAGTATTGGTAGGTTCAATTTTCATAGCAATTATATTATTATTATTTATATTCAAACATTGTAATATTTCACTAAAATTCCCTTTACCTATTAAGTTAATTACTTTATATTTATTTTTAATATTGTGATTGATTAGTTCAGACATAATATAATATTCATAATATATTTATATAATTATATAATATAATGAGTATGTTAAAATATATAGATTCAATATTTGATCATTTTTCACAATATTACATTTATTTGATAAATACCACCCATTTATTAAATATTGGTTATTTAATTTTATTCATGGGATTTAACGTAGTATTAATAAAACAAAGTTATTTGAGAACATTCAATACGATTATACAATTGTTAGTATGTTTATTCATTATGTTACGGTTTAATCCGCGTCGAAATATTCATTCTTTAAAAGAAAACGATAAACATATAATATTTGGTAGTGCTGTATTTTTATTTGTTAATTTAGGTGTAATCGAATTTTTGAATCGTAAAATTGAAATTATTTTACCAAGTATGATATAAATAAATAAATTGTAATATCAATATGGATAAAGATATTGATATTAAAGAAATATACAAGGACGCTGTAAATGAAAGTACACTATTTACAGAAACGGATATTCAAAATATATTGGATGCATCAAATAGCGTTAAGAATGAATATTTAGAGGGTCAAACAACTGAATCTATAGCTGAACTAGTGAATAATTCAATAAAAAATTTAAATTTAATGGATGATGTAGCATTCGATTATTATTATCGTTTACAAAACTATAGATATATTGATGGTATTAATGACCTGCATAAAGGTAAACATATTCGTTGGATACGTAATGGTAAATTAACGAATGGCGGAATATTAATGAACATAAAAATAAAAGAAGATGGTATTTTAATTTTATGTAAAAATTCATTAAATAAATTTATGAATTATAAATGGGATAACTGTGTAAGTTATCAGAAATTATCAGTAGAAGAACAATTAATATTAATGGCCAACGATAATATTTTATAATATGTAATGTATTTTACACCCAATAGTGTAATTTATAAAAAAAGAATTATTTCTTTCCACTTCGTAGTTTAGTATACTCAGGATATTTGAACATATTCATGTTAATAAATACAAAACTTTCATCACTCAGGTCTTTGGTAACATAATTAATATTGGTGCATTCTATAACAAAATTATTTTTTTTTAGAGAAGATGGTAACTCGTCTTCAAAAAGTCTCACATAATTTACCATCTTATTATCGCGAAACATTTCAGTAGTTAAATGCGTTTTTCCATTACATCCTTCTCCCCATAGAACGATATTTTGCCTGCTATCAATTGCCTCCAATATTTGGGTTTTTGCCTTACTATATTGGTCGTTAAAACATGTTACAACCATTATAATGATTAATATCAAGATATTTTTAAGTTGATTTACTGTACACATAAGAAAACTTAAAGCGCAACATAATGATGAGACCATATTATTTTTTACGACGTGTATAACGATTTAAATTATGAGTATTTTTTTTAGTCTTGTTTTTTTTACTATTTGAAAGAAAAAAATCTTTTATATAATACATGATTTTATGAGTGACCTTAATATTTGTATCTAATAATTTATTAAAATTGATATCATTATTATTAACGAATTGCAAATTATTATATAAAATATTACGATTAATCATATTATTTTCTATATTATGATTTAATTTTGATGAAAAAAAACGGTTAACGATTTCGTGGCTCGTTAAATTATGTTGGTATGATAAAGGTTGAATATAATACACTCTATTTGTATTCATATCATTATAATAAGTATCGTCAATAAAACATAGTTCGGTATTTGCTGGTATTAACGTACAATTAATTAAATCAGAATGTTTTTTTTGTTTACTTGTTCTTGATTTTTCTATAATTTTATTATTTATTTTGAAAGCATAAATCAATTGATCAAATAATTTATTAGAGGTTTTAATATTTAATTTATAAGAAAGGTAATTACAAATCATATCAACCCATTCTGGTGGAGATCTATTATTTGTATATAAGAAAATATTAGAACATTCGCCTGATAATTTTTTACTATATATGAATTCAATTATATTGAGAATACCATAACGTAAAAATTCAGGATATAAGTCTAATAAATCATTAAAAAGTATATTATTTTGATTATATAATAATAATGTATTCCATAATATTTCTAAATGAGCAAAAGAACCGAGAGTTTCATCCAAATCAAATACAATCACTTTTGAAACAGATGTTCGTTTTAGAGGTATATTTTTAAAAATATTAATATATTTGTTGTTAATCATTACATATTATATAGAGTGAATATAATATTTAATATTTTTTTATTTTATTTTCCGGTAGAACCAAAACCACCGGTTCCTCTTTCTGTATCACTTAATTCATTTTCAGGTACAATTACTACATAAATGGGACATAATGATGGGTGACATATTTGTAATAAACGTGTATTTTTTTCAATATGATATTGTTGGTCAGGCGAAAGATTCCTAAAAGCTCCTATCAAATCGCCACGATAACCTAAATCGATAATGCCGGTATGATTAGCTAACATTAATGGTGTTTTTGAAATACTCGAACGAGGATAAATATAATACGGCGATTGAGTTAAAGATTTGGTTTTACTATTATAACAACCCATTTCACACTTAATTTGAAAATTGATAAATGTTGTTTTACTTATTGGGTCTAAAATTGCGTTTTCTGGTACTAATAAATCAAAACCTGAATCTGCAAATTTAGTTGAACAAATTTTACGATTATGATTTTCAATACGAGTTGTATATTCATTAAGTAATTCATTATTCGAGGAATACAATTTTAAAATAGCAATATGCTCATAATTTTCTGATAATTTTTCTAAATCATCTTTGAAAATAGTGTCCATTATATTAATTTACATTTGATTTTTTATATTCTTTCCAAGATAATTGTTTTCCTGTATTTTCTTCTACAGATTCGGCTTCGTGTTTTTTGTCTAAATTATCAGAACGTTTTATTGCAGTATCAATATATAATTCCTTTAATATTTTACCAACCATAACTGAACCTTCATTTTGATCAACCTTATTATCTTCAATTAATTTTAATACTGTTAACAATTTGGTCATTATCGTTAAATCAAGTTCGCCTTTTACTGCACTATTAAAAATATCGGAATAATTAGTATATAAAAAATTACATTCATTTATACACATGATTCGATATTCTTCAAAGTTATTATTTCTCAATTCATCATGCTGTGTTTTTAACGTATCTAATTTTCTAACGTCATCTCGGATAAGTACACTATGTTTTAATTTACGAATGGTTTCTGAATTATCTACACTTCCCATTTCAGCGACCATTTTCTTTAATTGTAATCGTTCTTCATTTTTTAAGGAACTCATTATATACAATAAATGATATTTTTTATGTTGGTTTTAATAAAAATACATTATGAAAATGTGGTATAACAATATTCACAATATTTAATAGTTTTTGAACATTCTGGATTAATATCAATATGATCATAAATAATATGATGTGGACAACGATTATCTATATAATTATTTAATTTCATTACTATATCGTTGTATGCATCATTTTTTTTTTCGCTAGGTATTGATTCTAATAAACATTTTGATTGAACAATAAGTGTAATATCAATAGGTACTCCAGCCATTTATATATTATATATGCAACGCTTTATACACTTTTGCATAAAAAAATACATTATATACAGATTTTTATATTTTTATTTTTTATACATACATCGATAAAAAGCTTTGATTTTGGGTTATTTCATTTTTAATTAATTTATTTACGTGATCTATGGTAACTGTGAATGGAAATTGAACTTCAATATCAATATCCTTTTTAAATAACTCTGTATCTGGTTTAATAAGACGGAATAAATTAATTTTTGTATGAATAATTTCTAGACAACGTTTTAAATTTCTAACCCCAGATTCGTTTTTAGTAAGTTCTTTATTTGATGCAATATACTCAATCGTATCATCGGGCATGATAATATCTTCTTCATTAAATTTAACCTGTTCTCTAATTTTTGGTAAGAGATATTTTCTAGAAATAATTACCTTTTCCTTTGTATCATATCCTTTGGTTTGAATTCGATACATTCTATCCCTTAGAATCGGATTTACCTTTTCTTCATCATTATAACTAAAAATGAATAGACATTTACTTAAATCAAAATCAATTTCGGAGAAATATTTATCATGAAATTCATTATTTTGCGAAGAATCGGTTAAGTGAGTTAAAATACCAATAATTTCTTCACCTCTCGGAGTATCACTAATTTTATCTAACTCATCAAAATAAATGACTGGGTTCATACATTTACTATCAATTATAATTTGAGCAATTTTGCCCCAAGTACTTCCCTCGTACGTGTACGAATGTCCTTCAAGAAAACTACTATCTCCAGTACCCCCAAGAGCAATAAATGCGAATTCACGTCCAAGGATTTTACTAATACCTTCCTTTACAAGTGTAGTTTTTCCGGTGCCCATAGGCCCTTTAATTGCAATTGCAGAACCCATAGCACCTGGATTTGAAATCCATTGACCAATAAATTGCATGATTTGAATCTTGGCGTCATCCAGTCCATACACACAATTATCTAAACGATCTTTCGCTGAAGCCATAAATTCATGGCATTTATCAATACCGTCGTCTATATTTACTGATAAATTTGTATTAACACCAAAAGGGATTTTCATAAATGTATCAACCCAATTTTTTATCTTGTAATATTCAGGATCGCCTTGTTCCATAGACCTAAGAACATTTAATTTTTGCATAGCAATCGCTTTAAATTTAGCAGGCATTTTGGAATCAAGTATAGATAATCTATAAGGCTTATCTATATTAATATGACTGTTAATTTCTTTGAGATCATTCATAATACGCAACTGGTCTTTATTCGATAATTTCTTTTTAAAATAATCAACTTCATTCGTTTTCTTTTTTTCATTATGTATTAATTCATGATACTTTTTCGCATTTTTAGAACGGGTTTTTTTAACAAGCTTTTTAATACGACGACTAATATCATCTAATAGTCCTTGTATAGTTTTACTACCTGGACGTTTTTCTAACTGTTGTAAATAATGCTTTTTTGTGCTTATTAAATCTAGATATTCTACTTCTGCATCTGTTGGTTCCTGTTTCTTAATTTTATCTTCCTTTTTCTTTTTTTCACGCTCTTTCTTTTGTTTTTGTTTTTCATTTAATTCAACGTTGAATTTTTCATATTTCTCTCTCATAAATGTTTCTTCATCTTCGCTGTTACATTCAGCATCATCGTCTTCGTAATATTCGTTTTCCTCTTCAATATCTAAACCGTCTAATGCTAGTACGATATTTACAAACCCATCTTTTTCGATTACTTCTTCTGATTCATTATCTTCTGAATCGTCATCTTCTGAATCACCATCTTCTGAATCGCCATCGTCCGAATCTCCATCTTCTGAATCACCATCTTCTGAAGTAGAATCATATTCACTTTCTTCATCGTCTTCTTCTACATATTCACTTTCATCCTCTTCCTCTTCCTCTTCTTCTCCCTTTCTTTTTTTCGTATTAGAACGCATATTTTTAGGTTTATTTAATTCCTTCACTTTCTTTTCTTGCTTGGCAACTTTCTTTGTATGTTTGGATGGAAATTGTTCTGATAAGAATTTTTTAGATAAGGATTGTTTTTGCTTTGTATTTGTATCTTTTGATTTTTTTATTTGTTTCTTCTTGGATTTAGGTGGTTTATACTCAGATTCAGAAGAATCTGTAATATATTCTGAATCACTTTCAGATGAAACACTATCATCTGGAATAAAACTTTTCTTAACCTTATTATACTTTGTCATCGTAAATATTAATTATATTATAGGAATAATCATATAATATAATCAATTTTTTATATTTATTTTGAAGAGATATAAAAAATATAAAATTGAAACTAAACAAATATAAATAATATTATATAATATATAGTAATAGTAATAATGTCGCTTTATTTAAACAATAATGATAAGGTACCGTCAAAAATCATAGGTGTTCAATTTAGTATGTTATCCCCAGAAGAAATTCGAAAGAATTCGGTAGTAGAAGTTACTAGTCGGGATACGTATATAAATAATAAACCTCAACCTGGAGGTTTATTTGATCCAAGAATGGGTGTATTAGAACCAGGTTTAATTTGTCCTACGGATGGATTAACTTATAAAGATACCCCTGGATATTTTGGACATATTGAATTAGCAAGACCGGTATTTTTCATTCAACATATAAAAGAAATTATGAAAATATTAAAATCCGTTTGTTACAAATGTAGCAAATTAAAAATATGTAAATCATCTCACGATCATATAATAAATTGGTCATCGGAAGATCGATGGAGCTATGTTATAACCACCTCTGGTAAGTTTACCGGACGTTGTGGCGACCCAAATAATAATGGTTATAATGAACATGGTTGTGGATGTAAACATCCGGATAAAATACGGTTAGAAGGTATGGCTACAATACTCGCATCGTGGAAAATTGGAGAAGAAGATAAAATTATAACATTTACTCCTGAAATTGTAACAAAAATATTTAAACGCATTTCAGACGAGGATGTAACATTTATGGGGTTAAGTTCTTTGTGGTCTAGACCGGAATGGATGATATGTGAAGTATTACCGGTTCCACCTCCTGCAGTTAGACCATCAGTAAAGCATGATGCTCAACAAAGAAGCGAAGACGATTTAACCCAAATCTACTGTAATATTTTAAAAACGAATAAAGATTTATCTGAAAAAATAGAAAATAATGCGAACCCAAATATTATAGATGGATTAATATCGGTAATTCAATATTTTGTAGCGATGATCGTAAATAATAAGGTAAAAGGAACCCAGCCGATGGCGCAGCGTTCTGGTCGTCCATTAAATTGTATTATGGGCAGATTGAATAGTAAGTTCGGGCGTATTAGAGGAAATTTAATGGGAAAGCGTGTAGATTATAGTGCACGTTCTGTTATTACTGGTGACCCTAACTTATCTATCCGTCAACTAGGGGTTCCTATGAAAATTGCGATGAATATTACCAAACCAGTAAAAGTAAATGATAAAAATAAAAGGTATTTATTAAAGTTATTGTTAAACGGACCCGATGTATATCCTGGGTCTAAGATATTAGAAAGAAAAAATGGAGAAAATATTTCATTACGTTATGTAGATAGAAAGACTATTAAATTGGAAAATGGCGATACTGTTCATCGCCATATGATGGATGGGGATGCTGTATTGTTTAATCGACAACCTAGTCTTCATAGAATGAGTATGATGTGTCATATTGCGAAAATTATGAAGAAGGGTGATACATTTCGCATGAATGTAGGAGTAACCAAGCCTTATAATGCTGATTTCGATGGAGATGAAATGAATATGCACATGCCGCAGAATATTTTAGCAGAAACAGAATTAAAAAATTTGGCGGCAATCCCTTATCAGTTGGTGAGTCCAGCAAGTAATTCTCCAATTATAGGTATTTTTCAAGATTCATTATTAGGTTCTTTTCGATTCACACGACCCAATATCACATTTACTCCACTCGAAGCGATGAGATTATTGATGATGTATTCTCATGTTGATGTAAATGCTATTCGTGAAAGCGGTAAAACAATAACCAACTTTGATATATTATCACAAATATTACCACCTATTACGTTAAAGTCAAAAACTAAATTATTTGATGAAGACGAAGAATATGTAACATCAAATAACGTTTTAGAAATCCGTAATGGAAAATATTATCGTGGTCAATTAGAAAAATCTTGTTTAGGTGCAACTACTATGGGTATTCTTCATCGTATATGTAATGATTTCGGTAACATGCAAGCAAGCAATTTTATAGATGATTTACAAAATGTGATTACAGAATACATGAAAACCAGTTGTTTTAGTGTAGGTATTAGTGATTTAATCGCAGATATAAAAACCCAAGATAGTATTATTCATGCAATTACAACACAAAAGCAAGAGGTTCAATCAATTATTGATAAGGTTCATGCCGGTATATTTGAAAATAATACGTCTGCATCTAATAATTCAGAATTTGAGACTTGTATTAATAATGTTCTAAATAAGGCTACTGAACAGTCTGGTAAAATTGGTAGAAAATCTTTGAGTAAATCAAATAGATTTCTAATGATTGTTAATTCTGGTTCAAAGGGTTCTTTGATCAATATTTCTCAGATGATTTCTTGTTTGGGTCAAACAAATGTAGAAGGTAAGAGAATTCCATATGGATTTGATAGTCGTACGTTGCCTCATTACAGCAAATACGATGATTCACCTAATGCTAGAGGGTTTATTGAAAATTCTTATATCTCTGGTCTAACTGCACCAGAACTGTTCTTTCATGCGATGGGAGGTAGATTAGGTTTGATTGATACGGCCGTTAAAACATCTCAAACAGGATACATTCAAAGACGTTTAATTAAAGGTCTTGAAGATTTAAAGATAGAATACGATATGACTGTTCGTAATAATAAAGGTAAGATTATTCAATTTGCTTATGGTGATGATGGGTTTGATTCTATTCGTATTGAAAATCAAAAAATCCCGTTAGTGGATATGACTACCGAAGATATTTATTTACGATACGATATAGTAGGTATTAATGATCAACATAATCATTTAATGGATATTTATACAAAAGGTACGGTGTCTCGAGTAAAGAAACAACGTGCCGAGACAAAGATACTATGTAAGCAATATATTGAAACGATGATAACTGCGAGAAAAGACTTAATTGAAAAAGTATTCCAATTTAAAGGAGAAAATAGTGTTCATCTACCTGTTGCATTTCAATTTATAATAGGTAATATTCAAAGTCAATTGAATTTAAGTGAACAAACAATTGTAGATATAACACCATTAGAAGCATTTAAATTAATTGAAGAATATTTTAATAAGATGAATCAACTTACGTATATTAAACCGAATCCTTTATTTGAAATAATGTATTATTATTATCTAACACCAAAAGAATTAGTCGTTAATAAGCGTTTTCATAGAAAAGCGTTAATCTTGTTATTAGAAACAATTCATCTTAAATATAAACAGGCAATTGTTCATCCTGGTGAAATGGTTGGAGTAATAGCCGGACAATCTATTGGTGAACCTACCACTCAATTAACATTAAATACATTTCATTTAAGTGGTGTTGCTTCGAAGTCGAACGTTACTCGCGGTGTACCTCGTATTGAAGAAATATTGCGTTTAACCAAGAACCCTAAACAACCATCACTAACTGTATTTTTAAAAGATCAGGATCAATATGACCAAGATAAAGCTGATCAATTAGCGAATATGATTGAATACACTAAATTAATGGATTTAGTAAAAACCGCTCAAATTTGTTTTGATCCAAATGAGAGAAGTAGTATTATTCCAGATGACGAGTTATTATTAGAACAATATTATGAATTTGAAGATATGATAAATGGTTGTAATAACGAGGACGAAGATAACAGTAAAAAATCATTATGGATAGTTCGTTTAGAAATGGACAAGGAAACATTATTAGAGAAAAATATAACTATGGATGATATTCATTTCGCTATTACGACTTTATATGGTGAAGATTTAAATTGTGTATATTCTGATTACAATTCTAACAATTTGGTATTCCGTATTCGATTAACAAGTAATTTGATAAAATCAAAGAAATCGAAAGACGTTAGCGCATCATTAGATCAGTCGGATGAAATTTATATGTTACGTAATTATCAAGATATTATTTTAAACAATACCATATTGCGTGGTATTAAAGGAATAAAAAATGTTATGCCTCGTAAATTACAAAATTATGTTGTACACGATGAAGGTAAGTATTCTCAAAAAGATATTTGGATTTTAGATACAACTGGATCAAATTTAATGGGAATATTAGCATTTGACTTTATTGATTATACGCGAACAACCAGTAATGATATTAAAGAAGTATTTAATGTATTAGGTATTGAAGCAGCCAGACAAGTTATTTATAATGAATTCGTAGATGTGTTTAATAGTAGTGGTGTATATATTAATTATCATCATTTGAGTTTATTGTGTGATAGAATGACTTCTACTCAAAATTTGGTTTCTATATTCCGTTCAGGTATTTTAAATGATGATATTGGCCCTATATCCAAGTCAACATTTGAAGTTCATACAGAAGTATTATTAACAGCAGCGAGACATGCCGATTTCGACCATATGCGAGGTGTATCTGCAAATGTAATGATGGGTCAAATGGGAATATTTGGAACAGGTGCATGTCAATTAGTATTAGATATTGAAAAAATGAAAGATCTAGAATCAAAGACATCAAATAGAATAAATAATGAAGATGAAATAAATAGTATGTTTAATTTGGAAGATAAAACAGACGTATGTTCAAGAGAAAATATTGAAATCAGGAATAATGTAAATATTATTCAAGGAGATAATACAAATAATTGTGATGATGAATATGATGCAGGGTTTTAAATTACCACCAGGGTAAACCTTAAATTATGTAAACAAAAATAAAATAAAAATATAATC
>TARA_B110000967_G_scaffold20902_1_pt1 | contig 11843 bp, 7 predicted proteins | sample TARA_B110000967 | Tara Oceans TARA_B110000967 (sample SAMEA4397903) | marine metagenome | biome: Polar Biome; feature: [DCM] deep chlorophyll maximum layer (ENVO:01000326); material: water (ENVO:00002006), including particulate matter (ENVO:01000060) such as... | depth 35 m
GTGGGGGCTGGCACGGGCGGTCAACCCAGGCAAATACGGTCGTTTTCCGTGGTGTGCGCACGGGCGGACGCGGAGCGTGAGGTGGAGCGGAGCAACGCGCGCGCACGCGTGTCGCAATGCCTTCGGACTCCTCGAAAAGTCGAAAAGAAGCACGTTGAAAAGCGCGTTTTTCAAGCACGTGTCTCTTTACGGGCTAGCCCCCAAAGATCCTTTCGCGAATTGAAGTTGAAAGGGCGGAGGCGGGCGAAAGCCTTTCAAAAGCGATCTCGCGCGAATCAAACGCGCGCGAATCGAAAACGGTTGTTCAGGAAAAGCGTTTCCCTCAGTTGCGAGCGCGAGGTGAGCCGCGGGAGTAACCGAGGGTAGGAGAGTTGGAATGGTCTTTACCAAATCGTACTGGATGAACGAGGGGTAAAAAAACGGCGTGTCAAGGCACGGTACCGTGAGATGGACTGTACGGTACCGTGAGATGGATCGGCGCACTGGGGACAATTTGCATGGGAGAAAAAGAAAGAAGGGTGAGAAAAAGTGGAAAAAGAAAACGTGGGGAGCGAAGAGCGGCGTGTTGTAGGCGAGGTCTGCAATGATACTACAATCTCGATTGATAAGGTTACTCTGCTTACCTTTTTTGAGCTATTACCGTGCGGGGCGCCTCACGGTTGCACTGAGCACGCCGCGGGTCAACCTCTGACTGAGAATTGTTTGTGTGATGAGTTTTAACTCGTCATACTCTCGCGCGAGGGTAAGAGCCGACTCGAGTTATTTACGAACCTTGGTCGCCCTCGCCTTTCGCTGCTAAACTAGCTATACACGCGCGCCTGCACCGGGGCTGTTTATAAATGATTTACCAATCGAACCGTCGAAACCCGTCCCGTTCGAAAACGTTCCTCCAAGTCGCGGGCGATTCGTTCGCCTGCGCGGGCTCTTCGTCGTCGCCGTCGTCGCTCCCCGTCGTTTCCAAACGCGCGTCGCGTTCGCCGACGGTTGGAAACCCGGTTGGAATCGCGCTTTGCACAAACGCCGCCAACTCCGTTTCCGTTAACAGCGACTTCGACGTGGACCTCCGCCGCACTGGATTTCCCCGAGTGTGGCCGTGCGCGTTCAAATTGCGTTCCGTCGCGTTCGCGTTCGCGTTCGCGTCGAGCGAAAAAAAACTCGCGCAGGGAATCACCACACGACGCGCCGTCGCCATCCATGCGCGTTGTGGGTACGAATCGTGCCCATCGCCGTTACCGAACGCGCGCGTGGTTTGCCGGTCCAAATTCAATACGCTACCGGTGCGTCCCGGGTGTCCGTCGTCACTCTCCACGTCGCCGGACCCGGGCGACGTGGACACTAAGTGACGCGTCCCGGGGTTCGAATGCGGCGCGAACGCCCTGGTCGCGAACGGAGGCGGCGGGAAGCCGTTTTGAAAGCCGCTTCGCGCTGCCTTTTTGCGACTCGCTTGAGTGAATACCTCAAAGAACTGATGATCGTCTGTTTCCCCCAAACGCCGGACGTGCGCGCGCACCGCGATTGGAAAAGGCGCGCCCCCCGGCATTGAAACGTGCGCCACGGGAATCCCAAAACTCGAACACCTGCCGGTGAGTCGCGGTCGCGATACGCCGGCGGCCTGGTTTGGCGAACCTCGACGCGCGTGATTTTTATTTGCGTCGCGGACGCCCGCGCGCGGTTCATTCGTTTCCCAGAACCGCGCCGCGAGTTGCTGGAGTTGCGGTGAGTTGCTTGAACCCTGATACTCAGTGCTCCCTCCCGGATACCCGCCCGGTACGCCATGAGTGACGTGCGTCGCAACGCGCGCGGTTTGAATCGATCGTCCCGAGTGCGTGGTCTGCGTATGTGCGTTTGGTTTCCGCCCGTTTTGCGCAAATTCGGCGCAGTCGCTCGCCCGAGAGGTCGCGCGCGCGAACGTAAACGCGTCGAACCACTGTTTTTCTTTTAAATAACCGTCCGCCTCACCCGTCTTGTCCTGGGCACCTTGAAAACACCAAGGAGGGTGAGACGGAACGTTCGTATCCTCCACCCTTCCGCGCGCGTTCTCCAACCGCGTTGTTTCCACGCGTGGGTCGTGTCCATCTGTCACGGGTCCAACCCCGTCTTGCGCTCGCAAAAGCGCGCGCGCGTGTTGCACTCGGCGACGCGAAGCTTCAGTTGCGGCTGTTTTCGTGCGCGATGCGGGCGCGCCGCGCGCGTCGTCGGCTTTCACCGCCTTCTCCTTCCTTTTTAAACGCTTCGTTTGGGGTGGCTGATTTCACGACAGTGTTTAGGGAGAGGGGGTTGCGAGGAGACGGATACACACGGGAGGGTGAAGAAACGTGTGGTGAGTGCTTTGTAAGAAATGGTGGCAAAAAGGAAAGGTCGACCGGCGACGCGACGCCGCAGTGCTGCAAATGCGAGGGAAAAAGAAAAAACAGCGCGGTGTGCGGAACGCGTTGGTCCGGAATCGAGTCGCGGTCCGCCGCGGTTTCGCCGCACCGAACGCACCTCCACAACCGCGTGTTGCACCGATTCAAGCCGTGCCACGTCCTGATACAGGGTGGTTTCATCGACATCCGACGACCCTCCGGGTTTCGTGGAGACCGCGGATGGGTCTGGGCCACAGGGCGGTTCCATCCGCGGGATGGATGGATATTGGAATGGCTGCGCGTCTGTAGACTGCGGAAAAAGCGGGAAGAAGTTCGCAACGATTGGCGTGGCCACCACGTGTCCGTGCGACGGTTCGTGCCCCACCACAGACGCGACCACCCGCGGTGGCGCGTGTGGAAGACACGGAAGGAACACGCGCGCGCGCGCAACTGTCCCGACACACACCGCGCGACATGAACGTTCAAACGTTGAACACGCGAACAGGCGAAAAACAAAGAATTTCGGGACGTTTCTACCGCGGGAAAAGCCAACGGAAGGGTCCATCCGTGAAAAAAGACAGCGTGTCGCCCGAAAATCCAAGATAAACGATCTTTCGAAAGATCTTTCGTGTCTGGAAGCGCGTTTGGAAGCGAAGACGAAGCGCTTTTTGGGCCGCATCCGGAGAGGGCGATGCACTTGACGGAAGGAGGAAGCAGGGCGAAAAATCTATCTCCGTTAACGCCCGACGACCAGTGCGGACCGGGAAAACTGACATCGGAAAACAGGGCCAGGATCCACCGCGTATCAGGCCGCGTACAGGTCTAATACGTCGGACTTTAGCAACACTTTAGTGGAGACAACGATGAATTACATACGTAAGATGCGCTTTCACGCATATAACTACACCTGCACATGTCATATTTCTGGCTTGTGGCGCGCGCGAAGTGCGGAGGTGAGTCGAGAAAACTGCAAAAGCTCGCAAGCCAAAAACTGCAAAAGCCAGTACAAAAGCCAACAGATGTTAACACGCTCATACTGGCTCAGAAAAAGAACATCGTAGGACGACTTCACGGAAGGAAGTGTTCCTTGCGATGGAAAACAGTGATATCCACTGTCAAAACATGTCACTTCTTGTCAAGGTTCCGACGTGTCATGCGCTTGCAGCACCATGAGGGAGTTCTTTCCGAAACTGTTTTTTGGACGAGGTGAAAAATCGAGCAAAAAATGCAAAAGCGCGAACCTGCAAACGCTCGAACCTGCAAAAGCCCCATTTGCCACCCAGGTCGTCGACCATCAACTCCCAAACCGTGACGTCAAGTGCTACGTTTTTATGACGTGGACATGTTCTACACATCATGTCGAGCAATCTTTACCATCAGGTCTTCCTAAGATAACGATGTTCTGACCCAGTACGAGAGAGGCAGTGGAGCTGGTGGCTTTTGTGCTTTCTCCACACCCAAACGAAACGCACGTCCCAATGGTACATTCTCGATGGACCCCATGGGACTCACCGCGCGTCGTGGTCGCACATCTCGACAGTAAAAGGTCATCCAAGAGCTCAGAGCGCTTCACAACGGACGCTTCCAGTGATGCCTCGCAAAGAGCCGGCCACAACAGGACCACGCAGCGTCTGACGCGGAGACGCGCGGAGGTCCGGTATTGAGGATTTAGACCGTCACACGACGAGTCAAAATTAATTCGTCATCGTTGGGAGTTAAACGGAGATAAAAAATCTGTCGCGTGTCAGTTTGCGTTGTCAGATTTGCGCGCGCGCCCGTTCCGTGCGGAGTGTCCGGTTGTGGACGGCCACCTGTCCTGGGAACGGGCACGCGGCCGGGGGACGCGTTTTGAGAAGGGCTGACTACGTGACTGGTGAGTCAAGGCAGGAGGGGAGGAAACACCACGGGTGGTGTTCCCTATGGCGGACGCGGGCGCTTCCGATGCGCCGGCCCCCGAAGCGGAGCAGTTCGCGTGGGAAAACGGCGCGTTTCTGATCCAGCTCGTGTGTCTCGCGTCCGCGCTGGTGATGGGCTTGGTGATGAAGCACCACGCCGTTCACTGGCTTCCTGAAGCGGGGGCGACGTTGTTACTAGGCATAACCGTCGGGTGCGTCATGTGGGCCAGCGACGCGACCGCACACCTCACCAAGTACGTGGATTTCAACGAGGACATTTTTTTCTTCCTGCTCCTGCCCCCCATCATCTTCGAATCCGGGTTTTCCCTTGAAACGAAATCATTCTTTCGGAACTTCGACGGGATCTGCGCGCTGGCGTTCGTGGGCACCGGGATATCAACCGTCGTGGTCGGGCTGGTGGTGTGGCTCGCGGGGGTGGTGGGGGCGGTCACGGCGTTGTCGATGACGCACTGCTTGATTTTCGGCGCTATCGTGAGCGCGACCGATCCGGTCACCGTCCTCGCCGTGTTCGCGGAGCTCGGGGTGAATCCCGACTTGTTCGCCCTGGTGTTCGGCGAGTCCGTTTTAAACGACGCCGTTGCGATTGTGCTTTACCGAACCCTGCTGGACTTCACGAAAAAAGGAGCCTCGATTTGGTCCACCGTGGAAGCCATCGGGTTTTTCCTGTTTGTTTTCGTGGGATCCACTTTGGTCGGCGCGTTCTTCGCCGTCGCCGCCGCCGCGTTTTTCAGAGCGATGAAAGGCCCACTGTTAGAAAAGAACGCACACGTGGAGTCCTCGCTGGTGATGGTCGCGCCGTACTGCGCGTACGCCCTCGCGGAGTTTCTCGAGCTCAGCGGAATCGTCGCGATTCTGTTCTGCGGCGCCGCCATGGCGCACTACGTGAAGCCCAATTTAACATCAGCGACGCGAAGGTACGTATTGGGGCTTTCCCAAATCCCTCCGACTGTTTGCCCATACTCGTACCAGAAGGGACTAATACCTCTGCCATGACTGTTTGTCCATACATCGCGATATACTCGACTGACACTTTTCAAAACAATCACAGGGACGCCGGGGTGATTTTCAAAACCCTGGCGACGCTCGCGGAGACGTTCGTGTTTCTGTACATGGGGGTTGGTTTGTTTCTCGAGTCTGGTGACTTTTCCAAAACCGTGCCGTTCGCGTGCGTGGCGCTTGTGGGGTGCGTTGTTGGCCGGGGGTTGAATATTTTTCCAATGACCAAAGCGGTGAACCGGTGGCGCGGACGGAAAAACCCCATCCCTGTGAACCACCAAAACGCGTTGTTCGTCTCGGGGTTGCGCGGCGCGGTGGCGTTCGCGTTGGCGTCCGCGTCCGTCAGCGATTTGGGCAGCGAAGTAGGCACGACTCTAAGGACCGCGACCCTTATGATTGTTATTTTCACCGTGCTTTTCATAGGCGGCGCCACGCACTCGTTAGTAGACGCGTTCAAACTGAAAGAAGCGAGCGCGTGGTACGCGATCGACGAGGAAGAAGTCGACGGCAGGTTGGACAGGGAGTGGGGTGGTAGCGAGGGAGGGGGAGATGGGTATAGGGGTACCCTAAGCGAATCCGGCGCCCGAGACGCCCCCGCTCCCGAGTTTAGGGTCGAGAACTTCGAGAGCGGCATGAATCGGTTGGGGGGTCATTTAACTGACATTCGCGGGGACGGCGATTTGAACGTACGTAGACTATTGTTTTTCCCAATCCCGAAACTGTTTGCCCATACAAGACTGACACTTTTCTTTTACAATCACAGTTGTCAGACAAGTGGAGAGCCGCGGCACAAGCGGTAGGCGCGGTGGCCAACATCACCACGTTTACGGATATCGATAAGCGGTACATAAAGCCGTACTTAGCGCCGGATACGCCGATGAAGCCGGGTGATGGAGAGGGGGCGAACGACGCGACTGACGCGACGACCGGCGACGGCGTCGCCGTTTCGATTCCGCCGCCGCCGCCGTCGCCGGTACCCGCCGCGCGAAGCCTCGCCATGGCAGACGAGACGGACGATGGCGAGATGACGCCTGTGAAGTTTGAGTAAGAGATGCAGGAGTGACCCGAACGACCGGTCGAAGACTGGTAAATATCGCGTGGGGTCGACTGCTGTTTTTTAATATTCAAGAACTGTCATATCTGCAACTCTCGTCTGGCAACACTCGACATGGCGCTCGGTATGCGGCGTGCGGTGTTTCGTTTCGTCGCGGCGACCGCGCTGCGCGTTTCGCGCACGGAGGTCGGGTCGAACTGTCGATGGTGTTCGTCCGCCTCCGTCGGCGCCCCCACGGAGGCGCAACAAGCTGCGTTGTTCGAGCACTACGCGCTTGGTCTGCGCGAGATTCTGGCGCAGACGGATGACTTAGCGCACCCACTGGTGGTGGACCGTGTACGCGCGTTGCGTGAGTCCGCGCCTGTCGTGCTGCAGCGGCCGTTCTGGGGCGCGCAGTTCCTCGCGATGGCCTTCGGCCACGAGCTCGGTTTCGCAAGCGCCCATCCCCCGGCGTTAAAAACCATCTTCGATTTAGCCAGCGCGTCCGCTGAAGCTGGCTTGGTGCCGTTTCACTCCGTGCGAGCGGCACACGGCCAACTGAAACGACTCGGGCTGTTGTCATGCGAGTTGGTGGACCCGCCGCAGGAACGGGATGGATGGAAGGATCAAAGCAGAGGTAATAGTCCCTTAACTACTACCTCTGATCAAAGACAGGAAGGATTCGACGATGAAACACACACGGCGTGGTCGTTGTTCGCGTCGGCGCGAGTTCGGGCCAAAGTCGTTGTTCTTTGCGACCAGCTCGCGAGTAACGGCGTGGGCGTGGTGGATGACGTGCTCGGGCCAAGTTTAGCACGCGCGGTGTCGGAAACCCTTACCACGCATGTCGCCGCTGTGAAACGAAACGGCGCGTTTGTGAAAGGGCAACTCGACGGCACGGGAAGGTCAAACGCGGGCGCGCGCGGGGACTACGTGACGTGGCTTTCGGGGGACGAAGGGCTGTATACGCGGGAAGGAGGCACGGGAGGAAGTGGGAGTAATACTCTGTATGACGACACAAAAGGAAGTACTTCGGGTAGTAGTACTAGTAGTACTAGTACTACCTCCAGACGAACTTCTAACCCTTCTTTATCCGCCGGCGCGGTGGCGCAGTGGATGCGTTCGTGTCTCGGCGAGTACTTGATTGAAAGCTTGCCTCCTAACACGCTCGCGCCGTCAGACGCGTACGTCACAAACGCGATGCTGTCGGTGTACACCCCGGGTGCCCCAGGGTTCGTGCCGCACACGGATTGTTTTGGTACCGATGACCTGCGGCGAGTAACCGCGGTGTATTACCCGAACCAAACCTGGGCGGAGGGTTGTGAAACTGATTGTGAAAACGAAAACGCCTACGGCGGCGAGCTTGTTTTGCGGCCAAACGATTTGGCAAAAAGAAGAGTCGTCGCGCCCAAAGGCGACCGGCTCGTCGCGTTTTGGAGCGACGAGGTGGAACACGAAGTTTTGGGGGTGAAAAAAAACGCGCGCGCCGAACGATTGGCGGTGTCGTTCTGGTTCCTGAAACCGAGTCCGTAGGCGCGGAGTGCTACTATCTACTGTCTTCATCTATCTATCTATCTATCTAAATTCATAGGCTTTGTGGGGAGAGAGGTATACGGTATCGACCCCAAATTATTCATTCTTTTCTGAGGAAAGGTCTTGAGTTTTATTCATAATCCGGTCTCTAAACTCACGCTGCTACTCCAGCGCTCCACAACAGGGCTCAAGTCCCTCTGACAACCGTCGCGCGGGCGCGGTCAGTTTCTGGTGGCGAATTTCGGTTGTCCCTTGGGTACTCGCGAGTGACTTTTGCCTTTTCTATGTTGCCCTCGAAAAGAAAATCGAGAAGATCAGAAGCCATGATTTGTGACTTTTCAAGAGGCAACATAACCAGTCTGTTTTCTTTGCCTGTCTGTTGAAAGAAACGCTGCGGTTTCTTGTTTCGCCTCGTACCATTTTTTTATGTCGGCGTCAGAAGCGCCGTATTGAAGACCTGGGGTGTTGCTGAAACGGATTCTGTCAAGAAAGTCTCCCCATCTAGATACACTATCAAACCACGTGGTAGTATTTCGCGTAGTGTACACGTATTTTGCAGCAGGATATCTCGACACAAGTTCCGATAGCAAGTCATGTTGGGGCCAGATACATTTAGATAGGTTTTCGGCTTGAGAGACCCAGTCACAGCAGTCCAACTGCGTGATGCAATTAAAATCGCTCAGGTAGTCGCCGAACAATTGCCTCCCGCTACGAATCGATAGCTCCATTTCGTTGCCAATTTTTGTGTCACCAACTTGCCATTGTGCGCAACGAAAGCCTTGTTGGTTAAGAAACGTGCTCAAACTCGAGGTTCCAGTTTTTGGCATACCGATGTTGATGATGAAAGGCTTGCGGATTTCTGCGTAAGATTTGTTGTCGAGGTAATCCAAGAAGGAAACGGAAGCCGGGGGCTTGAGTTCTTTCTTCCAAGTTCCCTTTATTACAGGCAGCAGTCGCGATGAAACCATAGTTTCGAACTCCACTGTCAGCTCACCTAGAAATCCGCCATCCAGTTGCCTAACCGGTACCCGGGGAAGCGTATTTTCCTCTCGAAGCAACGGCACACAGCAACCGTCGTCAGCGCCGAGCGTGGCATTCACTTTTGGTGTTTGAGACCAAGCTCTCTGAAAAGCAGAATCACGTTTTATGAGCTCGCGAAACTCGTAATGCAGTTGAAAGTACCGCTCAAACCTGTCATGTAGACGAGCATGTTCAAATATTGCTTGTTTCCAAAGAGTTGTTATCAAATTTCCAGGAAGTGAAGCGATAAACCATGACACTACAGGTCGATCTCGTCCTATGAGAGAGAAAGTGAAAAAATCACCGTGTGATACGGCTTCTACAAGCCATGTATCAAGGGACAGCAGGCAATATACGTCGGAGTCTGCATACACACCACCATGTCGCTCGAGAAGGGCAATTCTGACGAGATCAGAGCGTGCCTGCGTAGATGTTACTCTTAACGTATCGTCTATTTCTTGTTTATTGAGCCAGCGAGACAAAGTTTGCGCTTCGAGAGCTCGTGTTTCCCACGTGGGATTCATCTGAGACCAACTCGTCCAGGCTCTCTTCATCACTTGATTGTCTTGTTCCCCCTGGTCCCGATACAGCCATATAATGCGTGGTATGCAACAGCTCTCCAGGTGGTTCAAAATCTGTCCAGGGTTTTTGTCGTACACGGGGAGGATGATTGGCATTACCAGGTCTGTTTCGTTTGTCACGTTCACCATATCGATAGAAACTGATGTCTCTGACGCGGATTGTTGTAACCCAGGATCGCTACCCGCAGAGTCGTGACTGGAGGTGAACGAGGTTCGGGTCCCTCTTTTAAACGCTTCCGAGACTTCAGACGCAACCACCGCGCTCGCTCGTCGTGTCATATTTACTACACCCGTCTGACCAAAACGGGGGAAACGCCTCGTCGATCTGCCGCTCGTGGACCAAGCCACATAGAAAGCGGATGCGAGAAACACGAGCAAAACAAACAATCGAATAAGCCGCATCTTGTATCGTCTCAAGCCTGACAGGGCTCGGTACTGAGACTCAACAGAAGTACTGGACTAGACAGTCTCACCGGTGTGCCGGTGACCAACGAGGTGGACTGCGTGTTGATTGACCGAACCGCGTCTCGGTTGACTACCGCACGCGGACGATGACGACGATGGCGACGGCGAGGATACCGCGAGCGTGGACTCCGAGCGGGGTTTGCTTCGCCCGGATACCGACGTGCGGCGCACGTCGTTGTGGCCTTTTCTCTCGCGAGTGGTTTGAGGCTTTTTCTGGGAGCTCCGATTTTTCCGGCCAAACTAGCCGTAACGCTCGTCCCTCGGAGATGCCGACCCGTGTCTGCCAGTCCCCCCCCGCGCGCGGCCTGGTGGGCCGGGTGCTCGGGTCGGTGTTGCTTCTCGTACTGGAAGGATGGGCGTCGCAAGGCACATAACGTGGTCGGCGCGAAGCACCGCACGGCGTGTGCTGTGCCTGATGGTGCTGCTCGCAGTTTGCTCGGGCGCCTGCGCGGCGGTTGTTCCCGAGAAGAAACACGAGGCGCACCATTTGCATCACGCGTCTAAGGCCAAGTTGACGGAACAAGTCGCGGCTGTTGAGCTCGCGACTCGCGAGCGGTACGAAGCCAAGGTCACCCAACTGGAGCTGACCACGGAGACGTTACGTCGCGACGCGGAGGAACAGGTGGCGGATCTTTCAAAGGAACGGAACGAGCTTGTGCGAAACATCACGCGGTACAAAAAGGGGTTGCTGAGTCTGGACGCTAAGCGCAAAACAGAAACCGATGCGCTTCGTTTAGAGACGGAACGGCTGAAACGTGAAGCCGCGGAGCTTCATTTGAAACTAGAAGAAGCCCTGGACACCGCGCTACGAGCGACGAAATCGGCGAACGAAGCGCGAGCGGCGTGGCGCGGCGCGGCAACGACGGAAAAACAGTCGCCCGAAAAAGACGAAAAGGACGTACCCGAGAGTGCCCTACGTGCAGTCGTGACGTACGTGTTTGGTGTGCTTTCCAGAGGGTATACGCTGTTACATAAATCAGTGACACGCGTAACACACGTGTTCCACCCCGGTGTATGGGTTCGCAACGTCGCGTGTTTCGCGTTTCGAAAAGGGTGGCTTCCTCTCGACGCAAATGCGTCTCTCGACGACGCCGCGGCGTTCGTGTCATCCGTGTGTCTCGCGTTGGCGGTTGGCGCGGCGAGTGCGAAAGGACCCGCTGTGGCTGAATTCATTCTCAAAGAAGCACGCACAGTGCGTGTGAAACCACCAAGTACGTTCGGGAATGATGGAGGTACCAACTCGACGACGCCTCCTTCGGCGTGGCGCCGGAACTCGCTTTTCGACGACACCGGCGACAGCGACGAGTTTGAGCTCGTGGACGACGACGACGAATTGTTTTCGCAGTCGCCCACTTTCCGGGCCGCCGTGAACGCGGCGGCGAACGCGTTCGACTCGTCTCCTGATGAGTTTGAAAAGTCACCTGGTGAAGAGTCGGGGGAAACACGCGAATCAGAAACAGAAACGGAAGAAGAACTCGGGGTTTCGGCGAGTTTCGCTCGGTTGGAACCGATACCGGCGAAGAGCGATGACTCTCCGATTGGCCAAAGACACTCTACAGACACCAGCTGTACAAAATGTACTGCTGGCAAACCCGTGCCGGCGGCGACCGCGACGGAAACGCCCGTCGCTAAAATCGTCACAATCGGTGTTGACGCCTCGCCAACCCCTTCGCCACGCGCCTCGCCCGTGATTGCGAACGGCGCGCTGAAGACCGCGTTGCGAAAACTCGCCGCGGCGCTGGCGACGCCCAGGACGAACGCGAAGGTACCGGTGGTTTTAAAGGTTTCACCGAAAGGGTCACCGCCGTTTTTTGACCTCAGAGGGTCCTTCCGCGAAAACGAAAACGCTTTTGCTTCGGTCGACGCGCCGACTCCGGCTGCGCGGAGTGCGTTTTTTCCCGAGTCGGACAAAAAACAAACACCAACAAACCCACCGGTGAGTAGCACTCCGAAA
>TARA_B110000967_G_scaffold99608_1_pt1 | contig 11833 bp, 3 predicted proteins | sample TARA_B110000967 | Tara Oceans TARA_B110000967 (sample SAMEA4397903) | marine metagenome | biome: Polar Biome; feature: [DCM] deep chlorophyll maximum layer (ENVO:01000326); material: water (ENVO:00002006), including particulate matter (ENVO:01000060) such as... | depth 35 m
AGTTAGGAATAAACGAAAATACCAGTAAGTCACAACTTTTTAAGGCTAGGAAACAGCTTCAAAAGTGGCTAAAGGACTGGTTTTAAACAATGAAAAAAATCGATAAAATATCAGATTTCGAACATCTTTTCAAAAAAGAGATGAATGGCCATAGTACACCACCTCCTGCAGATGCATGGGCTAATGTAGCCGCATCCATTGCAGGTCAATCCGCTGGTATCCTAAGTCAAGCAAGCTCATTCTTGGGCTCTGCTAGTAATGCACTCAAAGTAGCTCTCTTTGCTGGCGGTATAGCTACTATAGGAATAGTGATCTATTCAGAGAATGTAGGTTCTGACGTTTCTACTGCAACTACAGAAATAACCAATCCCGCAGTCAAAAAAGAGCAAAAGCGAGAACAAACTCAGGGCCTTCATAAAGTAGACCTAACCACTCTTAAGCAGAATACTCAAGACACCCAAGATAAAAGTACTAAACCTTCTCCAAAAAGAAATATTGAGAATGCCGCAAAGACCCCTACTCCTAAAACGGAAGTGCCAAAAATACCGACAAAACAGGAAGTAACTGCCAATAAAATATCAGTACCTATAGCTGATGAAACTAATGAAGCTCTTGCTGGCACCAAACCTCTTTATTTTGAAATCTCTAACCCAAAACCATGCATGGGTGATAAGATTACCTTACAATCACAAAAAGCAGGATCTTGGTATCAAGACAGCGAGCTCTTAGCTACAGATGTAAAGATAATAACCACTACCGTCACTAAAAAAGGAGCTACTGTATTATCACTGATAATAGAAGACACCAAAACCAGCAAGATTATAGATGTGCAAAGCTCAGAGGCTCAGATAGTCTCTGCCACGCAGGATGGCAAATACCTGTTTTCACTTTCTGACAAAAATCAAATAGCCAACTGGTACATAGATAGTAAACTACTAGCTACTAATGCCAAAGAATGTAGCACTACACTGAACAACGTAGGTCAGCATAACATACGAGCAGTAGTAATAAATAATCCATGTACTGCACCTACCAGTATCACCTTAGAAACTAAGCCCGTAGGCAAAATCACTACCTATGATATAATAACCATAGATGGGGATGGTAAAAATGATGAGTATGCTGTAGAAATAGAAGGATACGAAAATTATTCTATTCAGATATTTGATCCTACGACTAACACGGAAGTATTCTATACCAAAGATCCTGTAAATATGTGGAACGGACGCCGATATAATGATGGCGTAGAATGCCCAGCTGGCTCTTATGTAGCCAAGATAAGTTACACGCTAATAGGTGAAGCTCCTACTACTAAAAACATTAAACTAACTTTAAAACGCCCTTAGATTTGAATATTATGATGAAGCAAGTTAAATTTACAGACTTTTTAAAAGTGAATAAACACAATAATCAACCGAATAACAATATGAAAAAAATGATTTCTAAAGATGTTCTGAGTAAGTTCATTTTATCAATGATGATTGTTTTTACTAGCATGCTAGGGTACGCACAGTGTACTCCAGTAGTAGTAAATAACAATGGTGTAGAGGCTAACACTGGCGTTTTCTGTGAGGGTGAGATCATCACTTTCAAGGCTAACTCCACCGGATATACTGATATGTCAGTACTCTGGGATTTTGACTATATAGGAAATACAAGTATAAGTGAGAATCCTACATTCAGCTACCCTGTAGCTGGAACATATAATGTCACCTTTGCAGGTTCTGGTGTAGCAGGAAGCTGTACGGGTGCTGTCACTGTAGTAGTGAAACCGTCACCTAATATCAAGGTAATATTGACTAACAAGGACACTCAGTGTTTTAAAAACAACAGCTTTTGTTTCTTAGACTCCTCTAACGTGAATGTAACAGGAGGCATCCCAGATGGTAAAATAGCAAAGGTTACCTATACCTTTAGTAACGGTCTATCTATAGACACGATCAACCCTGTGGTAGTAACTACCGCAGATAATGGTATCTATAATGAATTCTGTGTTACAATCACAGACCCTACAGGTGGATCTTTTGACTTAGTAGTACAGACACTTGACACAAGTGGTTGTCTATCTGAGGTCACTTTTAAAGACTTCATATTCATATATCCTGAATTAGGTATATCACTACTAAACATTACTCCAACAAACCCTGACTGTGATTCTACATTAGGAAGATTTAGAAATACTTCAGTCATTGCACTAGCGGATTTAGATACGTTTTATTGGAATTTTGGAGATGGGGACTCACTATTCGGCACTCCTACTACCAATACACAGTATTGGACTGGAAATCCAGGCAGTCGTTTGCCTAACTATTCCTTAAGAACTATACCCGGTGTAATCCAACACTTATACACTTCAAACGGCACTTTTACAGTGATGCTCATAGGACAAGCATACGGATGTAAAGATACAGCTTCTTTATCTTCTGCTGTGACTAATCTCGTATTAGATCCTAAAATCATCAGCTCTCCTAATCCTGCTTGTGTAGTAGATAACCCAGTAGTCTTTGGAGTCACTGGCTTAAATGGTAATCCACCTGATCAATTCTTGTGGAATTTCGGTGTACCTCCAGCAGGTAATCTTAACTTTAATGACAAATCTCTTGCTCCTTCTTTCGGTTACGGGATAGGCCCCTTTATGGCAAGTCTTCGCTTACAAGTAGGGCCTTGTGACATCACCGTGTATGATACTATACGTATCCTCGGAGTAAGCTCCACAATAGGTGTAGCTTTTGACCAGGTTGCTCAAAACCAAACCTATCAGTGTGTAGTGAGAGACACCGTGTGTATGGTAAATAACTCTTCATTCTACCAAGCAGATTTCAATAAGCTAGACGAAGACGAAATGTCTGTATATTTCACCACCTCTTTTGACCGTATATATGATAACACCACTGGTCAGTATGAGTGGAGATACCGCGAGTGGGAAGAAGGGCCACGTGGGAATTTTGTGCAATATGATTCGCTCTACAGTGCAGGTGATACCATAATTCAAAGAGGAATCAAAGCATATGTAGATACAGGTAATGGTGATAGTATCACTGTAATCTCTGGTTCAGACACTACGAGATACAAGGAGCCTACCCACAGACTAGACAAAAATGGAAATGAAGACTACGGCACCTTAAATGCGTATGTAGGTGGAGACCGCCCAGAAAGCTATAGAGGCGGAACCGGTGCACGATACAGATTAGAATTTCTCTACACACCACCTGTAGTTAGTGGTGGCGCAGGTACAGGAGACCAGACTGCCATACCATTGGCTAATCCAGCTCCTAGAAATAGAGACTATAATCCAAATGTATGGAGAGTGTGGACTATGGGAGACAGATTTGCACCACAGTGTACCACTGACTCTAGACCATGGGTGAATAAAAATGTAGGTATCAACTGTAACTGGAGAATAGACAGCACTCCATGTCACTGGTATACTCCTTGGGATGAGATATACAGTACATTCCAAGATGGAAGAAACTATTCAGAGCCACAGGTAGAAGTGCGTATTAACAAAACATTAAAACTGTGTTATCCAGTATCCATCTATGCAGATAGCACTATGATACAGCAGAAACGTGTGATACTCACAGTGCCCGCAGACTCTATTTACACTTACTACGTACGCACACCTAACGGTACTCTTTTAGATTCCATAATAGTTAGGAATAACGGTTTTATCGATGTATTCGACAATCCATTCAATGCTAGCTTTTTTGACTTTAGAAACTTCTTTATAGACACTAACCAACGCTCTCTTATCAGGGGATCAGGAGGTGCATACTTCGAACCATTTAATCTAACCGTAAGAAGGTCAGAAACGACGATGTATGGTACACAGTTAAAATGGCTAACAGCTGAAGATACTTTCATCTCTATATACAATGGAGATACGCTCTATCATAATGAAGACACGCTGGGCAGGAATAATCCTCTCGCCGGAAACGGAAGTACCCAATGGACTGTGACAGACTATGCTACCCGTATCACTGTGCCTGCTGGAGTAACTATTACTACACTGCAGCTAGATCCACCAGCAGGTGGTGGCGGTGGTGGTGGCGGACCTGTACCAGGTACTCGCCGTACCTTAACAGGACCACAAACAATTATCATAAACGCTAACGAGCAGATTCGAATAGCAGGGGGAGACTCTATTAAATTTGAACTGGGCTCACAGACCATAGATGCTGATACTACCTATGCACAGCCATCTACTGTCATTGGCACCAAAAAAGTCTTTGGAGTACTCGTACGAGATGATAAACAAGAACTGTTCATAGACTCTGCCGTACATCGTCAGAAGTGGTTCGATGAAAATGCACAGTGCTACACAATATCACTATGGCACAAGGATACTATCACTCCAGCACCTTACGATTGTGAGTCTGTCACTAGTAAATCACTAGCACTAGGGCCTCCATCAGCTAAAGGTATGGTTTGGGAATTTGGAGATCCTTGTCCTTTCCAAGGACAAGATCCATATATCCTTGGCTTCAATATATCAGAGACTAAACCTGGCTGTACTCAACCTTGGTTTGCAGTAAACTATGATACTTTCCTTTTTGATGTAAATTTAAATACCTCTTGGAATGCATTCAATGGAGGAGCAGTATTTGGCTCTAAACCACAGAATCCTATACCATTTGTACTTCCATACGCAATAGCGGGTAACTGGCCTACCACCTTCCTAAAGGGATATGCTCCGGGAGTGATAGGTAACCCATACTTAAGAGATCCAGTAGGTTCTTTCTCTCTAGGACTAATAGTGGGTAATGGCCCAGCCATCCCAGCCACACCAGGTGTGCCAGGTAGTGGAAGTCCGGCAGAGTGTCTTGACACGGCTTACTATCCAGACTTATTTAGAATATTGCCTATAAATGCTTCATTCTCTATTATACATCCAGAACCAATAGATGCAGCTGGTAACTATCATCTGTGTCCAGGAGATACCGTATGGTATAAATTCAATACTACTCTACAGGATAGTATCCGGTCTCTAAGATGGAACTGGGGGTACCCAGGAGGAGACAATAGCCCAGATCTATCCTTATACTCTGAGATATTTAGTTATTATAAGCCATATGGTGGACCAAGAACGTACAGAAACGATTCAGATATCGTATGGACAAATACAGATAAATGGCTTTATAATTACGTAGTACGTACTAAACTAGAAGATTTCGAAACGCAACCTCCAATAGGAGATACTATAGTAACTTCTATAATCAAAGATTGGAAAATAGTAGCTAAGACAGGTAATGCTGACATTCTCGTAGAGCGAGCATTTGAGAGACTCGGTATAGATTACAATAGTCTTGCAAAAGAAGATATAGCATATTACCTAGGAGATGGATCAGAAGGGTGTATAGACACTACCGGAATCAGCCAATTTTTTGAGTTTGGGGTTGAGATCTACTCTGACCGTGCTGGCAATGAAGGTGTATTTCGTGAAAATGATAAAGTCTACCGTGTAGATAATTCATTCTCTCCGCCGGATACTATAGAGACTCAGCATATACTTCACTTTAGAGACTCCTCTGTACAAGGATATGACACACTGCTACTAGATACCAATGGCAATCGGCAGCTAGATACACTCTCTGGCCTATGGATGCACGTCTACAAATGGAAAAAAGAAGTAACAGATGATATCTGTGACCCAACAAAAAAGGATACCATAACTGTATATGGTAGTGGTCAGATGTCACCGAGTGCTTTCCTTACATCTACGAATGGTTGTCAGAGTTTTGGACCTACTCCTGCTAGTTTCAATATGGGCTTCTTTAATTATTTTAAACTCAGCGATGAGGTTATCTGTAAGGGTCTCACCATAGGTATATATGACTCCATTCGATACTATCAGCGAGGTGAGGAAGATCCAGTGACTTTCCCACTTAGACAATTCCCTACACCAACAGCTTGGAATGATCCGATAAGATATGTAGCGAGTCCACCATTAGAAACATTTATGGTCGACTGGGATGATAGTGATACACGATTTGACAGTATTCGCTCACTTCCACTTACACACTTCTATGATGAGACCGGTGTATATACCATGACCATAGTAGCTGAGGATAGCGTAGGCTGTACAGATACTACGCGATTTGACATATTTATTACTGATGTGATACCAGACTTCAGTTTCGGAGACGAGCTCGTAAACTGCGCATCTAAAGTAGATTTCTTAGACCTCACTGAAGTGAAAGACCCTTGTAAAGAGGCATGTCCAGATGATCCAGACATCAAGTGTGAAGAGATCATATCTTGGGAGTGGGACTTCGGAGATGATACACGTAAGAGTATACTCCAAAACCCTAGTCACGTATATACATCTGGAGGTAGTTTTGATGTGACACTTACAGTCAAGACACTACTAGGCTGTGAGCAGACGATCACTAAAACCATCAATATACCAGGACCACAGCCATTCTTTGAGTTCCAAAATGCAGTATGGAATGAAAATGATACCGCTATAATCTGTCAAGGTGAGACTGTAGCCATAATTAATAGAAGTGCAGGAGATGTAAATACCCCTACATTCCAGTTTATCTGGGGAGATAAGAGTAATGACCCTCCAGGTCAAATAGGTGATACTTTCTCACATACCTACTTTACCCCAGGCACATATGAGCTCTTCATGATACAGAGTGATGAGATACCTGGTACAGGAGTTATATGTGATAGAATGTTTCCAGACTCTAATCCAGATATTCTAATACAGAAAAGAATAGTGGTCATCGTAAATCCAAGTCCAGAAGTACTTATTACGGCAGATCCTATGACGGTTTGTATTGATGAAGTAATCACGTTCACAGGTACATACGATGCTAGATATACACGTCTGAAATGGCTCTTAGGAAACAATGAGGAAAGAAACGAAGAGGATGAGACTATAAATACTTACCAGTACGCTTATAGCCAACCTGGTACGTATAGTGTGATACTAGCACCGGAGTATGACGAGATTCCGAGATGTTGGGCTCAAGATACCATAGAAGTAGAAGTACAAGATGTCACTGCTGGTTTTGATATCGATGACTCTGGTAAGCCTGAGTTCTGCTTTACCAATACCTCTACCACACAAGCTACTCCTGGAGGAAAGTTAGATTTATTTTGGACTATCCAAGAATTAGAGCCACTGCCAGAAATAAAAGTGCAAACTACAAGTGACGATCTCGAACCAGTTTGTCATAACTATGAAGATAGAGAAGGTACATTCGAAATCTGTCTTATCGCAATAAATCAAATAGGATGTCCAGATACGATCTGCCAAACGGTAGAGAATGATCAAGTCCCAGAGCTGAAACCGTATAATGTGTTCACTCCAGGATCTAAAGATCCATTGCAGCTCAATAATACTTTCGTAGTAGAAGGACAAAACCTAGATACCTATGAGATCAAAATCTTCAACAGATGGGGAGAGTCAGTGTACCGCTCTACAGATATCACTAAATCGTGGAATGGACAAGTTAATAATACAGGTGTAGACTGCCCAGATGGCACCTACTACTATATCATTAATTACCAGTTCTTATTCGGAGATGAAAACGAAGGCAAAGGCCCTATAGAAGGATCTGTACAACTTATCAGAGAGAAGTAATACAGTTTTCTCACTTTATACAAAACCACCGTGATATTTATTATCACGGTGGTTTTTTTATGGACTACGTTTAGATAACTTTGCACAGCTTATAAAGAAAGACTGAGGGATTAGGCCCAGAGAAGTCTTAGCAACCTGAAAATGTAATTCATACAAGGTGCTACATCCTATCCGTCAGCTGACGGACCAGATAAGCTTCTCTACATCCCTAACACCTCTAAATACGGATAATGGGAAAATCAATACAAAACTACCTGCGACTTAGTGGTCTGGAACCAATGGTACAGTCACCTAATATAAACTTTATTAATATAGGAGAACGAACCAATGTAACCGGTTCAAAAGCCTTTGCTAAACTCATACTCAATAACAAATATGATGAAGCACTATCCGTAGCACGCTCACAAGTAGAAAATGGAGCTCAAGTCATAGATGTAAATATGGACGAAGGAATGCTCGATGGCAAAGAGGCCATGGTCACCTTCCTACACTTAATAGCTGCCGAACCAGACATCAGTCGAGTACCTGTAATGATAGACTCCAGCAAATGGGAAATCATAGAAGCAGGACTGAAAGTAATCCAAGGCAAAGGCATAGTAAACTCGATCAGTCTTAAAGACGGTGAAGCAACATTCATAGAGCGTGCTACAAAAATAAAAAGGTATGGTGCTGCTACAGTAGTCATGGCTTTTGATGAAAATGGACAAGCAGACTCCTATGATAAGAGAATAGCAATCTGTCAGCGTAGTTATAAGATACTCACTGAGCAGGTAGGCTTCCAAGCCTCTGATATCATCTTTGACCCAAATATCCTAACTGTAGCTACCGGAATAGAGGAACATAATGACTACGCCATAGATTTCATAAACGCTACTCGCTGGATTAAAGAAAACTTACCATACGCCAAAGTAAGTGGAGGGGTAAGTAATATCTCCTTTAGTTTTAGAGGTAATAATGTAGTACGTGAAGCTATGCATACCGCTTTCTTATATCACGCTATCCAAGCTGGACTAGACATGGGAATCGTAAATGCAGGGATGATAGAAGTATATGCAGAAGTACCTAAAGATCTGCTCAAGCGTGTAGAAGATGTACTTTTCAATAGGCGAGATGATGCCACTGAAAGACTGGTAGACTATGCAGAGACTGTAAAAGGCGGCGGCAAAAAACTCACAGTGGATCTCAGTTGGAGAGATCAGAGCGTCCAAGAAAGACTGAAACACTCGCTCGTAAAAGGAATCACAGACTACATAGATGCAGATACTGAAGAAGCACGCCTATCATATGACAAACCACTCCATGTGATAGAAGGTCCTCTCATGGCTGGTATGAATGTAGTAGGAGACCTATTCGGAGCAGGGAAAATGTTTTTACCTCAAGTAGTAAAAAGTGCCAGAGTGATGAAAAAATCTGTAGCCTATTTACAGCCCTACCTAGAAGCTGATAAATCCGCAGCAAGTACCCAAGGAAAGATACTGTTGGCTACTGTAAAAGGTGATGTGCACGACATAGGTAAAAATATAGTAGGTGTAGTACTGGCCTGCAATAACTATGAAATCATAGACCTAGGTGTCATGGTACCTGCTAATGTAATACTAGACGCAGCCATCAAGCATAATGTAGATGTAATAGGACTCAGTGGGCTCATCACTCCCAGTCTAGACGAAATGGTGGATGTAGCTACAGAGATGGAACGCAGAGGAATGACATACCCTCTACTCATAGGTGGGGCAACCACAAGTAGAGTACACACCGCAGTAAAAGTAGCTCCACACTACAGCGGCCCTATAGTGCACGTACTAGATGCTTCTAGATCTGTACCTGTAGCAGGTAAACTAATAGGAGAAAACTCCAAAGCTAAATTTGAATCTGACACCAAGGCAGAGTATGCAGAACTAGCTGTGCAACATGCAGCTAGGCAAGCGGATAAAAACATCCTTACCTTTCAGGAGGCTTTAGATAATAAATTACGATTAGACTGGTCGGACTACACCCCTCCCACACCAGCGAAATCTGGCATTAAAGTATACGAAGACTTCGACTTAGAGGTACTGCGTAAATACATAGACTGGACTCCATTCTTTCAGACGTGGGAACTCAGAGGCCGATATCCAACTATCTTTGATGATCCTTATGTAGGTGAAGAAGCTCAAAAGTTATTTACGGATGCTACGGCTATGCTCGATGACATTATCGCTAATAAGAAGCTGACAGCCAAAGCAGTAATTGGCATATTCCAAGCTAATGAGGAAAACGGCGATGTAAAACTAACTGAAACGGGAACCACATTTAATTTCTTACGCCAGCAACGTAAAATGGGAAAAGGAATACCCAATATATCTTTGGGTGACTACATAGCTCCTACTAGCAGCGGTAAACAAGATTATCTGGGAGCCTTTGCAGTGACTACAGGAATAGGTATAGAGAAAATGATAGAGCACTATGAGGCAGATCATGATGACTATAACTCCATACTGGTCAAAGCACTAGCAGACAGACTTGCCGAAGCTTTCACAGAGTGCCTCCACCACGAGGTGCGTACTTCTATATGGGGATATACCGCAGATGAGCAATTAACTAACGATGAGCTAATCCGTGAAAAATATCAAGGCATCCGTCCGGCAGCAGGATACCCCGCTAGTCCTGACCATACCGAGAAAGCAAAACTCTGGGAGCTACTAGAAGTAGAAAAACATACCGGAATTAGCCTTACAGAGAGCTTTGCCATGTATCCGGCAGCATCTGTGTCTGGTCTTTACTTCTCCCATCCAGAAAGCAAGTATTTTGCAATAGGGAAAATAAGTGACGATCAAGTGAATGACTATGCAGAGCGTAGAAATAGTGACCTAGCTATCACTAAAAAATGGCTCGGACCAAACTTATTTTAATTATTAAACAACCTATTGACGTACCCAATAGACTTCTAAAACTGAGATCGATTATTGGGTTAGATTTCGAATATTTTTAACTAGTGAGATTCGACTGAAAGTGGCGAAAAAATAGAGCGCTATTCCAAGACAGTTTTAGGAAGAAAAAAAGTGTTTAACTGTGTAATCCACTTGTTTTATCGCTAAAACTGTCACAAAAGATAGTATCGAATCAAGCAACCCTTAAGAACTACTTGCAAAGTATCGTTGAAAGAAATACGCCTTTTCTTTAAATGTTTATTGACTCTCCAAATCTTGAATCATTTTTATATTAATCCGTTAGTTTTCAAACTCTAATACGTTCATCTTTGTATAGTTAAATAGATATGAATATAGGCATAGTATGTTATCCCACATTCGGTGGTAGTGGTGTAGTGGCCACAGAACTAGGTAAGGCATTAGCAGACAAAGGACATGTAGTCCACTTTATCTCCTATGATCAGCCTGTACGGTTAGATGCCTTTAATCAAAACCTATACTACCATGAAGTCAGTTTCAATAACTATCCACTCTTCAAATACGCACCATACGAGATAGCACTCACTAGTAAAATAGTGGATATAGTAAAAGCGCATAAGCTAGAGGTTATACATGTACATTATGCAATCCCACATGCTGCTGCAGCTGTGACAGCAAAGCATATTCTTGCTAGAGAAGGAATCAAACTTAAGATAGTAACTACACTGCATGGTACAGACATTACCCTCGTAGGTAAAGACCAAAGCTACGAGCCCGTAGTGAGCTACTCACTTCACGAAAGTGATATAGTGACAGCAGTATCTGAGAGCCTTAAAAAAGACACTTATGCTAACTTCAGCTATGACGGTGACATTCACGTTATCCCTAATTTTATAGATTTCCATAGGTTTAATAAACAACCTAAGGACCACTTCAAAAAAGCGATAGCACCCCACAATGAAAAAATACTCGTACACACTTCAAACTTCAGAAAAGTGAAACGTGTACCAGACGTACTTGAAATATACCGAAGAGTAGCAGCCGAAATGCCCGCAAAACTCCTGCTTATAGGAGATGGACCCGAACGAGCAACTGTAGAAGAAGAATGTAGAAACTGCGAGGTGTGTGCAGACGTCACTTTCCTAGGAAAGCAAGAAGCCGTAGAAGAGATCCTCAGCATAGCTGACCTATTTATAATACCTTCTGAAACAGAAAGTTTTGGACTAGCAGCCCTGGAAGCTATGGCATGTGAAGTGCCTGTGATAAGTACCAATACAGGTGGGCTACCAGAGGTAAATATAGACGGAGTCACTGGCTATATCAGCAACATAGGAGACGTAGAAAAAATGGGAGC
>TARA_B110000967_G_scaffold205415_1_pt1 | contig 11832 bp, 5 predicted proteins | sample TARA_B110000967 | Tara Oceans TARA_B110000967 (sample SAMEA4397903) | marine metagenome | biome: Polar Biome; feature: [DCM] deep chlorophyll maximum layer (ENVO:01000326); material: water (ENVO:00002006), including particulate matter (ENVO:01000060) such as... | depth 35 m
CATTCAGGAAAACGTTTTGTATATCGTCATAACGATATGGAAAGTTTTGAGAAAAATATAAAACGTGCTGCTAGAATGGCAGAAAAAACAGGTGGAGGAATTTTAGTAATTTCTGAAGGAGTTTTCGGAATGCGCGGAGAGCAGGGCCGTTTAAAAGAAATTATTGCCTTTAAAGAACAATATAATTTTAGATTATTAGTCGATGATGCGCACGGCTTCGGAACACTAGGAGAAGGAGGAAGAGGAACTGGTTTTGAACAAGGTGTGCAAGATGATATCGATGTTTATTTTGCGACCTTTGCAAAATCAATGGCAGGAATTGGTGCTTTTTTAGCAGGAAACAAAGATGTAATTCAGTTTTTACAATACAATATGCGTTCTCAAACATTTGCGAAATCATTGCCGATGGCTATGGTTAAAGGAGCTTTAAAACGTTTAGATATGTTGCGTACTATGCCAGAATTAAAAGAAAAGCTTTGGGAAAATACCAATGCTTTGCAATCAGGATTGCGTACTGCAGGTTTCGATTTAGGAACTACGCAAACTTGTATAACACCAGTGTTTTTAAAAGGAGATATCCCTGAAGCTATGGCAATGGTGAATGATTTAAGAGAGAATCATGGTATTTTCTGCTCTATTGTGGTATATCCAGTAATTCCTAAAGGATTAATTATTTTAAGATTAATACCTACAACAACGCATACACAAGAAGATATTGATGAAACAATTACCGCTTTTTCAGCAATTAGAGAATTGTTAGAAAACGGAACTTATAAAAAAATAGCAGCTGCAATGGTGTAATTAATGTTGACTATTACAACAACAAAATAACTGAGCTTTTGCTCGGTTATTTTGTTACTGTAATAATTATAGATATCATTCAGAGGGAAATATTACTGAAGAATCTTTATGTTATAACAAACATTGTTAAGGGGATTCTGCACTTCTTAGTTCGTTTACTGAATCAAGTTCAGTATGAGCTGAATGATAATCTGATTTTTCACTTTGTAACTTGCAATGACAACTGAAAACTAAATAATACCAATAGAAGCATCTAACTTTTTACCTGTTTGCCTAAAGATTCTAGTAATTGAGGCTTTTCTTCTATTGTCATTTTTGTAATACCCTAAAAATTTCCCATCTATCCTGCTAAAATATTGAATTTTGCATTTTTTCGCTTTGGATGTGTTTTGTGCAATTTCCTTTTCTTTTTTATAATTAGCAAATAATACTTCTAAATCATTTATCTGAGCTAATATATCTTGTATATATTTTTATGTTATTTGCAATGGTAACAATTTGGCTGGTATTTTTCAATCTGTATTTACAATATTGTAAAAAATGTGAATAACCTCTATCTATTTTATATAGGTGCTAGGCATTGTTCCTTTTAAGTTTAATTCGTGCTTCATTTTTAAAAATAATCTTTACTTTTTTAAGTTCTTGCTTTTTCTTTTAGTCCTTAAAAGATGCTAAAAAAATATTATAGTTTTTTATTTATCTAATTATTAGGCAGGTAATATTTTATGGTGACTGCTTATTTATAGCATTTTTTTACTTAAATAAATTTAGTCTGTACCCTTGTAATTAGCATCTCTTTTACATTTTAATAAGTCCTAAATAATTGCGAAATATGGAAAACAGTGCCATCATTTAAGAATAAAATTGTGAGCTGTATATTTCATTATGCCAAATTGATCTATGGATAAATAAATGCAATGGTTTATAAATTGGATAGTTTGATAGAAAATGAGATAAAAATTATTGAGAATAGTTAAGAATTAAGATATTGTAAAATATTTATAGAAATTTTGTAATTTGTGTTTATAAAAAAATAATACAGTGCTAATAGTATTAAGAGTAAAGTGTTTAAACTTTTTTTCATACTTGTTTTTTTTTATAAGTTTTATAATCGTTTTGCATATGTTTAAGACAATAGTACTCAAAAAATAAACGAACCGCCCTAATATTTTAAAGATTAGCTCAATTACTTTCTATCTAAAAAATCTTGGTATGCGTTTTGTGTAATCGCTTTGCCCAATGAATCTAATTGAGAAGTATTTTTACCTTCGTTTAAAATTGTTTTGTTGCTGACAAAATCATACACAAAAACTCCGTTTTTACTGAGTGTTCCATAACCTTTATTAAACGTGTAATGCGCAAACTGTTCATCAGCATTGTTGAATATATTTTTACTAAAAACAAAATCTTTGTTATTTCCTTTTAACAACTCTAACAAGGTGTAAGAAAAATCTACCTGACTAGCAAACGTTTCTACTTCCTTTATATTTGGATTTACTGCGCCACCCAACCACAACATGGGAATTTTGAATTTTTTAGGAGAAAAAAAAGGACCTTCGTGTTTTGGAGAACTGTGCCCGTGATCTGACATAATTACAATTAATGTATTTTTATACCAATTTTGTTGTTTTGCATAATCCATAAATTCGCCTATAACTTTATCTGTGTAAAAATGGGCGCTCCTAAATTGGTTGTCTTCGTTATCTTGTCCAAATTTATATTCACCTCTTATTTCGTAAGGTTCATGGCTTGTTAAAGTCAGCGCAATTTTAAAAAAAGGTTCATTTTTTTCTTCGGATATATCTTTGGCAAAACGTTCCATAAAAACATCATCATAAGCACCCCATTTGGAATTCCAATCTTTTTTATCAAATTCACTTCCATCAATAATGGTTGTAATTCCAGTATTTCTAATATAGGTATTCATATTCGCGAAGTTCATATCGCCACCGTAATAAAAAGAAGTATTATAGCCTAATTCCCCCATTTCTTTAGGCAGCATTGGTAAGCTTCTTGTTTTGTTCGGCATTCTCATGATTCTTTGAATAGGCGGGGGATAGTAGCCACTTAAAATAGCTGGAATTCCCTTGTCTGTTCGATCTCCGTTTGAGTAAAAATTGGTGAATAGAATTCCTTCTTTAGACAACCTATTTAAATTAGGAGTCACATTTGGTTCGCCACCCAAAGAACCTACAATTTTTGCAGGCAAACTTTCCCAAATAATTAAAATTACATTGGGTTTTGTAGCGTTTAAAATAGTATCTGTATCGGCTTTTAAAAGTTTATTTTTTGTTTTATTAATGATGGTAAGGGCCGTTTCATTATCAAAATATTTGTACGGATTTTTGCCATTAGTTTGATGAGTAAGAGCGTTAGAGAAATTCCAAATAAAATTGATGGCTGCATGATTTGCAAACATTTGATCAGAGAAATATACATCGCTTTGGTTTACAGGAATTGTTTGAAACCCTCCTCTTATCGGTACAATTAAAGCGGCTGTGAGCGTTAAAAAGAATGGTATTTCTAACCAACGACCAAAGGTGATTTTAAAGCTATTTTTTTGATAAATTTTATGTAATAATTTAATGAAAATAAAGGAAATTAAAAGCCAAGAAAATATTCCGGAAAGCAACTGAAAATAAGAAGCCGAAGAAATCATTAAAGTTGGGGTATTTAAATAAGGTAGTAAAGAGGTGTCCAAACGAACGCCCCAAGCTTGGTATAAACCTGCATCAATCAATAATAATAAACTGATAAAAATAAGGATAAGAATTGTGAACCATTTTATGATCTTTAAGATGATTTTGGGCAAGAAAACCGCAGAAAAAATCATCAATAAAAAAGGAATAATACACAGGTATGCCGTAAAAGAAATATCTAATTGTAGGCCATACAAAAAGGTTTTTAAAATGGTGGAGATACCAAGTTCTTGTGTTTCCTTGAAATAATAAAAAAGAAAAAATAAACGAGCAAATACAAAGTAAACAATCCAAAAAAGAAAGTAATAAATAGTAAATAAGATTCTATTTTTAAAATTTTTCATGAGGTCTGTTTTTGCTACGAATTCAATTGTGTTAAAGAATAATTAGCATTTTTTTGATGATTATTCTGTAACTTTTAAACGTGCTTGTGCTGTTATAGAAATATCAGCATAATCGTTGTTTATATATTTTAAATAACCCGTAATAGCAATCATGGCCGCATTGTCTGTAGTATATTCAAATTTTGGAATATAAGTGATCCAACCAAAATGCTTTTCTGCTAATTGTAATCTACTTCTAATTGCTGAATTGGCAGAAACACCTCCAGCAATAGCAATATGTTTAATCCCTGTTAGCTTTACTGCATTTTTTAACTTTTCCATTAAAATTTCAACAATGGTAAACTGAATGGAAGCACAAATATCATGTAAGTTTTCTTTTATAAAATTAGGATTTAATTTTACTTGTTTCTGAATAAAATAGAGAATTCCCGTTTTTAATCCACTAAAACTAAAATCTAAATCGCCTACTTTTGGTTTGGTAAATTTATATGCCTTCGGATTTCCGAGGGCAGCATATTTATCGATCAGTGGACCTCCAGGATATGGCAGTCCTAAAATCTTGGCAGACTTATCAAAAGCTTCACCAACAGCATCATCGATCGTTTCGCCTAAAACTACCATTTCAAAGTGATTCGTAACTTTTACAATTTGCGTATGACCGCCACTAATGGTTAAACAAATAAAAGGAAAAGTGGGTGTTTTAGAATCTTCGTCTTTTATAAAATGAGCCAAAATATGTGCTTGCATGTGATTTACGTCTAACAACGGAATATTTAAACCTAACGCTAAAGATTTTGCGAAAGAGGTGCCTACCAATAAAGACCCCATTAATCCCGGACCTCGTGTAAATGCAATGCCAGATAATTGTTCTTTTGTAATATTTGCTTGCACTAATGCCTGTTGAACCACCGGTACTATATTTTGCTGATGCGCTCTAGATGCCAATTCAGGAACAACACCGCCGTATTTTGAGTGTACTTCTTGATTTGCAACAACGTTACTCAATATTTTTGCATCGCAAATAACAGCGGCACTTGTGTCATCACACGAAGATTCAATGCCTAAAATATAAATTGGTGTGCTCATAAAAAAAGTTAAAGTATTGCAAAATTAAGTATAAATTTATCCATGCTCCCGTTTTTTAAGAATAGAAATTTAATAGTTTGTTAAAATTGCACGTTATTTGTAATACGTGGCAATATTTTTGATGGTAAATCATCAAATTATGAATTAATTAAAGACAAGGATTATCAAAATCGCTCTAAAAAAAATACTGAAATGGTTGGGGTACATTGTGCTCTTTTTATTGTTGATAAGTATTTTATTTTCAATTCCGGGGATACAAACAAAATTAGGAAATTATTTAACTAATAAAATCAACGAAGATTATGGAACTAATTTGACCATAAAAAAGGTCGATTTATCTTTTTTAGGTAGTGTTCAGTTCAGAGGTTTAGAAATTAAAGACCACCATAAAGACACTTTAATTTTTGTAAATAAACTAACCACATCGATTATCAATGCCAAGCGAATTTTAGATAACGAAGTAAATTTAAAAAGTATTTATTTAGACGATGCCTACTATTACATGAAAACCTACAAAGGGGAGGATATTGGTAGTATAAATGTTTTTATAAATTCTTTTGATGACGGAATATCGAAAGATTCGCTTGCCAATCCTTTTATTTTAAGAACTTCTAACGTTTATGTAAGTAATCTTAATTTTAGATTAACGAATGCCAATATAAAAGATTCTGTGTCTTATTCCGCAAAAAAATCAGGAGGGAATTTACAAGATTTTTTAATTGAAGGGACCAATGTTTCTTCAAAAATAAGAGGTTTGTATTTTGCAGATATATACGGTTTGGAGGTTACTGATTTAACAACTGATTTTTCATATTCTAATACGGCAATGCATTTTAAAAAAACTACGCTGCAAACCAAAAAATCGACAATAAAGGCAGATATAGATTTTACATATACTAAAGCGGATTTATCAAATTTTAATAATAAAGTACAAATAAATGCACGCTTTGATAAAAGTAAAGTTGCAGTGCAAGACCTCAAAAATTTTTACAGTGAATTAAGTGGGACTGATATTTTAGATTTAAAAGGAAATTTTGCTGGAAAGCTAAATAATTTTGATTTTAAAAATTTAAAGCTTTCTTCAAAAAAAGGATTAAAAATACTAGGAGATTTATCTTTTGTGAATGCTGTAAATAGAGAGAGAGGCTTTATTTTTGAAGGTAATCTAAAAAGTTTAACAGCTACTTACAGAGGGCTTAAAGATATATTGCCCAATGTTTTAGGGACTATTTTACCTCCAGAACTTAGTAAATTTGGGGAGTTTAATATAAAAGGACGCATAAAGGTTACGCCTACTCAAATGGAAGCAACTACTTCTGTAGCATCAGAAATTGGTTCTTTAATTTCAGATTTGCTAATTTCTAATATCGATGCTATTGATACTGCAGAATATAAAGGTGAAATAGAACTGAATGATTTTGATATTGGTGCTTTTTTAAACGACTCGTTATTTGGTGAAATTTCTTTAAAAGGTGATGTAAATGGGAGTGGTTTTAACCTGGATGATGTGAATACATCTTTTATTGGGAATATTTCGGAACTTCAATTTAAAGGGTACAGCTATCATAATATTATAGCAAATGGTCAATATCAAAATAATAAGTTTGATAGTGAGTTGGCTATTGATGACGAGTATTTTAAGATGAAATTTAGTGGTTTGGCAGATCTTTCTTCTGACGTTTATAAGTTTGATTTTAAGTCAGATATTTCCTATTTAAATTTAAAAGAAACCAATCTTTTTGTAAGGGATAGTATTTCGCGTTTAAAAGGGGTTGTTGAACTAGATATAGAAGGAAATACATTTGATGATATAGTGGGAAACGCTGTTTTTAAAGAAGTTTTTTACACCAATCAAAAAAAAGAATTTAGTTTTAAAGAGTTTGAAATTTTCTCTTCTTTAAAAGATAGTATTAAAAGTATTAATGTTGTCTCAGAAGATATTGCAAAAGGGTATTTAAAGGGGAAGTTTACTTTTTCTGAAGTGTCTAAAGTGGCACAAAATGCTTTGGGAAGTATCTACACAAATTATCAACCTTATAATGTATCAGCAAACCAGTTTTTAGATTTTAATTTCACAATCTATAATCAAATTATAAATGTCTTTTTTCCAGGTATTTATATTGATGATAATACAAAGATAAAAGGGAAAATACAGTCTGATAAGAATCAATTAAAATTGACATTTTCATCCCCTAGAATAGATGCTTATGGCAATGAAGTAAAAAAAATATTATTAAGAACAGACAATCAAAACCCGCTTTATAACACGCATTTAACAGCATCAGAAGTAAATACAAAGTACTACAATATTTCAAAATTAAATCTTTTAAACAGAACTCAAAATGACACCTTATATTTTAAGTCCGAGTTTAACGGAGGTTTAAAAAACAATGAAAATTTTAATTTAGATTTGTTTTACACTATAAATCAAGATAAAAAATCTGTTGTAGGTTTTGAGAAATCTACTTTTGAATTTAAAAATACGGCTTGGAATATTAACCATGATGCAAAAAACAAAGATAAAATTACATTCGATTTAAAGAATAATGAATTTGCTTTTAGTCAATTTAAATTAGTTTCAGGTGAACAAAAAATTGAATTTTCCGGAAATTTAAAAGGAGATACAGAGAAGACATTATTAGCCAATTTAACTAAAGTGAAGCTGCAAAGTTTTTTACCAGAAATAGATAGTTTGGCTTTAAAAGGGAGCGTTTCTGGTACATTAGATTATATTCAAAAAGAGAATGTATACAATCCAGAAGCGGTTTTGGTTATTAAAGATTTTGAAGTCAATAATTTTAAACAAGGAGAATTGGCTATCACTATCATTGGTGATAATTCTTTCGAAAAATACAAAGTAGATTTATCGATCAAAAATGAAAAAGTAAAAAGTATTGACGCTACTGGTATGTTAGATTTTTCGGGAAAAAGACCCTTGATTGATTTACAAGTGTTTTTAGAAGATTACGATTTGCAAGCATTTAGTCCTCTGGGAAAAGATGTGATTTCTAAATTAAGAGGCAGTGTTTTTGGAGATTTTAATTTAAGAGGATTTTTAAGAAATCCAGATATGGAGGGTGTTTTAAGTCTGAAAAATGCAGGTTTAAGATTCCCATATTTAAATGTTGATTATGATTTTGAAGGCGAATCTATTATCTCATTAAATCAGCAATCTTTTATTATAGAAGATGTAAAATTAATAGACACCAATTACAAATCTAAAGGAATATTATCAGGGAGTATTTCGCATCAAAATTTTGAACAATGGTTTTTAGATTTACAAATAGTTACGGATAATCTGTTGGCTTTAGATACAAAAAATACAGAAGAGGCTTTGTATTACGGAACAGCTTTTATGAAAGGTACTGTTGCAATCTCTGGTTTAACAGATCAATTAACCATAGATGTTTTTGGCAAAACAAACCCAAGAACAAAATTTGTAGTGCCTTTAAAAGACGTTGAAACTGTAGATAGTTATCGATTAATTCATTTTAAATCTGATCAAATAAAAACAGAAGATAGACAAAGAGAATTAGCGCAAGAAGCTTTAAAAGGCTTGTCTTTAAACATCGATTTAGAAGTTACAAAAGACGCGCAAGCCCAAGTTGTAATTGATGAAGTTAACGGAAGTCAGTTAACCGGAAGAGGTTCAGGAAATCTTCAAATTAGAATTAATACCCGAGGCAAATTTAACATGTTTGGTGATTATAGAATTGATAGTGGAGTCTATGATTTTAAATACGGAGGTATTATAAACAAACCTTTTGTCATTCAAAAAGGAGGAACCGTTTCTTGGGGGGGGAATCCTTATGAAGCCAATTTAGATGTTACTGCAATTTATAAGGCAAAAGCAAATCCTGGCGTTTTATTACAAAATTTTAATTCTAATAGAAAAGAAGAAATAGATCTAGTCACAAGAATTACGGGCGGTTTATTTAGTTCTAAACAAGAGTTAGATATTCAACTTACAAATGTAGATCCTGTAATTGCGAGTGAGTTAGAGTTTATTTTGAATGATAATAATGTAAATGAAAAAACAACACAGTTTATTTCGTTACTAGCATTCGGCACTTTTAGAAATCCGGAGAGGGTAAGTTTTGACGTAAATAATACGCTGGCAGGAACTGCATCAAGCGCGATTGCAGGTGCTTTTTCTAATTTATTAAACAGTCCTGATAGTAAATTTCAGTTAGGGCTAGATTATCAACAAGGAGAAAGCGGCAATGATATTGATCGATTAAATATAGATAATCAAGTAGATGTTTCTTTAAGTACACAAGTTAGCGACCGCGTAATTATAAATGGTAAAGTTGGTGTTCCTGTTGGATCAGAAACACAATCTAGTGTTATTGGTGAGGTAAAAGTAGAAGTATTATTAAACCCAGAAGGTAATTTTAGAGGTGTTATTTTTAACCGTCAAAATGAGATTCAATATTCTCAACAAGAAGAAGGCTATACACAAGGAGTAGGTTTATCTTATCAAGTAAACTTTAATACATTCGCAGATTTACTTTTTAAAATAGGATTAAAAAAGGGAATAAAAAGTAAAAAGGAGAGCATTAAAAAAGATACATTAAGGCTAAAAATTAACAAATTAATTAATTTTGAAGGCAATTAAATTATGCTGTTTTTGAGTTTGATTCCGTATCCATTTACAGCAAAAAAGTAAAAATATTTGAGTACTAAAATTATTGTTTTTCCTTTTAAATTCGGGAGTTTTAAGGCTAAAACGATTTCGTAATTTTATTATTTTTAATCATTAAAAATTATTATTTTTACATCTTATAAGTATGGGAGAAATAAAAAAAATAGGCGTGATGACTTCTGGAGGAGATTCTCCAGGCATGAACGCGGCAATAAGGGCTGTTGTAAGAACTTGTGCATATCATAAAATTGCTTGTGCAGGAATTTATAGAGGCTATCAAGGAATGATTGAGGGCGATTTTCTAGATTTAAATGCACGTAGTGTAAAAGGTATCGTTAACAAAGGAGGTACTTTTTTAAAATCTGCGAGGTCTAAAGATTTTATGACTAAAGAAGGAAGACAAAAAGCGTATGATGCTTTAAAAGTAGCCGAAATAGATGCGATTGTGACTATTGGAGGAGATGGAACTTTTACAGGAGCATTAATATTTAGTCAAGAATTTGGTTTTCCCGTAATGGGAATTCCGGGTACTATTGATAATGATATTATGGGTACCTCTCATACTTTAGGTTACGACACCGCTTTAAATACCGTTGTTGAGGTTATTGATAAAATTAGAGATACGGCATCATCACATAACCGATTATTTTTTATTGAGGTAATGGGCAGAGATGCAGGACATATTGCACTAAATGCTGGCATTGGTGCTGGAGCGGAAGAAATTCTGATACCGGAAGAAGATTTAGGTTTAGAGCGTTTACTAGATTCTTTAAATAAAAGTAAAGAATCAGGAAAATCTTCAAGTATTGTAATTGTAGCTGAAGGGGATAAAACAGGAAAAAATGTTTTTGAGCTTAAAGATTATGTGAATGAACATTTACCAGAATATGACGTAAGAGTTTCAGTTCTAGGACATATGCAAAGAGGAGGTTCACCTTCTTGTTTTGATCGAGTTTTGGCAAGTAGAATGGGAGTGCAGGCGGTGGAAAGTTTATTAGCTGGTAAATCTAATTTAATGGTCGGTCTTTTAAATGATAAAATAGCAGTTACACCATTAGCAAAAGCAATTAAAGGTCATTCAAAAGTTAATAAAGAATTAATAAGAGTTTCAGACATAATGTCTATTTAGAAAAAAATAAATACAAATAATATGATTAAAATAGGAATTAACGGATTTGGAAGAATAGGTAGGTTAGCATTTAGATCTTCCGTGATAAGAGATAATGTGCAAGTAGTGGCAATAAATGATTTATTAGATGTAAATTATTTAGCTTATATGTTAAAATATGATTCAGTTCATGGAACTTTTGATGGAACTGTGGATGTAAAAGATGGCATGCTAGTTGTAAACGGCAATGAAATTAGAATTACAGCAGAAAGAGATCCAGCTAACTTGAAATGGGATGAAGTTGGAGCTGAATACGTTATTGAATCTACGGGATTTTTCTTAACAGAAGAAACTGCTGGAAAACACTTAGTAGCTGGTGCTAAAAAAGTAGTTTTATCAGCACCTTCTAAAGATCATACACCAATGTTTGTAATGGGTGTAAACAACACAGAATTAACAGCTGATCAACAAATTTTTTCTAATGCATCTTGTACAACCAACTGTTTAGCGCCAATTACGAAAGTTTTAAATGATAACTTTGGTATTGTTGAAGGTTTAATGACTACGGTGCACGCTGCTACTGCTACTCAAAAAACCGTTGATGGTCCTTCTATGAAGGATTGGAGGGGTGGACGTTCTGCAATTCATAATGTTATTCCTTCTTCTACTGGAGCTGCAAAAGCTGTAGGGAAAGTAATCCCTGCAATGGATGGTAAGTTAACTGGTATGGCATTTCGTGTTCCTACAATGGATGTTTCTGTGGTAGATTTAACAGTGAGATTAGAAAAAGCAGCAACTTATGCAGAGATTTGTGCAGCAATGAAAGCAGCTTCTGAAAGTGGACCAATGAAAGGTGTTTTAGGATATACTGAAGATTTAGTTGTTTCTCAAGATTTTGTTGGAGACACTCGTACTTCAATATTTGACGCGAATGCAGGGATTGCATTGAATGATAACTTTGTGAAAGTTGTTTCTTGGTATGATAATGAAATGGGATATTCAACGAAAATTGTTGATTTAATTGAGTATTCAGCTTCTTTATAATATTAGCGAAAGCATATTAAAATATAAAACCTGATAGAAAGTTATTTCTGTCAGGTTTTTTTGTTTTTAATAAAGAGAAAAGAATCTAGAGATAAGAAAAAAGAA
>TARA_B110000967_G_scaffold209375_1_pt1 | contig 11793 bp, 10 predicted proteins | sample TARA_B110000967 | Tara Oceans TARA_B110000967 (sample SAMEA4397903) | marine metagenome | biome: Polar Biome; feature: [DCM] deep chlorophyll maximum layer (ENVO:01000326); material: water (ENVO:00002006), including particulate matter (ENVO:01000060) such as... | depth 35 m
TGTCTCTTCAAAAATCCTGCTGTTTTTATAACGCTGAGAGCAATTTTAGCCAAAAAACACGCTCTCATTTTGGATGATTTTCTAACCTAGAGAGATCATTCATCCATTAACTTCCTAAAAAAAACAAATAAAAAGTCGCATTTTTAGAGAACAAACATGCAAGAAACACACCACAACCTTTGTATACACTTGAATAAAAACGTTATTATAAAACTGCATTTCTAGGTAAATATATATATTTAAATTAAAATTATTGTCAATAAATAATAAAATTGGCGGCACCGCTCCCTCTCTTATGATTTTTTATATCGAATGCAAATTACCTGTAAGATCGAACACCCGTTATGATACTTGACTTAATTTTCTCCGACACCATTTTAAAAAAAAGAGTAAAAGCCAAGGCATGAAAAACCATTCACTTTTGACAAAAAAAGAAATTAGTAAAAAAATGATTCATAACATCTTAGTCACCAACAATTGGATCAATGAAAAGAGCAATTTCTTTTTTAAAAAATTCAATCTAAGCCTGCAACAATATAATGTGCTGCAAGTCTTGATGGAAAAACAGGAAGAATCTTATGCATTAAGAGACATCCAAATACGCATGCTTTCCAAAATGAGCAATACCACGAGACTTGTTGGGCAATTGGAAAAAAAAGGCTTAGCGACACGATCAAGAAATTTAAAAAACAGAAGAAAAGTAAATATAGCTGTCACTTCGGAGGGAGTAAAATTGTTTCACCAATTAGAAAAAGAATTGAATCAGTTGAAAAAACAAACAACCGAGCAGCTCACTAAAGTAGAAGCATTGATTCTAAACAGATTGTTAGAAAAACTCAAAGATACTTAGGGACGAAAACCATTCACAAATTCGTTTGGTCACTAAAAAATTTGACTTTAATTCTATTTAATTGGAAGTTCCAATCAAAACTAGAATTTCTTAAACCCCACTCCTCCTAGAAAAAATTGGAAGATTTGACCTCACCAAGCAAGAGGTGCCCGTTAAAAAGAATGCGATATATATGCTTTCACACAAAGAAAAAAAAACAAACCCAAACATCGATGAAATCACTTTGATCAATCTGATGCTCACTGGTAATTGGATTCATGAAAAGAACATTTTATTTTTCAAAGGGCATCGGCTTTCTTACCAACAATACTTGGTTTTGAAAACCTTAAAAGCTTATAAAAAAACTCCTGCTGCTCTGAAGGATATTCACGAGAAAATGATTTCCAAAATGAGCAATACCACGAGACTGATTGACAAACTAAAAGCCAAAGGATTGGTTGTTAGAAAACACGGCAAACTCAACAAAAGAAAAACGGAAATTCGCGCAACCAAAAGAGGACTGACGCTGCTTAACGAAATCGAGGAATTATTAAACATACACGCAGTAGAAGTCACCAAAATGCTAAGCATCAAGGAAGTCCTCATCATCAACGAATTGTTAGAAAAATTAAGAAACGATTGATTTTGATTGCCCCTACCCAACAATTTTGTACAGCTTATCGATTTGCGCTAGCCAAGAAGCTATAGCAACATTTTTTCCAAAACATCTCCTACATAATAAGCGACCAATGCTGCAAAAAGCCCCATCAGTAAGGTGGATAGCACACTGTAAAATTTGTTCTTTTGGTTGACAACGCCTTTTAAATATCCAATAGCGGCAAAGGAAAAAAGCGTCAAAGAAGACGACCACAGCAACAAGTTTCCATTAGTTGTAAAATCTTCAAAAATAAAATCTGCTACGTAAACAAACAGCGGAATAAAGCCTAACAATAAAAAAGAAACAAAAGTAATCAGGCCTATTTTAAATGGAGACTTCGAGTTCTCCATCATTCCAAGTTCTTCTTTCATCATGACATCTACCCAACGATCTTTATCGGAAGTAATCACATCCACTACCTGCTCTAACAACTTGCCTTCAAAGCCTTTTTCTTGATAAATTTCACGAATCTCCTCCTTTTCCTTTTCTGGAATGTTTTCAATTTCCCAATATTCTATTTGTTTGTGTTTTTGGTAATTGTCTTTTTCGGACTTGGCGGCCAAATAAGCGCCTATAGACATGGCGAATCCATCCGCAAATAAATTGGCAAAACCCAATATAATGATCACAGAGGATTCCAGGCCTGCTCCCACAGCTCCAGCAACCACGGCAAAAGTAGTCACACTTCCATCAATTCCACCGTATACAAATTCACCCAAATACTCTTGAAACCTTTCTACAAAAGGACTTCCAATACCGTGCACTTCTTTTTCTGATACCATACTTTTCACCTATTTCTTATTATTCCTTTAGCAAAGACACCCCGTTGAGATCTGTCGTGAGTACATCACTCATATAATCAAAAAAGGGTCGCAAAGCGTTGAAAGACGCCTTAACTTCAGAGCGAAAGTCTTTAGACAAGACTTCTTCGTCTGTAAAACTGCGCGTCGCTAAAAAAGACTTTTTGCGAATCAAATCAATCGCAGGATGTGTTTTGTCAAATCCTCTTGGAGCTGTCTTTACAGAAGCCCCTTCTAAAGTTCCAAAATATTTTTGAAAGGCAGGAGCCTTTGTCAACGCTCTTATTTCTGTAGCATCCGTTTCAAACTCTTTGCGAATCCGAAGCAAATCAGTGGGATTGGGCTGAAAAAAACCTCCTGCAAGAATTGAGTTGCCAGGTTCTATCCTCAAATAATATCCCCCCCTCAACTTCTCAGTCGCCCTCGAAAAACCGACACTGCGATGAACGTTATAAGGAATTTTTTCTTTAGAAAAACGAACGTCTTTGTAAATCCGATAAATTTTCATTTTATCGATTGTGTCCGCCGAATTCAAATCCGCCAACACAGTGTTGAAAAAATATTTTAGTTTGGTTTCTTCCCCTTTGAAGTAGTCCTTGTGTGCATCAAACCAAACCCGATTGTTGTTCTCTTTCAATCTGGACAAAAATTCAAGGGTGGATTGCGATACTTCAGTCATAAGCAAATCTGTGTTTGAGCTATGAAAATACAAAAAAGTGACGAATGTCTTGTCCACGGTGTTGCGATTGTTTTGAACAAAAAAAAACGAAGTCTTTCAACTTCGTTTTTTTCTTAGTTTTCAACCAACACCCACTCACCTTTTTCAAGCAATGGGATTGCTTGTTTGTATTTTATTTCTTTGTTCTCTCCACTGATTACATTCTTTATTGCAACCCGTTCGTTTCTCCCTATTTTTCGTTCCTCACGCACTACTGTTTCTTGTGCTTTGGGCACTTGGGCAGGATGGGCATTGGGCAATTGGCTGGAATTTTGAGCATCGTCTTTTCGCAGCTCTAACTTTTCGCGTTTTTGTTCGTGCGCTTCCGAAATTTGGTTGGCCGTTTGACTTGGAAGCTCTCCTTTGAACAAAAAGGACAAAACTTCTCGATTTACTTTATCCAACATGCTTTTAAACAATTCGAAAGCTTCGAACTTGTATATCAGCAAAGGATCTTTTTGTTCATAGGAAGCATTTTGTACAGACTGCTTCAATTCGTCCATCTTGCGCAAATGCGTTTTCCAAGTATCGTCAATAATTGCCAAAGTGATGTTTTTTTCAAAATCATTGATCAAATCCTTTCCTTCAGACTCATAGGCTTGTTTAAGATTGGTAACCACCTGTAAGGTCTTTGTCCCATCAGTAAAAGGAACGACAATCCGTTCGTATTTTTCTCCTTCGTTTTCAAAGACATTTTTAATCACAGGATAGGCAGCAGCTGCATTTCTTACCACTTTTCCTGTATAATACAAAAGCACTTTGTCATAAAGAGCATCAATCAATTCACTTTCTGGACGACTCTTAAATTCTTCTTTTGAAAAAGGTGATGGCATGGAAGAAAACTGAATCAACTCAAATTCAAATTGTGTGTAATCGTCTGAAATCTTAGCTTCCGTCACAATGGCCATACAAGTATCGTATATCATATTTACGATGTCAATTTGCAAGCGCTTTCCATCCAAGGCATGGCGACGGCGTTTGTAAACCACTTCACGCTGTGCATTCATTATATCGTCGTACTCCAACAAGCGTTTTCGAACACCGAAATTGTTTTCTTCTACTTTTTTCTGAGCGCGTTCAATGGATTTTGAAATCATGGAATGCTGGATCACCTCTCCTTCTTCCAAGCCCATTCGATCCATCATTTTAGCGATTCTATCCGATCCGAAAATCCGCATCAAATGATCTTCCAAAGAAACGTAAAATTGAGAGGAACCGATGTCACCTTGTCGTCCAGCACGCCCTCTCAACTGACGGTCTACACGTCGTGAATCGTGTCGTTCTGTTCCGATAATTGCCAGACCTCCTGCCGCTTTAACTTCGTCAGAAAGTTTGATATCTGTACCACGTCCTGCCATGTTGGTGGCAATGGTAACCATTCCTGAATTTCCAGCATCTGCAACAATTTCTGCTTCTTTTTTGTGAAGTTTGGCATTCAGAACATTGTGTTTGATTTTTCGAATCGAAAGCATTCTCGACAGCAATTCTGAAATCTCGACAGAAGTTGTCCCCACCAATACCGGTTGGCCTTTTTCGACCAACTTTACAATTTCATCAATGACTGCGTTGTATTTTTCACGTGTTGTCTTGTAGACCAAATCTTCTTTGTCATCACGCAACAATGGACGGTTGGTAGGGATTTCGACCACATCCAATTTGTAAATCTCCCAAAACTCCCCTTCTTCAGTGATCGCAGTTCCTGTCATTCCACTGAGTTTGCGGTACATTCGAAAGTAATTTTGAAGTGTCACCGTGGCAAATGTTTGGGTGGCCGCTTCAATTTTGACATTTTCTTTGGCTTCGATCGCTTGGTGCAAACCATCCGAATAACGACGCCCGTCCATAATCCGACCTGTTTGCTCATCGACAATTTTTACTTTGTTGTCCATCAGCACATATTCTTTGTCTTTTTCAAACAGTGTGTATGCCTTAAGCAATTGATTCAACGTATGAATGCGCTCGCTCTTGATGCTGAATTCCTTGTACAACGTTTCCTTTAAAGCCACTTTTTCTTCGGGTGACTGCTCAATCGCATCAATTTCACCAATTTTCACCCCGATGTCCGGCAACAAAAAGAAATCTTTGTCATCATCTCCTGACAGGTAGGCAATTCCTTTTTCTGTCAATTCAATCCCGTTGTTCTTTTCATCGATGACAAAGTAGAGTTCTTTGTCAATCTTAGGCATCTCCTTATTGTTGTCAGCCATGTAGGTATTCTCTGTCTTTTGGAGCAATTGTTTGACACCTTCTTGACTCAAAAACTTGATCAGGGCTTTGTTTTTTGGAAGTCCTCTGTAAACTCTCAACAATAAAATACTTCCTTTTTCGGTATTTCCGTCGAGAATCATTTTTTTGGCTTCTGACAAAACACTGACCAAATACTGACGTTGGATTTTTACAATCCCATCTACTTTGGGTTTCAATTCATTGAACTCGTGCCGATCTCCTTCAGGAATCGGACCAGAAATGATTAGAGGTGTTCGCGCGTCATCAATCAAAACAGAATCTACTTCATCAACAATGGCGTAATTGGGTTTTCTTTGGACCAAGTCTTTTTGAGAATGCGCCATGTTGTCTCTCAAATAATCAAAACCAAATTCGTTGTTGGTTCCATAAGTAATGTCGGAATTGTATGCTTTTCTTCGAGCTTCTGAATTGGGTTCGTGGTGGTCAATACAATCCACCGTCAATCCGTGAAATTCCCATATGGGTCCCATCCATGCAGCATCTCTTTTGGCGAGATAATCATTTACCGTTACTACATGAACTCCCTTAGCTGTCAAAGCATTCAAATAAATAGGCAACGTTGCGACCAGTGTTTTTCCTTCTCCAGTCATCATCTCTGCAATTTTTCCTTTGTGCAAAACAGACCCTCCAATCAACTGAACATCGTAGTGAATCATCCCCCATATAACCGGAGTTCCTGAAGCATTCCAAGAATTCTTCCAAACAGCATTGTCACCATCCAACGTCACATAGTCACGTGTTGCTGAAAGTTCCCTGTCAAATGTGGATGCCGAAACGTCAAGGCTGGTATTTTCAGTGAATCGTTTGGCAGTTTCTTTGACAACTGCAAAAGCCTCTGGCATGATCGCTTCCAAAACGGCTTCTGAAGCTGCATATGTATCGTCGTTCAAAAGATCTATCTCTTTGAAAAGCTCCTCTTTTCGATCGATATTTGCAGCAACCGTTTCTTGTTCTAAAAGTGCTATTTTATCTTCAAAAGGCTGAACCGCCTTTTGTATGCTGTTTTTAAAGTCATTCGTTTTGGCGCGCAATTCATCATTTGACAAAGCATTCATCTCATTTTCAAACGCTCGTACCTTGTCTACGATTGGCTGCAACAATTTCAAGTCCTTTTTTTGTTTGTCTCCAACAAAAAGTTTTAAAACTGTATTCAATACACTCATAATGTTCGTATTTATTTTGATTCAAAAATACACAAAAAAAAAGCCTCAATAGAGACTTTTCTGTGTTTTCAAATATATTTTTTTTAGTATTCATCCTCATTCCAGAAATAATCTTCTTCTGTAGGGTAATCGGGCCAAATTTCTACTATCGAATCGTAAGCATCTCCTTCGTCCTCCATGCTTTGAAGATTTTCGACAACCTCTAAAGGAGCTCCTGTACGAATTGAATAATCAATCAATTCATCTTTTGTTGCTGGCCAAGGCGCATCTGATAAATAAGAAGCCAATTCTAAAGTCCAATACATTTGTAATAGTTTTTATTCTGCAAAAATAATTTTTTTAATCAAAAAGTCAAGTTTTTTTTTGTCTTTTCAAAAAGGGAATGATCGTAGGATTCAGAAAGTTACGGAATCCACTTGATTTCATCAACTTTGCAATCAAAAGTCAACTTCCGTGCCAAGACAAACAAATAGTCAGAAAGTCTGTTCAAATAGCTTAAAATAGCGGCGTCTACCTCAATCTCTGTCGCCAATTGCACTACCATTCGTTCTGCCCTTCGACAAACACAACGAGCAATATGACAAGTTGACACACTTGTATGACCTCCCGGCAATACAAAATGGGTCATGGCAGGCAAATCCAAATTCATCGCATCGATTTCTTTTTCCAAATACCGCGTGTTTTCAGGAATTGTTTCTGAAACCGGACTAAAATTGTTCTTTTTTTGAGCAGAAGCATATTCCTCTGGTGTGGCGAGGATCGCTCCAATAGAAAACAACTCCCCTTGAATTTTGACCAAAGTCTCGAAACAGTGTTTGTCAATTTCTTGGTCACGGATTAGACCGATGTAGGAATTGAGTTCATCCAAAGTCCCGTAAGATTCAATTCGCATGTCAAACTTTGACACCCTGGCACCTCCATAAAGCCCAGTCATTCCTTGATCTCCTGTTTTCGTATAGATTTTCATGTCTTAAAAATTAAACGCAAATTATATGCGTATTGTAAAATGTTCCTTTGCTTGTTCTTTTCTAAAAAAAACCATTCCCCAAGAAAAAATATCAATCGTAACCCTTACTCGTGAATGTTCCTGAATGCGATTCCAAATCTTATCTTTCTCAGCATTGGTGTGAATGCCTTCAAAGATAAAGATTGTTTCATTAGCAACAGTCACCAACGCTTTTTGAAAATATTCAAAAATATTTTCAGTTGGCAAAGTATTCCCAAAAACAACCAAGTCGTATTTTTTGCCATGTAGGAATTGTTTTCCTAATTCTTTGACACCTCCAACACCTTCCTTTAGAATCGCAGCCTCTTGAGCACTCTTTTTAGAGTTCCCTCCAACAGTACTTTCCTCATTTTTCCAACGAACAATCCGCACTTTAGGCGCGGCTATTTGTGCGCAATGGGTAGTCAAAGGAGAACACACACCAAGTTCTAAGTAATTTTGAATCTTTCGGTAATCAAACAACCGGAGCAATAAAAAAGCTTCTTTGTCTTTCAACACAGGAACCGCTTCGTAAGCATTGTTTTCTATAACTGCTTTTTTCAACAGCGCATACCTTTGCTTCATGTGCAGAGCTGTCTTGGTGTAAAAACATTCGGTCACCAAGGCAAACACAAAAGGCGAATGTACCCCGTGCTCGTTTGTGGATTTTTTTAAAAAACGCCAATACGCTCGAATTCTGTAAAACATGTGCAGACAATTGCTCCCGCAAAAATAAGAGATTTATAGGTGCCAAAGGATGCAATGATATTATATTTCAAGCCTAGAAGCTTAAGAAATGGTTGGAGACATTGTGGCGATAAAATCAACTGATGTTTGACCACATACTGCTATTTTTATCAATCTCTTGAAAAGTCGTTGCAATATTTTTGTGTGATGGCAATTGCAAAGAGGGATCTTCCTTTAGAACTTGCGAGGCTGCCTCTCTCGCGAGCTTTAACAATTCGTGGTCTTTTACGAGGTCTGCAATCTTTAAATTCAGCACGCCACTTTGTTGGGTGCCCATGATGTTTCCAGGACCCCTGAGCTTTAAATCCACTTCGGCTATTTCAAAACCATCAGACGTGCGAACCATCGTGCCTATCCGTGTTTTCGCTTGTTCTGACAGCTTAAAACTCGTCATCAACACACAGTAGCTTTGATCCGCGCCTCTTCCTACCCTGCCTCTCAATTGATGCAATTGAGACAAACCAAACCTTTCCGCACTTTCAACAACCATAATGCTTGAATTGGGTACATTGACCCCAACCTCTATCACCGTTGTGGCGACCATCAACTGTGTCTCTCCCTTGACAAAACGATCCATTTCGAATTTCTTATCCGCAGCCTTCATTTGCCCATGTAAAATACTCAACTGATAAGTAGGCTTAGGGAATTCCCTGGAAATACTTTCAAAACCATCCATCAAGTCTTTGTAATCCATCGCCTCTGATTCTTGAATCAAAGGATAGACAACATATACCTGCCGCCCCTTGGCAATTTCTTCTTTCATAAATTTAAAAACGGCCAAACGGTTCTTATCGTAGCGATGAACTGTCTGAACGGATTTTCGCCCTGGAGGCAATTCATCGATGACTGAAATGTCCAAATCCCCGTATACGCTCATGGCCAAAGTTCTCGGAATCGGAGTCGCTGTCATGACCAAAACATGTGGCGGCAAAGAATTTTTTAACCACATTTTAGAACGTTGTGCCACCCCAAAACGATGCTGTTCATCGATGACTGCCAAACCGAGATTTTGAAACACTACTTTTTCTTCCAACAAAGCATGAGTTCCAATTAAAATATGAAGATGCCCCGATTCCAAATTCTGATGAATCCCTTTTCTGTCTTTGGCTTTTACGGAACCCGTTAACAATGAAACGGTGACATCCATTCCTTTCAAAACTTCAGAGACAAATTCGTAATGTTGCGTGGCAAGAATTTCTGTAGGCGCAATCATGGCAGCTTGAAATCCATTGTCCAAAGCCATCAACATAGACAAGAGCGCAACGATTGTCTTACCAGATCCTACATCCCCTTGTAAAAGCCGGTTCATATGGATGCCTGAACCCACATCTTTGCGGATTTCTTTTAAAACACGTTTCTGAGCGTTGGTCAACTCAAATGCCAACCTGGATTTATAAAAATCAGTAAAATAAGTCCCTATAGAGACAAAAGGAAAGCCTTTGATCTTTTGATGACGAATGATTTTTTTTTGCAACAATTGCAATTGAATAAAGAAAAACTCTTCGAATTTCAATCGAAATTGAGCCTTTGCAAGTAGTTCTTGGTTTTTGGGAAAATGCGCGTGTAGCAAAGCTTCGTTTTTAGGAAGCAAATTGTAGTTCTCCATTAAATCTGAAGACAAAGTTTCTGGAATCGCATGGTAATAGGTCTTGAATAGATTTCTCATGATGTTGGAAACCACTTTTTGACTCACTCCCTTGTTGGTCAATTTTTCAGTAGAAGGATATACCGGCTGCAGAGCAGTTTGTAAACTTCTTTCGTAAGAAGACAGCAATTCCATCTCAGGATGCGCCATGCTAAAAGTTCCATTATAAAAATTTGTCTTTCCAAAAATTACATAAGTTGCATCTACTTTTAACGAGTCTTTGATCCATTTGGCACCTCGAAACCAGACCAACTCCATCTCGCCTGTAGCATCTGCAAAAGTTGCTGTCAAACGACTGCCCCTTTTTTGTTTGACAGTGCGAATTTTTGAAATTTTACCCACCAGTTGAACTTCAGAAGAGTTTTGTTGCAATTCTCTTATATTATAAAACCGTGTTTTGTCAATGTACCGAAAAGGAAACAAACTAAACAACGCTTCTATCTTACGAATACCCAATTCCGAAGCCAAAAGTTCGGCCCGAGAAGGCCCAACACCTTTTAGATATGCAATGGGAATATGTAAGTCTAGGTGAGACATGATAGAAACAAAATTAAAAAAAACCGTTTCTCAAAATTAAGACTTTTTAAAGATATGACAGGTTTCAATACACTACTATTTCTAAAAAAAAAGAAAAAATAAGAACCGATAAAAACCGAATTGAAATAAGTACCTTTGCATTCCTAAAATAAGACAATGCGACTACATAGAAACTTGGTATTTACCGTCATCGATTCTTTAAATTCAATCTTTAACGAAGGTGTCTATGCAGACAAAGCAGTAGAATTCGCTTTGAAAAAAGATGCGCGGTGGGGAGCAAGAGATCGGAAGTTTGTTGCGGAAACCATCTACGAAATCGTACGTTGGAAACGACTCTACAACGAAATTGCTGAAACCAAGGACCACTACTCACGAGAAAACATATGGAAACTCTTTACCGTATGGGCAGTCTTAAGAGGCATTCAACTGCCCGATTGGAAATACTTTGAAAACGCTCCCGAAAGACGCATCAAAGGGAAATTTGACCAAGTACAAAACATTCGTAAAATCAAAGAGTCCATCCCCGATTGGCTCGATGAACTCGGAGCGCTTGAATTGGGAAAAACATGGGGTCAAGAACTCACTGCACTCAACAAACAAGCACCCGTTGTTTTACGAACAAACACCTTGAGAACCTCGCGTCAGAAATTGGAAAAAATACTGGCAGAAAATGAGATTGAAACAAAGATTGACCCTAACTACAAAGACGCATTGGTCTTAGCAGAACGTAAAAATGTCTTTCGCACAGATGCTTTTCAAAGTGGTTTTTTTGAAGTACAGGACGCCTCTTCGCAATTGGTTGCCGAATTTTTAGAAGTAAAACCGGGAATGCGCGTCATTGACACCTGTGCTGGTGCCGGAGGAAAAACCCTCCATTTGGCAGCTTTGATGGAAAACAAAGGGCAAATCATCGCAATGGATATTTATGCTGGTAAACTCAAAGAACTCAAAAGAAGGGCAAAAAGAGCGGGAGCACACAACATCCAACCCAGACTGATTGAATCCTCAAAAACAATCAAAAAATTAAAAGAAAGCGCTGACAGGGTATTGATCGATGCACCCTGCTCTGGACTCGGTGTTTTAAAAAGAAATCCAGATGCCAAATGGAAACTCCAACCAGAGTTCATTGAAAACATCAAAAAAACACAAGCAGAAATCTTAAATAACTATTCAAAACTAGTTAAAAAAGGTGGAAAACTAGTGTATGCCACCTGCTCCATCTTGCCTTCAGAAAACGAAGAACAAGTGGCTGCCTTCATCGAAAACAACCCTAATTTTAGTCTTGTCAATGAAAACAAAGTATCCCCCTCAAAAAGTGGTTATGATGGATTTTACATGGCGCTGTTGGAACGAAACTCATAAGAAAACCTTATACTCATCCTAGCAAACACTCCAAAATCGGGAGTGTTTTTTTGTTAAATCCATTCCTTTCCCCACTCCTTTAAGAGATTTATACAGATTTGC
>TARA_B110000967_G_scaffold178422_1_pt1 | contig 11783 bp, 8 predicted proteins | sample TARA_B110000967 | Tara Oceans TARA_B110000967 (sample SAMEA4397903) | marine metagenome | biome: Polar Biome; feature: [DCM] deep chlorophyll maximum layer (ENVO:01000326); material: water (ENVO:00002006), including particulate matter (ENVO:01000060) such as... | depth 35 m
ACCCAACCCGGCGAACAATTGATATGTGACAAGTATGCACATGTATATAATTATGAAGGGGGTGGGGTTTCTTTTAATAGTGGGGTGTCGTGCCAACTTGTAGATGGGCATCGTGGCATGATGACCGCGGCGCAAGTCGAAGCTGCGATTAATCCACCTGATTTTTATCACAGTCCACTAACTTCTTTGGTCTGCCTCGAAAACACCACCAATAAAGGGGGCGGCGCTTGCTGGGATTTTGAACAAATTTTAAAAATTCGTTCGGTGTGTGACACCCATAATTTGGGACTTCACTTAGATGGTGCGCGATTGTGGAATGCCTTAGTCGCTAAGTCTGAAACGGCTCAACAGTATGGAGAAATTTTTGACACGATCTCGGTGTGTTTTAGCAAAGGACTAGGGGCGCCCGTAGGTTCTATGTTGGTAGGAGACGACGCATTGATGAATAAAGCCTTACGGATTCGAAAAATGTTGGGAGGCGGAATGCGACAAATTGGAATGCTTGCAGCGGCGGCTTCTTATGCGTTGGATGCGCAGTTTGATCGACTTAAAGAGGACCATCAAAAAGCCAAAGATATCCAAGAAACGCTTCAAGAGTTAGAGGCCGTTTCTGTTGTGGAACCTGTGGAGACAAACATTGTGATATTTAAACTAAACCCACAGATTCCTCAAGAATTATTTCTAAATAAATTAAAAGCACATGAGGTGCTTGTGAGTGATATGGGAGGCGGCAAGTTACGAATGGTCACACATCTCGATTATACCGACGCGATGCATGCCAAACTTTTAGAAATCTTGCGCAAACCTTGATATTTTTCGTATTTTTATAGATTCTTTTTAAAAGTCAATTTTATGAAACATAAGATCCTTTCTCTAATTTTAATATGCTCACTAACTTCCTGTGACACTAAGACAACTAAATCAATGTCAGACTTACCGAATGCTCCATTAGCAAATCAAATCCCTAAAAATTTAACCCTCCATGAGGATGTGAGAGTTGATGAATTTTATTGGTTAAATGATAGAGAAAACCCCGAAGTGATCGATTATCTCAATAAAGAAAACGACTACTATAATGCCCACACGGCGCATACCAAAGATTTTCAAGCGTCTTTGTTTGATGAAATGAAGTCAAGAATCAAAGAAGACGATAGTTCTGTACCCTATAAGTACAATGGCTACTGGTACATTACCAAGTATGAAAAGGGGAAAGATTACCCTATCTATACTCGAAAAAAAGAAACGTTAGAGGCTGCTGAAGAGCTCCTATTTGACTGTAATGAAATGGCCAAAGACCATACGTATTTTAGGTTGGTTGGATTGAATATAAACCCAAATAATGATTTGATTTCTTATGGAATAGATACCACAGGCAGACGTCAATATACTTTACATATTAAAGATCTTAAAACCAATAAAGTTTTTAAGGATGAAATAGCAAACACCACTGGTGGGAGTACATGGGCAAATGACAACAAAACCTTGTTTTATACACTGAAAGATGAAACAACCCTGCGTTCAGAAGCTATTTATAAACATCGATTAGATACCGACCCGAAATTAGACGTATTAATTTATGAAGAAATGGATGATACTTTTGGGGTTAGTGTGTACAAAACGAAATCAAAAAAGTATTTGGTGATTGGCAGTTATAGTACGCTGACGACCGAGTATCAGATTTTAAACGCCGATACGCCTGACGGAGACTTTAAGATTTTTCAAGCCAGAACACGTGGCTTAGAATATGGGATCTCTCATTTTGAAGATTCGTTTTATGTCGTTTCTAATGCCGATGGTGCTCAAAACTTTAAGCTATCGAAAACTTCGGAAACTCAAACCGAAAAAAAATACTGGAGCGATGTGATTCCACATAGAGATGCAGTATTACTTGAAGATATTGAGATTTTTAAGGACTTTTTAGTGGTTTCGGAACGTGAAAATGGTTTGAATCATATCCATATAAAACGTTGGGATGGAACCGATAGCTATTACCTCCCTTTTGAAAGTGAGACCTACACGGCGTATACAACCACTAATATTGATTTTGATACGACCATTTTACGATACGGCTATCAGTCCCTTACAACGCCATCCTCTGTGATTGATTTTGATATGGTTACCAAGTCTAAAACCATAAAAAAAGAACAAGAAGTTTTGGGCGGGAAATTTAAAAAAAAAAATTATACTTCCGAACGTTTGTGGGCAACTGCTGCCGATGGGACTCAAATTCCTATTTCGTTAATTCGTCATACAAACACTAAAAAATCTGCCGACACTCCTTTGCTGTTGTATGCATATGGGTCTTATGGAAATACGATTGATCCTTATTTTTCGACAGTTCGAATGAGCCTTTTAGATCGTGGATTTATTTTTGCGATTGCACACATTCGTGGCGGACAGTATTTAGGTCGTCAATGGTATGAAGATGGAAAATTATTTAAAAAGAAAAATACATTTTCAGATTTTGTAGACTGTTCAAAATATTTAATTGAAAATAATTATACCTCTGCCAAGCATCATTATGCGATGGGAGGGAGTGCTGGTGGTCTTTTAATGGGAGCAATCATAAATTTAGCGCCTGAGTTATACAATGGCGTGGTCGCTCAAGTTCCGTTTGTCGATGTAGTGACTACGATGTTAGACGATAGTATTCCACTGACGACTGGTGAATATGATGAATGGGGAAATCCAAATGAGAAAGACTATTATGAGTATATGAAGTCGTATTCGCCTTATGATAATGTGTCCAATAAATTATACCCAAATATGTTGGTGACGACAGGATTGCACGACTCTCAGGTACAATACTGGGAACCCGCAAAATGGGTTGCACGACTAAGAGCTCAAAATAAAAACACCGCCCAGTTATACCTTCAAACCAACATGGAGGCCGGACATGGTGGCGCTTCTGGACGTTTTGAAGCATTGAAAGAAGTGGCTTCAGAATATGCGTTTTTATTAGATCTTGAATCGATTTTAAAATAGATTTAAAAAAAAAATTGTAATATTGATAACGATTTCAAATAGATAAACCTGATTTGGTAAATAAAGAAAAATTAATATTTAATAATGTATTAGAATTAGTGGGGAATACGCCACTAGTGAAGTTGAATGTAGTCACTTCGGGATTTCCGGGAACCTATATTGCGAAACTAGATTCTTTTAACCCAGGACATTCCTCAAAAGACCGAATTGCACTTCATATCATTGAAGAAGCAGAAAAAAAAGGGATTCTTAATCCAGGTGATACTATTATCGAAACCACTTCTGGGAATACTGGATTTAGTATTGCGATGGTTAGTATTATCAAAGGCTACAAATGTGTTTTGGCCGTGAGTTCAAAATCGTCTTTAGATAAAATTGACATGCTAAAAAGTATGGGTGCAAAAGTATATGTTTGTCCAGCAAACGTTGCTGCTGATGATCCGCGGTCGTATTATGAGGTCGCCAAACGTTTACACAAAGAAATTGAAGGCTCTGTCTATATCAATCAATATTTTAATCACCTTAACTTAGAGGCGCATTATAAAAGTACAGGTCCTGAAATATGGAATAAAACAGAAGGAAAAATCACACATTTAATAGCCTGTAGTGGAACGGGTGGAACCATTTCGGGAACCGCAAAATATTTAAAAGAACAAAATCCGGAGATTAAAATAATTGGCGTTGATGCTTATGGATCTGTCCTAAAAAAGTACCACGAAACGCGTGAGTTAGATCCCGGTGAAATTTATCCGTACCGAATAGAAGGCCTCGGTAAAAATTTAATTCCTTCCGTCACCGATTTTGATCTTATTGATAAATTTGTAAAGGTAAATGATGAGGACAGCGCACACACCGCTAGAGAAATATCTAAAACCGAAGGCATCTTTGTAGGCTACACTTCTGGAGCCGTTGTACAGGCCGTTAAACAGCTGCAAGAAACGAACGAATTTAAATCGACAGATCTGGTAGTGCTTGTTTTTCCAGACCATGGCTCTCGTTACATGAGTAAGATATATAATGACCAATGGATGAAAGATCAAGGGTTTTTTGATCATCAAAAGCAAGTTGCTGCTCAAAGCATCGAATTTATTAAATAACACTTCAAGCCTTTTATTGTTTTAATGCTCCAAGAGTCTTTTCTCATAATTGTCTTAATTATTATGTATTCATAATATTATTGTATAATTTTGTAAGGCAAACTAAGATAGAATTATGACAAGAGATTTATTCGACAAAATCTATAAAGATAAAGGCCCTTTAGGGAAATGGGCAAGCCAAGCAGAAGGATATTTTGTATTTCCAAAATTAGAAGGTCAGATTTCAAACCGAATGAAATTTCAGGGTAAAGATGTGATTACTTGGAGTATAAATGATTATTTAGGCCTTGCAAATCATCCCGAAGTCAGAAAAGTGGACGCTGAAGCCGCAAACGATTACGGATCTGCCTACCCAATGGGTGCTCGAATGATGTCTGGTCATACCTCACTTCATGAACAATTGCAAAATGAATTAGCAGAATTTGTAAGCAAAGAGTCTACCTATCTCCTAAATTTTGGATATCAAGGCATCATGTCTACGATTGATGCGCTGGTTGGTAAAGATGATATTATTGTCTATGATGTAGATTCGCATGCCTGTATTATTGATGGGGTTCGTTTGCATATGGGAAAACGTTTTACCTACAAACATAACGATATTGAAAGCTTAGAAAAAAACTTGGAGCGCGCTACCAAAATGGCCTTACAAACCGGCGGTGGAATTCTTGTGATCTCAGAAGGTGTTTTTGGAATGCGAGGGGAACAAGGAAAATTAAAAGAGATTGCAGCGCTTAAAGAAAAATTCAATTTTAGATTTTTAGTCGATGATGCGCATGGATTTGGAACCTTAGGGAAAACGGGCGCTGGAGCAGGAGAGGAACAAGGCGTTCAAGACGATATTGATGTGTATTTTGCAACGTTTGCGAAGTCAATGGCAAGTACAGGTGCTTTTATCGCTGCCGATAAAGAAATTATTGATTATTTAAAATATAACTTACGCTCACAAATGTTTGCAAAATCGTTGCAGATGCAATTGGTTAAAGGCGCTTTGAAACGTTTAGACATGATTAGAACCATGCCTGAACTCAAGCAAAAGCTTTGGACCATTGTTAATGCTTTGCAATCGGGATTAAGAGAACGAGGTTTTGATTTAGGAACTACGCAAAGTTGTGTTACGCCTGTTTATTTAAAAGGAAGTATCCCCGAAGCCATGGCCTTGGTCAAAGATCTTCGTGAGAATTACGGAATTTTTTGTTCAATTGTGGTGTATCCAGTGATTCCTAAAGGATTAATATTATTGAGGTTAATTCCAACCTCGATGCATACTTTAGAGGACGTCGATGAAACATTAAAGGCCTTTTCTGTAATTAGAGAGCGCTTAGAAAAAGGGATTTATAAGCGTCTATCTGCTTCTGTTGCTGCAGCAATGGGTGAGTAATAGTTTATAACTCTTTTCTAAAGGTACTTCGTTTTTTAATTAATACAGGATTAAAATCTACCCACAGTTTTTGAATGGCTGAATTGTTCGCTAATTCTGGAGTGCGTCGGCATTCTGTAATCCCTTTCTCTACAAAGGTTTTATGAAACGCGCTAAAAATTATGGAGTGGACTCCCTTTTTTTGGTATTCGGGATGTACGCCAATTAAGTAAAAATTCACCTTTTTTGACTGCTTAGCTTTTAAAATACGGAAAATTCCAAACGGGAATAATTTACCATTAGATTTTTGTAATGCTTCTGAAAAAGAGGGCATTGCAACCGCAAAAGCAATCAGTTCATCCGTCTCGTCAACTACAAACTTGATGTATTCGGGATTGATAAAACTTAGAAATTTTTTCTTTAAAAAATCTTTTTGAATCTCTGTGATTTTCACAAAAGACGATAAGGCAGCATAACTATCGTTAAATAAATCGAACATTTTATCTGCGTACGGCATCAAATCTTTTGTTTTATTGAAACTTAAAGATTTTAGATTATAACGGTCTCTAACTACTTTTTCTAACTTGTTGGAGTTGTCAATTTTAATATCACTAAACTGATGCTTATGTTCTACAAATTCTTTTTCAACCCGTAAATTTAACTGTTTCAAGTGATCGACATAATAGGGATGATTATACCATGTAACCATCGTTCCAATTTCATCATATCCGTAAGTGAGCACGCCTACTTTATCTAAATTAGAAAACCCAATTGGGCCTTCCATATGCTCCAATTTATGAGTTTCTCCAATAGCTTCAACTTTTAGTAACAAAGCTTTGGTAACTTCGAGGTCGTCAATCATATCTAGCCAACCAAAACGCATTTTATGAACCCCCTGATCTTTGATTTCTAACCAATTAGTGATAGCCGCAACACGTCCTACAATGGTATCATCTTTATAAGCTAGAAAGAGTCGAGCATCTGCATTTTGCAGTACCGGATTCGTCACTTTGTTAAATACCTTCATCTCCTCACTTATGATAGGAGGTACCCAGTATTTTGAGTTTTTATAGAGTGAGAAAGGGAATTTTATAAACTCTTTAAGTTCCTTTTTTGAAAGGGCTTCTTTAATTAAAATCATAAGCTATACATCGTCAAACCGTTAGTTATCCTGCTTTTTGTTTTTTCTTTTTTTCTTTTTTCGAGATTTCCTACCATCTGCGTCTTTTGCAGAGGCGTCATTATCTCCATTCTCTTTATCAACGTGTCGATCTAGTCTGTAAGAAGCGCCAAAATTAACACTTAATATAGAAGGTGTGTCTTTGACGTTGAGCGTAAGGGCCGTATCAAACTGTATGTTTTGATTCCACAAATAGCCCCCTCCAAATCTAAATAAATTATCGGCATAGAAGTCACTTTTGATCCCTTGAGTTTCACCAAAAACCATCCACTTTGGATTAAAGGAGTGGGTTAAGGTTACTATATATTGAAATTCTTGTTGCGCGCTTGTGATACGATCCATGATGATATTCGTCACCAAAACCCATCCACCCGAAAAATTATTTTGAGTGATTAAAGCCCCGCGATAACTTAGGCCTTCTACTCCGGGAGCTGTATATGGGTTGTCTGCGGAATCAAAATTTACGCCTGCAGAAACAGATAATGCTGGGATTAAATTTTTTAGCTGAAAACTTCTGTTGGCATGATAGCTGTAAAGATTCGGTTGATTGTTTATGTTTTTTTTATTTGGATCATACACCAAATATTTTGCGCCCGCATTTAATGCCTTAAAATTTGCGCGCTTATTTTCAACACCTCCAAGTGCATCGTACAACTGAACATCACTTTGGAAAGTTCCTTGGATATTAAATTCCAAAGCCTCTTTCCAAAACCCATAATGTGCCGCAAAATCAACGCCATATCCAGAGATTTCATATTTCGGGTAAATGGCTCTTTTTTCATTAACAATATAAGGCCCTACTTCTAACTGAAACACTTGAGTCCCTACAGAGAATGCACTTTGTGAGGCGCCTGGACGATTCGAGTTTATAACATCTGTGTATTGCGCATGTGCACTAGGATAGAACCCAAAAGCAGCTGTAAAAATAATCAGGTAAGAATAAAATTTCATTTAAAACAGTTTTATCAAACCTACATAATTTTTTTATATTTATAATTAATTAGAAGTAAATTCTTAATGGATTTTCACTATTTTTCTTGAAGTATGAATCATTTTATATAATAATTTATCTAATAAAAATAAGAATTGTATTTTTGAAAAAATAATCTACCGATGTTACAAACTGCGTCTATTATTGGATTCCTTAGAACGGTTCTAATTTTTATTTTAGTCTATACCATTTTTAAATATGTGATGCGTCTGCTTGCGCCCTTTATTGTTAAATCGATCGCCAAAAAAGCGGAGGCTCATTTTAGAAATCAATCCGCTCCAAAGCCACCAACTCAAAAAGAAGGTGAGATTAGTATTGATAAAATGCCAAATTCCAAAACATCTAATAATGATGTAGGTGAATATGTGGATTATGAAGACGTTGAATAAATAGACAAACGATGAATTTTAGCTTAAAACAATTTGGTACACATCTATTCGTAATTTTAGGCTTTGCTTTGGTTGCTGTACTGTATTTCAATCCAGTATTAAAAGGGCAAAAAATTTATCAAAGTGACATTGTACAGTATACTGGCATGGCCAAACAACAGAACGATTTTCGAGACGTTTATAATGCCGAATCGTATTGGACTAACAGTGCTTATGGTGGTATGCCAACCTATCAACTGGGTGCTAAATACCCTCATAATTACATCAAAAAACTGGACTTAGCACTTCGGTTTTTACCCAGACCTGCTGATTATCTCTTTTTATATTTATTAGGATTTTACATTTTGTTGTTGGTCTTAAAAGTAGATTATAAAGTCGCTGTATTCGGGGCCTTAGCCTTTGGTTTTTCTACCTATCTAATTATAATATTAGGGGTGGGACACAATTCTAAAGCGCATGCAATTGCCTATATGCCATTGGTACTGTCAGGGATTATTTTAACCTACCAAAAACGGTATTTTTCAGGATTTATAATCACGGCGGTTGCTTCGGGATTGGAATTGGTCACCAACCATCCTCAAATGACGTATTACCTCGGGTTTTTAATTTTAATACTAGCTATTTCATATTTTGTGCAAGCCTATAAATCAAACGAACTGAAAGCTTTTTTTAAAGCTTCGGCGGTTTTGGTCGTTGCTGCGATTCTGGCATTTGGAATGAATGTCACCAATTTATTGGCAACCAGTGAATATACCAAAGAAAGCACACGTGGTCAAAGTGAATTAACGATCAATTCTGATGGCAGTGTAAAAGAACAAACGACTGGCTTGGACAAGGCGTATATTACGCAATTTAGTTATGGACTCTTAGAAAGTTTTAATTTGTTCATCCCAAGATTTATGGGAGGCGGTAATAGAGAAAATCTCGGAAAAGATTCGGAGACCTACAAAGCTTTCAGAGCTTTGGGAGCGACGCCGCTACAAGCACTTCAAGAATCGGAACAGGCACCAATGTACTGGGGCGACCAACCTATTGTAGAAGCACCCGCGTATGTTGGAGCAGTGGTGATTTTTCTTTTTGTATTCGCTTTGTTTTTATATAACGGACGTTTCAAATGGTGGCTAATTGCAGGTGTTTTAACATCCCTATTATTGTCTTATGGGAAAAACCTGTCATTTTTAACTAATTTTTTCATTGATCATATTCCTCTTTATAATAAATTTAGAGCGGTAAGCTCTATTCAAGTCATTTTAGAACTGTGCATTCCGCTTTTAGCGACCTTAGGATTAACTCAATTATTTCATAAGGACATAAGCTTAGAAGCAAAGCACAACGCTTTAAAAAAGGCTTTCGGAATTGTAGGTGGATTGACGGTCTTATTTTTAGTTTTTAAAAACAGTTTGTTTGATTTTGTTGGAAGCAGTGACGGCCAGTTTCAACAGTATTATGGTGCTTCATTTGTAGACTCGATTCGCGCAGATCGAAGTGCGATTTTTAGCGCAGATTCCTTGCGAACCTTGCTATATGTCTTAGCCGCTGCAACTCTAATTTTTGCTTATATTAAACAAAAAATAACTCAAAACACCACGATACTTATTTTAAGTCTTGTGCTTGTTTTTGATTTAGTTGGCGTCGACCGTCGCTATGTGAATTCGGATGATTTTGTAGCGGCCATTAAAGTCGACCGTCCTTACCAGGCAAGCTCTATTAATAAAGAATTATTAAAAGATACCACGAATTTTAGAGTTTTTGATAGGTCAGACAATTCGACTAAAGCTTCTTATTTTCATAATTCAATAGGGGGGTACCATGCGGCAAAATTGAGACGATTCCAAGAATTGCAAGAATTTCATATTGATAAAAACAATTTTGAAGTTCTAAATATGTTAAATACAAAATACATTATCTACCAAGACAAAGAAGGGGAGGTTCGTTATTTTGAAAACGAAAAAACCAATGGAAATGCTTGGTTTGTAGATACGATTGAAACCTTTGATTCTGCTGATGAAGAAATTTTAGCTTTAAATAAAATTAAGACCAATACCACAGCGATTGCAAATACTTCGGAACTTAGTTCGAGACACTATACGAAGGATTCTACGGCCTCGATTAAGTTAGTAGATTACAAACTCAATCATTTGGTTTATGAAACAAAGAGCACCGAAGATGGGTTTGGGGTATTTTCGGAAGTCTATTATAAAAATGGTTGGTCTGCCACTCTCGATGGAACTCCAGTTGATTATTACAACGTTAATTATGTGCTTCGCGGCATGGAAATTCCAAAGGGCTCACATACGGTTGTATTTAAATTTGACCCAACGGTTGTAAAAACAGGATCCACGATTGCTTTGATCAGTACTGTTTTAGTAATGGTTTTGATGCTGGTTCTCGCGATTCTAAATTCCAAAAAACCATCGTGAAAAAAGTCCTAATCATCACGTACTATTGGCCACCTGCAGGGGGTCCCGGCGTTCAACGTTGGTTGAAATTTGTGAAATACCTTCCCGATTTCGGAATTCAACCTGTTGTTTATTGTCCTGAAAATCCCAATTACCCAACACTAGATTCTTCGATGGTATCGGAGGTGAATATGGGGCTTACCGTTTTAAAAACCCCCATTAGTGAACCTTATAAATGGGCTCAATTATTTTCTAAGTCCAAAACAAATCATTTATCTAAAGGCTTGATTTCGAATCAAAAAAAACAATCCATTTTAGAGAAATTACTACTTTTTATACGAGGTAATTTTTTCATTCCAGATGCGCGAGTTTCATGGGTTCGTCCATCGGTTTCATTTTTGTCTGACTATATTACGACCTATCAAATCGATACAATTATCACCACGGGTCCTCCACATAGTTTACATCTAATCGGATTGAAATTAAAGCAATTACATTCTCTTAAATGGATCGCAGATTTTAGAGATCCTTGGACTCAAATCGGTTATCATAAAAAGTTAAAACTAAGTTCATTTGCTAAAAATAAACACCAAGCCCTTGAAAGAGAAGTGCTCAATGGCGCTGATGAATTGGTCGTGACAAGCTTACAAACTAAGCAGCTCTTTTCTGAATTAACAAATACGCCTATCGCAGTGATCACCAATGGTTTTGATTTTGAGATTTCGAACCGTCGTTCATTAGATTCAAAGTTTACCTTATCACATATCGGATCTCTGTTGGAGGGACGCAATCCCCAGATTTTATGGAAAGTGTTGTCAGATTTAGTGAAAGAATCTGAAGCATTTTCTTCTGCTTTTCAATTAAATTTAATTGGGTCTGTTAGTTCAAGCGTCCTGGATTCTATCGGTAGTTTTGGTCTTGAGAATCATATCCATAATCACGGTTATGTGTCTCATAAAGAAGCTTTAGAGTTTCAAAAAAATTCTCAGATGTTATTACTGATTGAAGAAGATTCAAAAGAAACGGAGTATATTATCCCTGGTAAATTATTTGAGTATATGGCCTCAAAACGTCCAATCATCGCGATAGGTCCGAATACTTCAGATATTGAAAAAATAATAAATCAAACAAATTCTGGGACCTATTTTAGATATGATGATGCATCTTTACTTCGTACAACTTTGATGCAGTATTTTGAGGCTTTCAATAGTCAACAATTATTTGCAAACTCTAAAGGATTAGACCTGTACAGTCGTAAGTTTCTGACGCAACAACTATCTAAAGTAATTCTGAAATAAAAATAAAGACTCCGTAGTGATGTGGGATATTCAACTACGGAGCCTTCAACTAACTAACTAACTAACTAACTAACTAACTAACTAACT
>TARA_B110000967_G_C18901713_1_pt1 | contig 11781 bp, 10 predicted proteins | sample TARA_B110000967 | Tara Oceans TARA_B110000967 (sample SAMEA4397903) | marine metagenome | biome: Polar Biome; feature: [DCM] deep chlorophyll maximum layer (ENVO:01000326); material: water (ENVO:00002006), including particulate matter (ENVO:01000060) such as... | depth 35 m
TGGTGCGCCCGCTGGGATTTGAACCCAGGACATGAGGTTGGAAACCTCAGGTGATAACCCCTTCACCACAGGCGCTTGTGATATCCGAGACTGATATCTTTCAAAACCAATTCGGTCACAATTATTCAAATGTGGGAGGCGTGCCCCTCGACATATGATATTGAGGCAAAGGGCAGGAATCTTCCTAATGATTTTCTTCTTGCCAATTAATGGCCCATTATTAAGAATGATTTTAAAATCTTTAGATGTATCTCTACCAATTGGAGAATTTTATTTTTTTGGAATATGCATACTTATGTTTGTCATAGGGGGATTTATGACGTTCACTCCAAAACTAAGATTACGGATATAATTCATTTGGCCATTTTGAATGAATATTTAGCATGAGATCGATAATTTTATTATCGGAATAATCTGATTTCCACAATGTTTGAGAAAGTTCTTGTGTCCTTTTAGGTACAGTTTTAGGGCCAAGAACAGCACCAGGTCTATTTAAATCGTCTAAATAATCAGTCTCCATCCCCCAATATGATTCTGATTCAGGAAGCGTTTCTATTATTTCCTTAATGCAACCTTTGCCTACATTTATTGTCGAACTTATTCCTTGGGTAAAATCTGAACTAATGTCGGCTGGTGCAAAATGTCTAATCGTTCTTTTTTTAGGTAGTTTAGAAATTTTACACATTCTTGATATATCGGAATATGTCTTGGAACCATTATCTTCGACATGTAATTGAATACTAACTTTATTTTCAGCAGCCTTTTGCATAATTTGTAGTAGTAATTCATTTGAAAATTCCCATATCTTATCATTCACAGGATAATGCGGTCTCCCAACTTCTCCTAGGCAAACAGCATTTTTTTCTTTAATATGTTCCAATGCTAAGTCGACGGCTTGAATATGTAACTCTGTAGCCCTATCTATGCCAAGGGGAATAATCTGTTTTTCCCATGCTACTGGATGGGGTCCAAGAATAACATTCACACTAATATCATATTTTTCTCTAATTTCATTTGCCATTTCTAAAGTTTCATTATATGCTACTTGATAATCATTCAACGATTTAGGAAGATTATTAAAATCAGGCTTATGTACTAAATTAATAGCCGTTCCACCAGCTATGAAAAAATCATCCACCGCCTCCAAAAAAAGATTATTCTTATCTAAATGTATATGTTGATCCATTATCGGGCCAGTCCAAAAACCATTTTCTAACATATCTATCACGCTAATGCGCCTTCATTCTCAAGTTGTTCCGACCAATATGTTGTAGCCAATTTCGCTACTTTTTTTGAAGACTGCCCTAAAACAACCCCTTTACCATTATTGAATAAAATTATTCTGCAATTATGTCTCTTTGCATCTATCCTCAAAGCTCCAATTTCCTCATCTAATGTTATATCAGTAAATCGATCTTCTGCTAACTCAAGTAAAACTGATTTACCAAGTGAAAATTGAACTAAAATTTCACCTCTCTCTAATTTTAAATTATCTTCAGGCATTCCTATGCTTAGTAGAAAATTTTGAACTATTAATTTAGCAACTTCATGCCTAGAAATATTATGTACAATAATTGAGCCATACTTATCAATCACTAAAGTAGATTTAGGACTTTCATTAGATACTATTACGTAATCTCCATTTAGTGATCCATTTCTCAAACTTATTACATCTTCATGTTTTATTGGTATCTGAGGTGTAAATTTGAAAGTTTGAGTTTCTATGTTGAATAACTTATCATTTAATTTAATTTAATCAACTCCTTCCTATCTTCTCTATATTTATACAATTATTAATAGCTTCAGATATATTTCCAATATGTGCCTGATGGACTGGTACAAGTAGTATTGGATGGAGGGCATTGCTTTCATCAACTCTCCTATCTCTTAAATCAGACAAAGCCCCCCGTATTCTAGAGGCAAATCTCTCATCTCGTACCTTAATTAATTCATCTGTCAATCCTCTATTGTCCTCTATCCACCATGATGCGCATGCAGCCGATGCTGCTCCTAAATCGGAATTAATATGTTTTGATTTTCCTATCTTTTTAGATGCAATAATCTTATTTTTCCTATATCTATTTGATTTTGTTAATGTCCCTAAGAGATGGACTAGTTTTACTTGATTATCTGCACAATTAATATACCAATCTTCCCATTTACTATCATCTATGGAGGGAATTATTGGGTATATCGGCTTATTTCCTGTGTTTTCTGCATGATGCAATAATCGTGTAGGTTCCGGATCAGGAATTTTTGGTCCATCTACATCCAAGACTTGAATATCTTTCAATAACATGCCCATTCCTGATCCTGATGCCAATACGGCTTGAACATTAACTCCTGGATTTTGAATTTCTAATTCATCTTCTATTTTTAAAATTGCAATATCTTCTGATGAATAAAGTAATGCTAAACCATCCCAATTTCTTACTCTCATACTACTTGGCATCATAATACATGGTAAGTGGGGCCATAATATTATTTTTCCACCCATTGGATCTTTGTAAATAACTTCGTCCCAATGCAGATTTGATAATTCCATGACTGCCCGAGGAGTTATCCCGATTCAAATAAACTCATAAAAAATATGTTTTTGATATATATTCGGTGAAGTATTCAAGGAGTATGCCCTCTCATGTCTGCCTGATAAACATGGAAAAACCTTACTCACTTGAACCCGTTATTTTGATGAATGAGGTATTTCCTGGTCATACTAATGCTCTAAATACCCTTTTTGGAGGCCATCTTATGAGTATAATGGATACAAGTGCAGGAATGGCTGCATCTAAGTTTGCCCACAGGGAGTTCGTAACGGTATCTGTAGATGCATTAAAATTTCGAAAACCGGCATATCAAGGAGATTTGATAAGAACAACTGCAAAAGTAGTTTGGACATCTCCCCGTACTGCAGGATTACATGTAACATCTTGCCGAATGTCCCGTTCCGAATGGGAGGGTGAAGAAATATGTTCAGGTTTCTTTTTTATGGTTGCAATAGATGATTCTATGAATCCAATATCAATACCTCAATTTACTCCTAATACGGAAGAAGAGAAATTATTTTGGAATTTAGCAAAAACTGCCAGAGATGCAATGAAATAATGTTTAATGACCACGTACTTCAACAGTAGTATTATTCTAGCATTGTTATGCCTGTAATCAATGTAGCTTTAATTGGCTCAGAAAAGTTTGCTAGAAGCATTGCAAAACGTGGCGATGTAAGGGATATAGAATCTTATGTATTTAAGGAAGGTTCAGGTGAAAAGTCTCGAATAATTTCATTTCTAAGGCCCTTAAAACATCCTGAAAGTATTAGGCCGCTTTTATCTGTACTGAATGTCGCCAAAGCAGGTATTATCGAGATATCAAAGATAGATGCAGCATTGGGGGAAATACTTGTATCGTTTTCATGTGCAGGAATTCAAAATGGAATGGTTATAATAAATCCTGAAGAAGATGCATGGATAGATGAGGAGCAAATCTCGGTATTATTGTCCCAAGCCGGATTACCTTGGCAAATTTATAACTCCATGCCTGAGCCACACAGAATACGCTCAAATATATTTGATATGTTTAATGAAAGAGAAATATTGGATGAACAACTAATACTCCCAATAGATCAACATTTTGTTGTACAAGGAATCGGACTTGTGGGAATTGGCTATGTACAGTCCGGTATTGTAAAGAAACATGATTCTATTGAAGCATTACCATTGTCGGAAAAAGGAATTGTTAGGAGTTTACAAGTAATGGATGACGATGTTAATAATGCCTTTTCTGGAGATAGAGTGGGCCTAGCAATTAGGAATTTAAGGGAAGAAGCTTTGGAAAAAGGATGTATAATTGTTCATTCCGATTCAAAGGTATTGGAAGCCCACTCTACATCTAAATTTGAACTAATTAATGCACCATTTCAGAAAAAAGAATTAAAAAAAGATGATATTGTTCATGTTTCAACAGATTTACAGTTTGTCGTAGGTAGAATATTAGAAATATTGGATAATACTTTGCAGGTCAAATGGGATAATCCATTGTATGTAAGGACGAATCAGAACAATAAAATTGTCATAGTTCAGTTAGATGCAACTCCAATGCGAATTATTGGAACAGCAAATAATTTAATTTCGGTACCATGAATGATTAATGATGAATCCCATATTTTATTATTAATTTTCCCATTGATTTATACATGATGAGTTGCCCTGCAATAATTGGATGTATTCAGCTGGGCTTAAAGGCCCGACTGGAGGGGGGAAAACCGATTTAATCGGGAACCTTTCTCTTGTCGGAGTAAAAGGTAACTTTTGTGCAGTACTTTCCGAACGGCAGTTAACACTTGAAAGAATAGATGGCAAAGGCCTACGCATAAATCTGGGAAGCATCAATCGAACTCGCGCTTTAAAAATTTCATATCTCCCTAATGGATTAGTTCCATTAGGATTGATATCCGTGGGGCTTGGAATTACAGCCATGACTTTACCTTATGGCTTAATTCCAATAATTTTAGGAACATTGGCGATATTATTTCATGTTTATTCAAGATATTCAATACTAGCAATAGAAACATTCTCTGGAGACCGTCACCTTATTTCAGGTAGCGAAGGGACATTATTGAGACTTACGATAATGATATCTAGATTGGGTCAAGGAAATGATATTGAGCAGGCTAGAATAGGACTTGAAAATTTAGATAATGAGGTCCCATCATATCCTGCGTTTACTCACGCCGGCGGCTCTATGGTAAAATCTAGTAAAGGTCTAATATCTCAAAAAAATTTAGAAGAAGAAATAATTCAATCAAATGATATGAAGGATATTTTTCCCGCATTTATTGGAATAGATAATAATAAGTTTGAAAATACTAATGCAAATTTTGAGGATGACTCTAAATCTGCATATGAAGGTGCATGGGGCGGACGTCCTCCTCCTTCATGGTACAATGAAAAAGAATCTAAAAATGATGACATATCAAGAATAGATTCAGTACTATCTGAGGCGGCTGACCAATTAGATATCTTCGGACAAGGTGGATTATTTGACTCAAATCCTGATGATAGTCAACAAGTTACTACGCAGAATGAAAGTGACGATAGACTTAATTATTTACAAAATGACCTAAATTCTTCAATTTCTAGTGCACAAATGATTAAGAAAGCATATGATTCTCATGGCATTCCTGATGGCATATATGATCCAAAACACGTGCTCCCAGGTCCCAACGAAATTGCTGTAAGGGATGAGTGTAAGTCGGGAATAGTAAATCAAACAAAAGCTATTCAAGAAAATAATAGTAGGAGAAATGAACTGAATTATACTCCCAAAACTTCAAATTTATCAGAATTCCCTGCTCTTAAAAATTTAGCATACAATAGAGGCGAATCAAGAATTAATTTCAAAGGAAAAAATTATGAAAATAAAAATATCGGTTGGCTAGATAAATTACTAAGGCCTGCTTCTTCAAGAACCCAATTAAATCGTAATAATGCTCCTACAATTGGATTACCTTTATTGAATAAAAACATTAAGTTTCAGACATCACAACATCTCAGATTAAGATCTGACCAAGAGCACCAATCAGATGTCGGAGTAAGAATTAGAAAATCTCAACGTATTAATTCTAATAATTCTTCTCAAAATGCAATAAACAAAATATTATTAAAAATTTCTGATAAAAATCATTCAGAAGAAAATATCCAATCTATTGGAAATAATCATTTAAAATTTAATCAATTAAGGTCTACGATTTCAAAATCTAATAATAATTTGTTACCAGGTATAAAGAAGTTATTGTAACCCTACAATTCTTCTATATTCATCTACTCTTGCATGATATTTACCTTTTTCAAGACTGATTAAATTAGATGAACCAAGTCCACCTATGGTGAAGGATGCAGTGACAGTGGCATGTACCAATGCATTCCTCAAAATCTCTCTGTCTTCCATTATTCCACTAGTTCCAACTATATTGGCTAAGAATGCTCCTGCGAATGAATCTCCACAACCTGTGGGATCAATTATTTTAGTTGTCGGATATGATGGTAATGCTATAATTCCACATGGCATATATGCTAATACTCCGGCACTTCCTCTTTTTATTATTAGTCCTCTTGGGCCTTTCCCCGCAATCTCTCCGCCCTGCAATGATTCGCCAGACATTATTTTTTTGGCCGCCTTTGTTATCGTGTCCTCTTTTGCAATCTTACATGCTTCCTCTTCATTAATAATTGCAATATCTACCTTTCTTAATGCAACAGACAATGTTTCAAATTCTGTTTCTATCCACATCATGAAAGTGTCTATTACTGAAATCTTTGCTCCATTGCATTGGTCAAGTACTGATACTTGTGATGATGGATGCATATTTGCACAAAATATAATTTCAGGAATGGTCCATGATTCTGGAACATTTGGTAAATAATTTGCTAATACATTGACTTCAGTGGAAATAGTCTCTGCATCATTCATTGCCCCTTCATATTTCCCCGACCACCTAAATGTCTTACCTTCCAATTCTACAATTCCAGTTATATCTAAGCCTTTATGCTCCATCATTTCTAGATCATAATCTTGAAAATCATTTCCAATTGGCCCCATTATTCCTACTCTTGAAGGTAACCCAGGAAGCTTAGCTAGATGAAATGCTGCAGAGATGCTCGAATGGACTGCTGAACCTCCAATTATGTCAGAACCACTAGCTTCTGGTGTTTCCAAATCATCATAGCCAATGCTTCCAACGATAATAAGTTCCATCAATTATTCTCCTTCATAATATTTGGATGTTCTTCAAGGTACTTGATAGTTATATCGCCATTTCTAAAATCTTTTTCATTCAATATTTGCTTATGTAAAGGAATCAATGTATCGACTCCAGTTAGAATGACTTCATCTAAGGTCGAGGACATTTTGTTTATGGCCTCCGTTCTTGTTGGTGCCCAACAAATAACTTTAGCTATCAATGAATCAAATGATGAGGGTATATCATATCCAGTATGGGCATGAGAATCTATCCTTACTCCTTGACCTCCGGGCCAAATACATTCCCAAATTTTTCCAGGAGAAGGAGTTAAAGTCCAGGAATTTTCAGCGTTTATTCTTACTTGAATTGCATGCCCATTCAGATTAATATCGTCCTGCTTAATAGGTAATTTTTCTCCTGCAGCAATCCTAATGCCTAATGAAACTAAATCTACTCCTGCTATCATCTCTGTAACGGTGTGCTCAACCTGTACTCTTGGATTAACTTCTAAAAAATAAAAATTCTTATCTTTGTCTCTTAAGAATTCAAACGTTGCTAATCCTTCATATCGTACTGCAATAGCGCCTTCAATAACTATGTCGCCTATTCTTTTTCTTTCTTCTTCAGATAACCAAGGTCCTTCTTCTATAATTTTTTGATGCCTTCTTTGGATTGAACAACATCTCTCTCCAAAATAAACCGCGTTCTCTCCATCTCCAAGAATTTGAAACTCAATGTGTTGAGCATCTTCAATAAATTCTTCTATAAATACACGGCCATCTCCAAAAGCAGAAAGTGCCCTTCCTTGACAAAGTGTTAATGCACTACTAAATTCACTTTCTTTTGTTACAACTTGCATCCCTATGCCGCCACCGCCTGCTGCAGCCTTAATGATTAATGGAAATCCAATTTCCTTTGAAATCTCTGTTGCATGCTTAACATCTGATACCGGTTCATTCGTTCCTTTTGCAATGGGTAATCCGGCTTTAGACATTATTTCCCTAGCAGATATTTTATCTCCTAAGAGCCTAAGTACATTAGAATCAGGTCCAATAAATTTAATTCCTTCTTCTTCTAACCTTCTTGCAAAAGTAGAATTTTCAGCTAAAAAGCCATAACCCGGATGAACGGCATCAGCACCAACTTCTTTTGTTATCTTCACTATCTCTTCAATGTCTAAATAAGATGCCAAAGGATCTTCCCGTGGAATAAATATTGCTTCGTCCGCTAACCTAACTGGTAGTGACAACCTATCTTCTTTACCATAAATAATTACAACCTCAATGCCCAATGAGCGCAATGATCTTAGTATCCTAAGGGCTATTTCTCCCCTGTTGGCTATAAGTACACGGCGAAACATCATATTTACCTAGATTTGTGGAGTGCAACAAACTCTTTAATTATTCAGTATACATCTCTGAGGTATCTTTTTTCAGTTTTCATCAATGTAGTCTCAACATAAATAGTGGCTTCTTGTTCGGTCATGTCACCATATTGATGGCATATTCTTATCAATGTCTTATGTACATCCTTTGCCATTCTTGATTTATCTCCACAAACATAAAAGTATCCGCCGCCATCTATCCATTGCCAAATTTCGAGACCATTCTTTTCCATTAAGTGTTGGACATACACCTTTTCATCTCCGTCTCTGGACCATGCAAGGTCATGCTTATCGAGTACTCCTCGATTTTTCCAATCATTCATTTCTTCCTTGTAGTAGTATTCACCATCTTCGGTCCAATCTCCAAAGAACAACCAATTACGACCTTTATCTTTATTCAAATCTCGCTGTTGAAGAAATGCCCTAAATGGTGCAATTCCAGTTCCAGGGCCAACCATTATACAGTCCTTATGCCCATCTTCAGGCAAAATAAAAGAACGAGTTGGAGACATAAATACCCCTATAGGAGTTTCATCTACTTTACACCTATCTGACAAGTATCCAGTAGTTAGTCCTGCTTTATTTCTATTATGATAACTATAGCGTACTATTCCAACAGTCAAATGGACAGTTCCGGATTCAAATTCAGGGCTACTAGCTATTGAATATAATCTAGGTTTGAGTCTATCCATTCCATCAATAAGTCCCTGGGGAGTAAATATTATGTCATTAAAATCTCCAAGAGCATCAATATAATCTCTGGTCCACATATAATCTTCCATTGCACTATCATCAGAAGTTAATTTATTCCAAAGGTCGAAACTTGGATTACTAATTGCCCCAATTTCGTTATACTCTGGGGGTAAATCTTCTCCAATTCCAGTGCCTTCCCAGTTAATTACTAAATCTCCATTGAGTTCAGATATCCTTTGCCTTTTAATTATCTTAAAATCTACACTCTCAGAACTATCTTTGATTTGTGTTCCTAACATATTGATCCATTTCTTTGAAACTCTGTGTATTTCACATCTAGAAGATAGTGCTTCTCTTATGCTGCAAATTCCTATATTTGTTTCCACTTCTTCGGTTCCATCAAATCCACAGATTGAGAGTAATTCATCGACTATATCGGGAGGGCAAATTGGAATAACTCCCAATGCATCTCCAGCTTTATATTCTAATTTTGAATCTCCCAAATCGAAAACAATGTGCCTAGTCTCTTTACCTGATCCTTCGCCATTTAAAATATAATTTTGAGTTAATTTTGAAATATATGGATTCTTTGCGCTCCAGTGTCCTTTTTTATCTGATATTTTTACTTTAACAGGTAATGACTCACTTTCTTGAATAATTATTTCCGGTTGTTTGTCAGTTTCAATCACATTAAAATCATCTTCAACTTCAGCCATCTTTCGAATAACTGCTTCTGACCATGCTTGTGCCTTTTCTTCATAGTCAACATCACAATCTACTCGTTCATGTATTCTTTTTGCTCCCTTTGATTCAAGCCATTTGTCCCATTCTTTACCTGATTCACAAAATAGGTCATATGATGAATCTCCAAGTGCAAGTACTGAGAAATTTAAGCCATCCAATGAATCAATGCTAGAGTTACCTGCTTCTTCCCAGAGATCTTCAGCATTATCGGGTTGTTCACCATCTCCCCATGTACTGCAACAAATTAAAACTCTCTTTTGGTCTTTTAAATCGGTTATTGATATTTCATCCATGGCGCGAACAGTCGGATCTAAATTTAATTTCATAGACAAGTTACCTGCTTGTATAGCAATATCTTCAGAATTACCGGATTGAGACCCATAAAGGATTAGTATAGAACGAATGTCAGACAACATATTACCCCTGATTTACATTCCTTCGAATTGAAACTTCTTTATGAATGGATGCAAAAAAAGATTAGACATAATGCAATATTCTATGCGATTAAGTCAAGTCATAGGCCCGTATCCGGAACTATGGCACGTATTGATTTCTTAGGCACAGGTAATGCATTTTCTCCTAAGGGGAGATTTCATGCTTTAGCTATAATTGATAACTGCATTTCAATCGATGCACCTCCTACATTAATTTATCAATTACGCAATGCAGATATCAATCCCGGATCAATAAATAATATTTTATTTACTCATTGGCACGGTGATCATACTTTTGGATTTCCATTTATCTTGCTGGAAAGAAAATATCTACAACGAGATAAAAAAAATAATAATTTAAATATTTATCTTAGGCCAAATGGGAAAAATTTTTTAACGAATCTCTGCAAAATAGGTTTCCCCGGAAGCCTCGAAGATAGTTTTGATAACTTGGTAAATTGGAACGAATCAGAAAATTCTCAAATTATAGGTACAGATTGGAAATTTAATAGATTTCCAGTTTGCCACACCCCAGAAACTGATCCTCATGGATATGAATTAATTCATAAAAATGGGTTTGTCTTGCTACATTGTGGCGATTCAGGGCCATGTGATGAAATAGAACTAAGATCAAAAAATGCGGATGTTATAATTTTGGAAATGGGAATGCCGGACATAGGTAATTTTCCGTACCATCATACTCCTGCCGATATTATTTCATTTACACAAAAATTTCCCGATAAGCTCGTCCTAGTAACGCATAATTATGCAACTTCAAAATCTAAAGAAGGAGAATTCAAAATTCCCAAATTACCAAAATCAATTCACCAATTAGAAGATGGAGACTTTCTTGACATATTTGACGATGGGACATTTAAAATATGTGGCATTTGAAAAATACATTTAAACAGTATTGGAATTATGTTGCTTGAAATGTCGTAAAAATTATGCCTAAAATAAAAGTCATAAGTCACACTTATTATCTTTGACTTATTCGCTTGAAGACATATGCTTGCGCGCAAATTACTAGGTTAGTAAAATAAGTGCTCTAGGATATAATATGATGGCTTTGTGATTTATTTTGGACGGGAATATTTTTGAAAAAATTCTCGGACAGGAAAGTCTGTTTACAGATAGGAAAGCATTCGACCATGGGTTCGAACCTTCCCGACTCCCCCATCGGGATCATGAAATAGATTCGCTAGTTAAAAATTTAGTAGATGCATTGCAAGGGCATATACCTTCTAATATGCTACTATACGGAGTCCCTGGTGCAGGGAAGACTGTTGTTACAAGATATGTACTAAATCAATTAAGGGAGAAGGGATTGGAACTAAATCAGAATGTTAGTACTTATGAAATAAACTGCAGAAGTGTAGATACTAAATATAGAGTCATCCAAAATATGGCATCTCAAATTTATGAACGCGGTGACCAAGTAATACCTTTTACTGGCTGGCCTACGGATCGAGTACTAGAAACTTTAATCCACCGTATGGATAGGACAGGGGGAGTCCATATTATCGTTCTTGATGAGATTGATAATTTAGTATCTAGGGCTGGCGATAGCCTACTTTATAATCTTACAAATCTTAATACTAGGTTAACAAATGCTAGATGTTGCATTATAGGAATAAGTAATGATTTAAATTTTACACAACAATTAGATCCAAGAGTAACATCAAGATTAAGCCAAGAGGATATTGTGTTTCACCCATATGGGGCATTAGAAATTGAAAATATTCTACTAGAAAGGGCAGAAACAGGACTAAAAGGAGAGGTACTCA
>TARA_B110000967_G_scaffold134480_1_pt1 | contig 11739 bp, 12 predicted proteins | sample TARA_B110000967 | Tara Oceans TARA_B110000967 (sample SAMEA4397903) | marine metagenome | biome: Polar Biome; feature: [DCM] deep chlorophyll maximum layer (ENVO:01000326); material: water (ENVO:00002006), including particulate matter (ENVO:01000060) such as... | depth 35 m
TGGAATGACTTTTTCATTAAAGGTTCCATCCAAATTCAGTCGGTCACCGTTGAATGAATTTGTAGATTAAGACCAATGTGAGAAATACCCAGCTATATTTTCACAGAACAATTCTCAAAAAAATCCTTTGGCATTGTTTTTTCAATCGTATTTTTAATAGTTGCTCTATATCCTTTAATTAATTCTGAAGGTCTTCATATTTGGACTTTAGTCGCATCAATCATCTTTTTCTTCTTAGCTTTTATAGCGCCTAAGGTATTAGTATTTCCAAATAAACTCTGGTTTAAGTTTGAACCATGTTCACTTGGTAACAAGTCTATTCTTGGTGATCCTCGTTCATAGAAGATGCAAAAAATACTTAATCTTAAAGTTAAATATCGTGAAAGTTTTAGAACCTTTGCACCATCAGTATTACGAAAAGATGTCACTGAGTGGTTTAAGCTTGATTATAATACTCCTTACTGGTAAACACCTCATTTAATGTTAGGGGTGAACCTATTGTTTGTTCACCAAAAGATGCCTTTAAGTGCTTTATGGGCATTAAATTAGATTTATTAGTAATTGGCAACTCCATACTTAGAAAAGAGCAGCAAGACAACTCATTGACTGAGGATTTTAAGGACAAATATGAAATTGATTAATAAAAATATTTTACTAATATTTTCATCTATGATATTTACAATTATTGTGCTTGAATTGTTTCTCATTTATGAAAACTCCTATCCACATCCAAAAACAAAAGAAATAGAGCTCTATGGCTATAAATACCCCTTCATTGATAGGGATGGTTTAGATCTCTTCGAAAAAAAGAAAACTGACAAACGTAATGTATTTATAGTTGGTGATTCATTTGCTCAGGGTCTCACATGTGCTGCAGGGGATGAGGATTTTCCAGGACATCTTCAACACACTATGGGATCTCAATATAGAGTTATTAACTTGGCTATTGAAGGAATGAATCCAGCCGATTTTTTAGATTGGCTTTCTCAGATATCGATTAATAAAGGCGATGAAGTAGTTATAGTTTTGTATGACAATGACATCCATATTAACCAACGTAATTGCATACAAATAAATCGTCAAGCATTATCTTATGATTTATATGTACCAGAGTTTTGTAAGTCAAATTTAGACGAAATGGTTGAAAAAGATCAATCAACTCCCCTTAAGAAGTTAAATCAAAAGTTGAAGCGATTTAAGGTAGTAAAGATTATAAAAGAGGGGCTTGCGAATACTCCATTATTTGCAGATTTATTTTATCGGGCAGAGAACCAATCTCGATGGAATAATTATGAGGCAGATGAAACGAAGTGGATAATCTCTTCACTAGTTGTTATCGAGAAACTCATTCTTGATAAGGGTGGAAAAGCTTATTTTACTTATTACCCTAATACAAACTTGATATCTGAAAATGATTCTAGGCACCAAATATGGCAAAATTTTATCTTAGAATTGAGCTCTTCAACTGGCATAAAAGTCTATGACCCTTATCCGTATTTTATAAAAAAATCATCTAATAAATCTATGGTTTGGTCCCTTACTGATAAGCATCCCAGCTGTGAGGGCCACTCAATGATGTCTGACTACGTAGCGTCAAATATTTTTGATAATCTTTAAAGGTATTGAATACCCAATGGTATTGGTACTGATATGAGGTGTGATTATGTTGTGAATATTGACAAGGATGGTTTTGTCAATTGAATTATGATTATGATTGAAAGGAACTATCCTAATATACTGGGATGGGTATTGAAAATGGTGGTTTAGTTACTAATCCAAAATTTGATGTTAGTTAGATTTAGTTCAGAATGTTTTAATATTTAAGTTTTTTTCCCAAAGCAACCTATTAAAGTATCAGTTTGATCAATACTATCAAGTAATTTTTCATAATGATTATGAAAAACATCATTATTTAGATTATCAAAAATTTTATGACCAGATGGTTGGCCATTTAACAACCAATTATAATGATTCGAAATTGGATATCTTTGAAAACCTTTTATACTTTTCACATGTAACCCACTATTCGTAACAAATGTTTCTAGTGACTTTCTAGTATGTAAAATTAAATGTTCACTCCATAATGTGAAGTTTTTAAAAGATTCGAGGTTGAATGTTTCTAATAACAAGTCTCTAGCATGTGGAACTTCAATAACAATGATTCCATCATCCTTCAGATATTTTTGTAACTCAACAAGAATATCAATTGGATCATTTAAATGTTCAAATACATGGTTTAACGTTATTAAGTCAAATTTATCATCCTTTAATTCTGATAATGAATGTTCACATTGAACACCAATATTATTTAAGTATTCTCTATTTGTTATATTAAGCTCTACCCCTACAGATCTTTTTGAAATTTTATTTGATAATTGAATAAAACCACCTCTTCCACATCCAAAATCTAATATCTCAGATCCTTTAATCAATGCTTTGTATGATTCAAATCTTCTAATATCATCTTCAAGGGGCTTAGATTCAATCAAACCTTTAACTGTTTTAGTATTTCCTTTAAACTCATCAGTGTAGTGAATATTCTTTTCATAATACTCTTCAGATGTTATGAATTTCTCAAGAACTATAACACCAGACTTGATACACTTGAATACATTTAAATTATTTATATCTCTAGTTGATTCATTAAAAATTTTAAGACTATCTTTATCAGATAAGTTAAACTTATATAAAAACTCAATATTACGGTTAACAGTATTATTATTTGATTTAATTTTCATTATGGAAGTATTATAATTAGAATTATTGGTAGCTTTTTCATATCACCAAGCAGTCCACCCTCCATCAACTACCAACGTACTCCCTGTCATATAAGATGAGGCATCTGATGCTAAAAACAAAAATGGCCCCCTTAGCTCTTCCTTATTACACATTCGTCCTAAAGGGGATAACTTAGAAAAATTATCAATAAATTTACCACTGGCATTATTTAAAACTCCATGAGGAACAATTGTATTGACTCTAATACCTTTCTTTCCATAGAATGTAGCCAAGTATCTTGTAAAATTTGGAATCATTGACTTAGTTGCAACATAATCAATAGGTTTAAATAATTGCTCACCTTCTTCATTAAATTTATAGAGATTTTGATTAGGTGAAACAAGTGAATAAGTTGATGCAACATTAATAATATTCCCATTTTGTTGCTTTAACATTTGTTTTATAACTTGTTGGGTTATCATAAATGTTCCTGTCATATTTACTTCTACAGACTTGTTCCATAAATCTAAAGGAAAATCTTCGAAAGCAGAAGTATTTGCATTATTTATATTTTCATCAAATTTAGCATCAATAGCTGCAAGATTAACTAATATATCAATCTTTCCAAAAGAAATTATTGCTTCATTAATAGCACTCTTTATTCCTTTAATATCAGTAATACTAGTATGAAAAACCTTTACTTTAACAGAATACTTTTCAGATAATTTTCTTGCATAATCATCAATATCCAGGCTTTTTGTATTATCCAATAATATTAAGTTAGAAGAATAAGAAGCTAAAGCATCTGATATTTCACGTCCAATTAAACCATTGGCGCCTGATATAAGTGTAACTTTTTTTTCTAATGAAAACTCATTCATTAACTCTACCTCTGTTATGGATATTGTATTTAATCACTTTAAGGCTCTAAGAGCAACATCAATTGACGGAAGTGATTCTTTGATTGAAATTGGGGATGACTTCCCAAATTTAATAGCATCAATAAATTCTTTTATTTCAGACATAAACATATCATTGCGGTCAAATTCATTACCAAGACTATAAATTTCTCCTTCTTTATCGTCATGAGTATAAAGAATAACTCTATTTGAGTAATAATCAAATTCAATTCTTCCTACAGTTCCTAATATCTCTGTTACACGCTTTGGAGGCTTATGACAATAGTCTAAATGTATATTTGCAGTTACTCCACTTTTAAAAGACAGCAATATATCAATAGCATGCTCAGTATCAATTTTCAAATTAGAATTAAAATTTTTCATACTAGCAACGTCTGAAATCTTTCCAAATAATGAAACAGCAAGATCTAGCTCATGACTCAAAGTAAGTGCTGGGCCTCCACCCATATTTTTTAATGCTGCATATGATTCTCTATAGTCCTCCCAAGGATGCCAATCTGGTAAATACTCACCCCATATTGATCTAAAACTAATTACTTTCCCAATATCACCTCCATTAATCCATTTTTGCATTTTTAAAATACATGGGTGGTATCGCATCATATAGCCAACCATTGCAATTTTATTATTATTATTTAGTATTCGTATTAATTCATAACATCCATCTAAATTATGACTTAAAGGTTTTTCAATAAAAATATTACAATTTGCCATTGCACATTGCATAGCTGTCTCAATATGCAGATGGGTAGGATTACAAATTATTGCAACATCAGGTTTTTTTTCTAAGCACTCTTTAAGCGAGCTATATGTTGGAAAAATATTTTTAATAGTTCTCAACGCATTATTTCTATAACGAAATAAAATAATATCATCAAATCCAAGACTAATAAGATTTCTTATATGTCTTTCACCAATTGATCCAACACCACATATTAAAAACTTCATTTATATGGTTTTATACAACTACTATTTTTCATAACCAACTCTGCCAGTAAAAAACTATTTAATGTGTCAATATCAATATAAGTATCTGGATCAATCTTTAAACCAAGTATTTTATCACCAGTCATAGATTTCTTAATTTTAATAGTTTGAGACCAAATAACTTCTAATGTTCCAGTTTGTGCCCATATTTTTGGTAATTCTTGCCGAGCTGCGTTATAAGGTTCAGATATATCTGGAAGAGATAGTAATGGTTCTAGAATTTTTTCATTATCCATTTTCCACATTTTAAAGGGTGTTGTTATTGGCTCAGAAATTGCTCTAACAGAGTCAATTTTTGGGTTTTTAATGAGTGAGTTAATGGCTTCTTGAATATCAGATACAAACCTAATAGGAGAGGTGGGTCTTAATTGAATTACTATATCTGGAAAATAATTTTCATTTAATTCTAGCCAGTTTAGTGCATGTGAAAATGCCTCAAAATCGCTACTATTATCTTGTGAAATAATAGCTGGACGCATAAAAGGGGTTTCGGCTCCATATTCTTGAGCAACTTCTGCTATTATATTGGAGTCAGTAGAACATATTACTCTGTTAATTTCTGAGGTTTGAAGGCCCGCAGCAATACTATAGGATATCAAAGGATGGCCATTCAATGGTAATATATTTTTATCTAATAACCCCTTACTGCCTCCCCTAGCAGGAATAATTGCTAAAATTTCCATTTTTCTAATTTATGGAGTGCAATCCAAAAGCCAGCCCCATTATCTTTATGCCCTTGCCAAATCTCTGGAATAAATGAAGATTTAGGGCTAAATTTATCAAGCCATGAAACTAGAGCAGGAAAATCTATATCACCATCACCAATTTGTACACCTTCACCATCAACCCCATAAGCATCAACCACATGAAGATGACCCGAGTAAAAGCCAATCTTTTTAATAAATTCTTTAAAAGACCAATTGTGATAATTACATGCCAGTTTAGAGTGAGATATATCGAGACATACACGATATTTATATTTCTTACAAAAGATTTCAATTTCTTTAGGATCTACAAACAAATTATGGTACCTTTGACCACCAAAATGCCAAGGAAATGGTGGCATAGTTTGAGGTATAAATTCGATTTCTGTTTGGTCAATTTGAGATAAGCTATCAAAAACTAATTCATACATTTTAGATTTTTTATTACTATCAATATTTGAGTTTTCTGTTGCTCCACCAACATTTAAAACTATCATTGTTTTTTTGGAGGTATTATTAAAAAATTTTCTAATTTTTTTAGTGATTTCAACTACTCTTTTCAATTCCATAATTGAATGTTTTCGATAATTATCATCCTCTGATGATAAGTCCATAATATGATCGCCTTTAAATAATTCAGGAGAATGAATAACTAGATCCATATCATAGTTTTTAATCAAAAAATTTTCAATGTTTACATCCAAATCTTTGTAACTTAGATGAAACTCAACAAATTTCATGTTAGTACAGCTAGATAATTTCTCCATATCATGGAAACGAATAGGAATACCCCATTTTCTTCTGAAATTAAATTGCTTTGGTTTAGCTAATAAATCATCATTTATGTCAGAAGAAAAAAAGAAGTCTCCAGTTTGAAAATCACGAATAGCAACCTTATTAATAATATGTTTTTTTTGATAAGGTGGTAATCCTTGACCTGGACTCCTAATTTCTACCATCTTATCTTGAATTATTTCTCCTTGCTTTAATTCACAATTAATTACTAAGCTTTTACCAAGAATATCCCTATTCATTAGTTCGCCCTGAGTAATACTTTTAATGGTATCCCCACTAATACTCTCCTCTACCTCACGAATCCCAGATACTAAATTCGAAAATTCACTTGGCAATAAACTAACTTTATGATCATTGCCCTCCATACTTTTATCTAAAGAAAAATGCTTTTCAATTATCCTGGCACCAAATGCAACTGCCGCAGTAGCAACACTAATACCGCGCTCATGACCAGAATAACCAACTACACATTGCCCAATTTCAGACAACCGCTTTAAATATGGTAGATTTATATCTTTAAATGGCGCTGGATAAGTTGCATTACAATGTAGAAGTGCGAATTGAGCGCTCGCTTTTTTTAAAAGACTTACAGAATCAATAATCTCATGTTCGCGTGACATACCTGTTGAACATATAAGTGGTTTTTTTGTGCTAATAAGAGTCTCGAGTAATTCATGATTCACGAAATCTGCAGAAGCTACTTTAAAACCCTCAACACCATAACTATTCAACTTCTGAACACTTTTGTTATCCCATGGCGTACATAAAGGCATAATCCCTTTTTGATGGCTATAATCAAAGATTTTAAACATAAGGTCGTCGGACAACTGGTATTTTTTAAGTAGGTCCATCACATATTCTGAGCCTAAATCTTCATTTAAATTATTATTTAACGATACTCTATACAGTGAATCCAAGTCTCTCATTTGAAACTTAACACAATCTGCTCCTGATTTAACAGCTTCATCAACTAGTTTTTTTGCTAAGTCAAAGTCACCATTATGGTTATTTCCAATTTCGGCGATGATAAATACAGGCTGCTTTGTGTCTATTTTAAATTTTCCAATCTCAAAAAAATCAGCGCGCTGTTTAGCAACCCCTACTATTCTATTATTACTATCTAATAATGGTAAGATATTTATTTTATCTACAAATTTGCTTTCTATCTTAGAAGGCTCTTCAGAGATCAAAGCGCTAATAAATGACACATTATGAACTGAAGTGACTGGCAAGTTAAGATCTGCCTTGCCTTCACTAGTTAACCACCGACGTATATCACCATCTCCAAGAACACCTTTTAAGACTCCAGAATCAGAAACAATAAATATTACTTTACTATTATTCAAATTTATCTTATTTAAAGCCTCTAGAATTGAACTATCTTCTAATAATATATAAGGTTGTATATTTTTATCAATAATCATTATTATTGCCTTTTAGAGGTTTTTTGCTAACATTTTGTACTAAGTAATATCCTGGGGCCATCCAGCTTATACCACTTTTAATAAACGAATTAATTCGACCAATCTCTAGAACTTTTTTCAATTGATTTTCTTGGAATGCCATTCCATAATTTTTTTCTATTAATTCGCTCTTCACTTATAGCTGCAATTATTTTTCCATCCACTAGTAAACATAAGAATTCATCTGAAATAAATGATATTCCTAGTGTTATCATTTTTTAATTTTAAAAGCCTTGTAGACTGAAAATTTTTTAAAAAACCCATTTTCGCATATAAAGCAACTCTTAGGAGAAAATTGGAAAATTTCTAATTTACTATTTAGATGATTTAACGATACTGTATGCTATTATTAATTTATTAATAGTACAAAATCTAATCCTAAACAAAATGATAAACAAATGTCTTTTTCCTGCTGCTGGATATGGAACGCGCTTTCTTCCTGCCACGAAAGCAATACCTAAAGAAATGCTTCCAATCCTAACAAAACCACTGTTACAGTATGGTGTTGAAGAGGCCTTATCAGCAGGAATAACTAACATGTCTATAGTTACTGGCCGAGGAAAACGTGCTATCGAAGACCATTTTGATAGCTCATATGAACTTGAATCACAACTCAAGGGAACATCAAAAGAAAAATATTTGAACGAAATAAATAATTTGATTGGTAAGGCTACTTTTACTTATGTTCGTCAGTCTAAAATGCTAGGGCTAGGAAATGCTATCTATACTGGAATGCCACTTATTGGAAACGAACCTTTTGCTGTAATATTAGCAGATGACTTATGTGATTATGAAAATGAAAGTGTTATGAGTCAAATGATTAAAATCTATAAACAATATAAATGCTCAATAATAGCTGTTGAAGAAGTTCCAAGGAGCCAGACTAGTAAATATGGAATTATAAGTGGCCAGTTAATTGATAATTCAAATGATTTATTTAAAGTAAGCACAATGATTGAAAAACCCTCAGTAAAAGATGCGCCTACCAATTTGGCGATAATTGGAAGATATATTCTTACGCCCGATATTTTTAATATTTTAAAAAATATTAATCCAGGAATAAACAATGAAGTTCAATTAACAGATGCACTTCAAATTCAGGCAAAAAGTGGCAAGGTTATTGCGTTAAAGTTTAAAGGAAAAAGGTTTGACTGTGGAAGCATTAAAGGCTTTGTAGCTGCAACAAATCATTTCGCTAGTAAGCTAGACTTTAGCCCTTAAAAACTATATTGTTATTTTTTTGACATAATTTAATTTACACAACTAAATCTATAATGTCTGATTTTGGATCAAACTCTGGAACTAACTGCTGAAGTAATGATCGAATTTTTTGATGTTCATTATTTATTGAAGCATTTTCAAGCTCATCCAATAATGGCTTTAATGTCTTCCAGGGCAACATTACTTCTTCAGCCCTCATAATTAAGTTATTCTCGGTCTTACTAACATTGCTTCCAATTAGCAACTCCTCATAAAGCTTTTCCCCTGGCCTAAGCCCAGTAAAAATAATTTCTATATCACCATCTAAATTATATTGATCTCTAAGCTTTAAGCCACTTAATTGAATCATCTTCAGTGCCAAATCATAAATCTTAACAGGCTCTCCCATATCAAGCACAAAAACATCTCCACCAGCCCCCATTGCGCCAGCTTGAATTACCAGTTCAACTGATTCAGGAATCGTCATAAAGTAACGAACTACATTAATATCTGTAACTGTTAATGGCCCACCATCTCTAATTTGTTTTTTAAATAAAGGAATAACTGAGCCACTTGAACCAAGAACATTTCCAAAACGCACCATTGTAAAACAAGTGCTATGTGGGCCTTCTGAAAGGCCTTGAAGAATTAATTCAGCTACGCGTTTTGTTGCGCCCATAGTGTTAGTAGGTCTCACAGCCTTGTCAGTTGAAATTAAAACAAAAGTATCAACTTTAGAGGCAATGGCAGCTTCTGCTAATGACAATGTACCAATAATATTATTTAACACTCCTTGAGATTGATTATATTCAACCAATGGGACATGCTTATATGCAGCTGCATGATATATTGTATTTACAGAATAGTATTCACAGATATTTTGCATTCTCAGACGATCTCTAACTGAGCCTATAATTGGAAATATCTCAATGGCAGGCAAACCAAGACTAGAAAGTTCCTGGTGAACTTGATACAAAGATGACTCACTTACATCAAAAAGTATTAATTTTTTAGGTCGCAAATTAATTATTTGGCGAGAAAGTTCTCTACCTATTGATCCACCGGCACCAGAAACTAAAACAACTTTATCAATAATTTTAATTGTTAATAATTTCAAAATTGGCTTATTTGGAATTCTACCCAATAAATCTTGAATGTCTATTACCAATAAATCATCAACTTTAATACTTCCTTGTGTTAATTGAACAAGACTGGGGAGTGACTTGACAATAACGGGGAATGGAGCTAAAAAATCAAAAATTACTCTTATTTGACTTCTACTTAAGGAAGGAATCGCAACTAGAACCTCACTTACATTATTCTTAATAATAAATTCCTCTAAATCTGATCGAGAAATAACTACTACACCATTAATACTTTTCTTATGCAATTCAATATCATCATCTATAAAAGCAAGTGGTTTATATTCTGATGATTGACTTAACGCATTGCTTAACTGCCTTCCAGCTGCCCCAGAACCAAAAATTACAACATTTTTAAAATTAAAATTACTGTTAAAATAATCTGTCAAAAGCCAACTAGAGAAAATCCTGGAGCCAGATATAACGATAATAGCAAGCAGCCAATTAATTAAAATTACCGACCTAGGAACGCCTTGAGCTCCACTTAAAAAAATCATCAGCCCCCAAATCAAAACATATAAAGATACTGCTTGAAAAATTGACCACAATGACTTAATACTAATAAAACGAATAATAACCCTATATAAGCCAAACCATCTAAAAATCGGAATTGCTATAATAGGTGCACCGAATATTAGCAAAAAAAGAACATCAGTTGGCCAGTATAAAACATTTAATCTAAATGAAAAAGATATAAACAATATTGCAATTACTAATAATGAATCAGCAAAAATCATTGCTAATTGTTTTTTTGATCTTGAAATTAAAGTTATTTTATTTACAACCATGAGAAATATTGCTATAGGTTATATTGAGTAAGAAAAAAAATACCATAAGTTTTTTACAGCCAAATAATTTGTACAAATAGAAAAATAGAAAAAGCTATCAAAACTATTAAATAGCTGAGAACTCTTCCTAGTATTATTGAATAAACATTATTCATCCAAGTAATATCATCATCATAAAGATCTATGGAACGACTTAGCATTGGGTCGAGATATACTGCAAAAATTATTGTACCAAAACCATGAAATGTGGCAGTTAGTTGACTTAAAGTCAATCTATTTTCTGGATATAAGATACCCAACATAAAAGCAGCAAAAAAGCCGGTTATTATAAAGAGATAAGCAAAACAAGAAACAAGAGTCTTTTTAATAATTACCTTATCTAGAGAAAAATCTTGGCAAGTTTTTAATTCAATACTTTGATTTTTGCTAAAAATAGTTTTTATTAGGGCTCTCGGAATTGTGATATTCTTATAATTACTAAATAATTTTTGAAAAAAATATTGAAATAAATTTAATTTCAATAATATGATAATAGACCCTATAAAAGATATCATAAAAGAAATAATTACTATAATCAAGTAATCTTCGATACGAATCCCCGACTCAACTAAAAAACCTAAAACAGGTAAAAAAGGAATTAAAGCAAACTTACTTAATGTCATAATTGATAGCTGGAGGGTTGTCCCTAGTCCAGTTTTATTTGCAAGTCTTCCCGCAACTCTGGAGCCAAAAGATACCATATCAACAAAATGCATACTAAAATAGCAAGATACAATTATAAAACCTAAAACAAGATTGATAATGCTGGTGCTGCCAATAACATCTATAGTCATAATAATTTAATGAGAAATATCATCCCTTTTGACTACTTTTTTAAAAGTTAAGATAACAATTTTTAAATCAAAAAAAAATGAATTATGTTTTAAGTAGTGAAAGTCTAAATCCACCTTATCAGAAATTGAAATAGCATCTCTACCATTAATTTGTGCCCAACCAGTTAGCCCTGGTATCAAATTGTCAAT
>TARA_B110000967_G_C18901705_1_pt1 | contig 11732 bp, 9 predicted proteins | sample TARA_B110000967 | Tara Oceans TARA_B110000967 (sample SAMEA4397903) | marine metagenome | biome: Polar Biome; feature: [DCM] deep chlorophyll maximum layer (ENVO:01000326); material: water (ENVO:00002006), including particulate matter (ENVO:01000060) such as... | depth 35 m
ACTGGAGAACAGCTAAAGCTTCAACCCAATGAATATAAACAGCAGTATACTACTGATATGTCAGACTATGTAGCCAAAATTAAGTCTAAATTAATGCAGTATAAAATTGACTATGTGGCAGCAGATACCTCTAAATCAGTAGAACATGCATTGATTCCTTTTTTGGTAAAAAGGAAAAAGATTAGCCGTTAAGCATCAAATAGGAGAACATATTTTCTATAAATAGAAATATTCCCAAAACAATAAAACGATGTGAAAAATAGGGTTCTGTCGCATTATTTTTTTTTCTTTAGCAAGTTCAATGAAGTTTCCGTTTTAAGCAGCTAACGAAACAAATGTCTTAAAGTAGGTAGCTTGAACATGATTCCTGATTTTTAGGCTATGAAACTACATATCTTTTTTTTAACCAATTACTGTGACAGAACCAAAACTTATACGTTTAATTCATTTTTCTGAAGTTGGGAAATTACATGCTGTAATGTTTTTTTTACCAACCTATAAATGGCTGTAATTTTCTGTTTATTTTGTGTTTCTTTTGCTATTTTTTCTAAAGTTTTCATCTTACTCTGAATAGACAGAACACCCATGTTACCTGTGCTGGGTCTAATTTTATGGATTAATCGGCTAATTTCCGGAAAATTATTTGCTTCCAAAGCTGCATCTATTTTTTCAATAGTTGCTATTGTTTGTTTCACAAAAACACCGACCATTTCAAGCACAAATTCATCATTGCCTCCACTAGAATTATGAAGAACGTTCAAATTATAAAGGGGTTGATTTGGGTTCATCTCATTGTCTAAAGATGGAATACCCTTTTTATTTATGGTGTGTTTTACAATAGTCTGTAGTAAAACTGCTTTCTCAAAAGGTTTTGTCACATAGTCGTTCATACCTGCTTGCTTACATTTTTTAATTTCAGTTTTAAAGGCATTAGCCGTAAGTGCAATTATGGGAGTCGAGAGTTTTAATTTTTTTCTGATAACTTTTGTAGCTTCAATACCATCCATTCCTGGCATTTGCATATCCATAAGAATAAGGTCGAACTTCCGAGTTTTTAAAATTTCCAATGCCTCAAAACCATTTTCGACCTCCGTTACATTGCAATTGTAATATTGCAATGCGATTTGAACAACCATTCTATTCATTTCATTATCTTCAACCAATAAAATAGACAAGCCCTTTAAATTAAAATCAACCTTGGCCTGCATTTTTTTTACATTTTTTATATTTCCTTTTTTAAGATTAATCTTAACATGAATGTTAGTCCCCTTATATTTTTCACTTTCAATTTCAATTTCCCCACCCATCAAATGAACTAATTCTTTGGTAATAGGCATTCCCAAACCGGTTCCGCCATAATCTCGGGTGATGCTATTATCTTCCTGTGAAAATTTACTAAAAATTGATTCCGCATATTTTTGTTCCATTCCTATGCCTGTATCAGCTACAGAAATACGTATTATTTGAGAAGTATTACTATCAGAAAGCAACTTGCAGTTAACGTTAATTTCACCTTTTTCAGTAAATTTTAATGCATTTCCTATAAGGTTAAAAAGTATTTGTTCCAAGCGTAAAGAATCTCCCTTGAATACTTTATTTACCTTATCTGAAATTAAAGAAGTAAGACTGATTTCTTTTTGTTTGGCTTTTAAATCAAGTACTTTAAGCACATTGTTTACGGTATCCTCAATAATAAAGTCTTCCAAGTCCAGTGACATTTCGTCAGCTTCTATTTTTGAAAGATCCAAAATGTCATTAAGAATAGCCAGTAAATGCTTAGAAGCGATTAAACTGTTATCTATATATGTTTTTTGAAGATCAGAAAGTTCTTGTTTTTCCAACGCCCTTAAAAACCCAATAATAGCATTCAAAGGCGTTCTTATTTCATGACTCATATTTACTAAAAAAGATTCCTTGGCTTTTGAAACTTCTATGGCTAAGTTTTTCTTTTCTGTTATATCCTGCATGGCACCTATCATCCGTATGGGTTTGCCGGTTTTATCATACATTATAAACGCCCTGTCATGAATATGTTTATAAGAACCGTCGGCACAGCGGTACCGGTATTCCATCTGTATGGTTTTAGTTTTATTGTCACAGGCCTCATCTATTGATGCAAAAACTGCCGGATGATCAGCAGTGTGAATATTCTTTTTCCACCAGTCAGCAGCATAATCTATGTCATCTGATTTGTAGCCAAATATTTCTGTAATACCCTCATTATACAGCATCTCGTCCTTTATCATGTTCCAATCCCAGATGGTATCGCTGGTAGCACGGGAAAGAATATCATAGCGTTCAAAAACTTGCAGTATTTTTTCTTCTGCATTCTTGCGTTTGGTAATATTTGACCCTATGACCATATATTTAAAGGGTTTACCCTCCAGGTTCAGAAAGGGAACAATGGTTGTATCTGCCCAAAAATTAGAATCGTCTTTCGCTTTGATTTTAGCTTCTTCACGCCATACTTTTCCGTTGGTAACGGTTTCCCACAAGTTTTTCATGAATGATTTAGTATGATAATCAGAATTGACGATGCCATGATCCTGCCCTATTAATTCTTCTCTGCTGTATTTTGACATGCTGCAAAAGTTTTCATTTACATGCAGGATGATTCCGTTTACATCTGTAACACTCACTAAGGAGGCTTCATCCAGTGCAAATTTGTAATCTTCAAGTTCTTTCTCTGTGCTTATTCGATTGGTAATATTTCGGAAACTCATTACATGACCACTATGAACTCCGTTAATAAACATTGGTTTCGAATACCTTTCAATTACACGGTCGTCTTTTAATTTAATAATATCAGTGCTAGTCGCTTCGGGATTTTCAAATAATTGGGCTAATTTTAAAATAAATATTTCTGGATGTACCAATTTATGTAAAATGAGATCAATCCTTAATTTTTTTGGGTTATTATTTAAGACCATTTTAGTTAAGTCCCATAATTCTCGAAATTTCTCATTATAGCTGATAATATTTCCTAAAGGATCAACCACTAAAATACCATCAGCAGTTGCTTCTAAGATTGCTTCAATATTCGAGAAAGACTTTTCTAATGATTTTTCGATTTTTTTTCGTTCGGTAATATCACGGGCAACTGCGTAAAGTTTTCCGGTGACAGGATTGGGAGTTGTGTTCCAATCCAAATGCAAATAATTTCCATCTTTTTTACGATACCTGTTCTCGAAATTTATAGTGCTAGCACCGTTTTGCAGTTTCTCGATTTCTTTTAAGGTTAAATCAATATCATCAGGATGTATGAAACTCAGAAATTGATTTTCGAGCAATTCTCTTTCGGTATAACCTAACATCTTTTCAAAATTTGGATTAATGACTTCGAAATAACCCTGCACATTTGCAATGCAGGAAAAGCTAGCTGTGTTGTAAAAAAAATGTTTGTATTCCGTTAGTACTTCTTCTGCTTTTTTACGTTCGTTTATATCACGAGCAACTGCGTAAAGTTCTCCTGTTATTTCATCAGTATTAGCAACCCAGCTCAATGACAGGCAATCGCCATTTTTTGTTATAAACCGATTTTCGAAGTTTATCGTTTTTTCTCCTGTTGCTAATTTCTTGATTTCATTTATAGTGATAGTAACATCATCAGGATGAATGAAATAATAAAATGGTTTTGCAAGCAATTCTTCAATTGTCCAACCTAACGTAAATGTAAATGCAGCGTTAAGTTTTTTGAAATATCCATCAGTACCAGCTACGCATATCATATCAGTCGAAAGGTTAAGCAGCTTTTCTAATTTCTCCTTTTCCGCATTTTTTTTTCTGAATACAATTTGTGAAACTACTTCATTGGCTAAAAGTGTCAAGGAATGCCTTTGGGCGGCAGTTAATTTTCGAACTTCGAAATCCATTACACAAAGAGAACCAATAGCATAGCCATCGGGATCAGTTAATGGACACCCTGCATAGAATCGGACATTGGGTTGGGCTGTTACTAAAGGACTGCTTAAAAAAAGTTCATCTTTTCTTGCATCTTCAATTTCCAAAAGAGATTCATCATTAATTGTATATTGGCAAAAGGAAATATCTCTAGGCATTTCGGATGCATTTAAACCAATTTTAGATTTAAACCACTGCCTGTCCTTATCAATTAAAGTAATTATTGCAATGGGAGCTCCGCATATTATTGACGCTAATTGTGTTAAACGATCGAATTCTTTTTCTGGTAAAGTATCAAGAATATTGTATGAAGCCAAAGCATCTAAGCGAGATACTTCATTTTTTGGTATAGGGGGATTTTTATACGTCATGTTTATAAAGAAGCAGAATATATACGTTTATTTGGCGTTTTCAGCTGATTGAATCAAATTATAAATGGTTGATTTTCCAATATCTAGCTTTTTTGCTGTTTTTAACACATCATTATTGTTCTTTTTTAAATAATGAGCTATAATTCCGGCCGTATGTTCTTTTAAAGTCTTTTCCTCTGATAAGAAAAAATCAGTGGTATTTAGACTATTAAAGGTAAGGTCATCTGGCAAAATTTCTTTACCATCGCTCATAACACAAGCTAATTCTATCACCGATTTCAATTCTCGAATATTACCTGGAAAGGGGTATCTCAGTAGTGTATCTTTAGCCTCCTTTGTCAAGGATATTACTTTCATTTTATTATCTTTAATGAATAAATCAATAAAATATTTTGCTAATAATAAAATATCATTTCCTCTTTTTCTTAAAGGGGGTAACTCAATTGGCAACCCTATGATTCTATAGTATAAATCTTCTCTAAAAGTTCCTTTTTTTACTTCTTGAGCCAAATCTTTATGGGTAGCAATAATTAATCTAGCATCAAATTTTATTTTAGTAGTTCCGCCTAAACGAACCACTTCTCTTTCTTGCAAAACTCTTAGTAATTTACTCTGAAGATTTAAATCTAATTCAGCGATTTCATCTAAAAAGATTGTTCCTCCATTGGCTTGCTCAAATTTTCCGATATTTCTGGTATTGGCCCCTGTAAAAGCTCCTGCTTCGTGACCGAAAAATTCACTTTCCATTAATTCTTTAGGTATTGCAGCCATATTTATGGCTATAAAAGGTTTGTTTTTCCTTTCTGAATTGTAGTGAATAGCTTTAGCTACAACTTCTTTTCCGGTTCCGGTATCTCCAGTTATTGAGACATTAATATTGGTATTAATAGATTTATTTACTTTATTAAAAACTTTTTTTATGGCATCACTTTGTCCAATTATCGTTTTTTCGAAACTATATTTTTGTTCTAATTGATCTTTTAATTCTTCTACTTCCTGAACTAAATCTAGGTTTTCTCTAATTTTAATGATTGCATTCCAAAGCAAGTCTTTTGTTTGTTCGTTTTTAACAATGTAATCTTTGGCTCCAGCTTTTAAAAAGTTAACAGCAACCTCTATTTGCTCCTGGCCACTAATTATTATAATTGGGATTTTATTATTTCTTTCCCGAATCTTTGCCATCAACTTATCGCCTGTAGTATCGGGCAATCCAAAATCTAAACAAATGATATTTGGTTTAAGGTATAAATTAGTTAAACATTCTTTTCCTGTTTTAAAAAGATGCACGTCAAAATCAGGGTTAAACTTAAGATGAAATTTTAAAGATTCTCCGAAAAATGGGTCATCTTCAATTAGGAAAATTTTAATGGAATTCATAGATTATAATTGATTATTGGCTGCTTATAATGCCACTTGGGACATAAAATCTGTCGTAAACTTGAGTCTGGTATGTTTTTGCATGTTAGTTAGTAAAATTATTTTTTTTCAATAGTGCCTTGTTAACTTTTTTTTCAATCTTCTTAGCACACAACAAAAACAATACTTGATAACGAAAATACGTTTTTTCGATTTGAATTTTAAAAAAACTGTACTTAAGACTAGTTTATTAACCTAGGGAAAACCGTTTTTTTGCAATTGTCGTCCCTGTTGCCTGATTATGAATTCAACAAATGTGTGGCTCGGTATAATAGCGATTATAGAATTAAGGAGTTCACTTGTATGGAGCCTTTCATGGTGATGTCGTTTGCCCAGTTGTACAGCAAGTTTGCGAGATATAGAATCTTGTCTTCAGCTCATGAGTAAAAAACTTTATCACAGTGGTATTAAAAACCTTGAGGTAAGAAACACGCTTGCCAAGGCTAACGAGGGAATAAATTGGTTGATCTATGTTGATTTTGCTCAAGTTTTGATTGCTGAATCGTGCAAACTCTGTGCCCAAGAATTTTTTTTTAAATGACATTAACCACAAGGCTTATGTGCTGGATAGCACAACAATCGACTTTTATTTGCAGATGTTTCCGTGGACAAAATTTAGGCAAAACTTAGGTGCTGTTAAGATGCATACATTGCTTGACTTGCAGGGTTCTATTTCCACTTTTATAAAAATCAGACCAGGCTCTGTTCATCACGTGAATATATTGGACTAATTTCCAGTTTTAGCCAGGGCTTTCTATATAGATATGGATACATCTATTATCTAACGTTGTTTCGTATTTAACAGGCGGGTGTTTTTTTTGTTATCAGAGCCAAGGAAAATATGGCTTTTGGCATGGTGTATAGCCATTCTATGCCTATGTCACTATTAAAAAATCATTCATCAATTTATCTCGTTTTATGTATAATACCCCGTCAGCTCTGATGTGGAGATAGTAAAAAACAATCACTTTTCTTTTTACATAAGTTGGAGTACTTTCCAAAAAATGGAAAAAAATAAAGCGAGGCATTTTGTTAAAACGCTTATAATGAGATTATTGCAATTATGGGTCGTCTTTTGAATAGTTGTTATCAAGATAGTTAGATAACATGCAAAATCAAAATCTATTCAAATTTTATATAGTAGATGACGATGTTTTTTGTGCTAAAATGCACAAACAACATTTGTTAAACCTTGGCTACAGAAATATTAAATGTTTCAGTAATGGGAATGACTGCCTAAATGATCTAAATCAAAATCCAGACATTATTTTCCTAGATCACAACATTGATGGAATAACAGGATTAGAAGTTTTAAAAGGAATAAAATGCTACAACCCCGACATTTATGTCATAATGGTTTCGGGTCAGCAAAATATTAATATAGCTGTTGATGCACTTAAGTATGGTGCATTTGACTATATAATTAAAGATAAGTTAGTGTACGATAAAATGACCCTTATTATCAATAAAATTAGTTTAGTGAAAAAAGTGATGAAAAAATCGACCTCAACCAATTCATATAAGTAACATGAACACCAAAAAAATAGTTGTATTATTCTTGTTAAGCTTTGTGCTACTAACAGCACAGGCACAAGAAGCCATGACCGCTGCAGGTGGTGATGCTTCGGGTAGCGGAGGAACTGTTGCTTATTCGGTAGGACAAATTGTTTATACCACTAATACAGGTGAAAACATTTCGGTAGCACAGGGCGTCCAACAAGCGTTTAAAATTTTAGTTTTAACAGGACTGGAAGAAGTCAAAGGCATAAACCTTACGGTTTCTGCTTATCCCAACCCAACAACCGATTTCCTAAATTTGAAAGTTGAGAATTATGACAACAGAAATATGTCGTATCAGCTTTTCGACATGTTCGGAAAACTTTTAGAAACGAAAAAACTGGTAGGCGACCAAACACGTATTGGTATGAGCAATCTTGCCACTGCTACGTATTTTGTAAAAGTTATCCAAAACAAGAAAGAAGTAAAAACATTTAAAATCATTAAATACTAATCTATATGATAATTTGTTGAATAGGTAATTTATGAATTTCAACAATGACAAACAAACAAGAGTAATGACCATTAATTTTAAAAATATAAAAAGTAAAATGTACAAATTCAGCAATCAACTAATTAGCAAATCATCTCATTTGCTAATCATGATGCTCATTAGCTCATCACTTTTTGCTCAAGCCCCACAAAAAATGAGTTACCAAGCTGTAATTCGTAACAGTAGTAATGAATTAATAACATCACTCCCAGTTGGTATGCAAATAAGTATTTTGCAAGGTTCATCAACTGGTATAGCTGTATATATAGAAACCCAAACACCAAGCACCAACGCCAATGGTTTAGTAAGTGTAGAAATAGGAAGCGGTACAATTGTTACAGGTACATTTGCAGGAATTGACTGGGCTGCCGGTCCTTATTTTATAAAAGCCGAAACCGACCCAACAGGCGGTACGGCTTATAGCATAAAAGGTACAAGCGAATTAATGAGTGTGCCGTATGCTTTACATGCAGAAACAGCTGCAACAGCTACAAAACTTGCCACTGCTAAGAATATCAATGGTGTACCGTTTGACGGTACGGCAGATATTACGATAACCGCGAATGAAAGTCAATTTTTTGAAAAAGAGTTAGTTAATGACGGGGAAAATAGTATTGCCATAACATTCCCTTTGGTTGCTTCTTCTAAAATTTATTATAATGGAAATTTACTAAAACCAAATCAATGGTCAGGAGTTGGTCTTACTACTTTAACATTAATTCTTGACACAAGGCAAAACGATCAATTAACAGTTACAAATTAAATATTAACTTAAAATCTTCCAGTGTATAGACCAACTGGGTAAAAAAAATGAAACAAATTAAAAAATTATTTTTAACATCAACATTACTTTTGATTTCTTATGTAGGATTTTCACAAACTACACCAACAGCACAATTTAGAGTTCAAACGATTACCACTCAGTTTGGCCAAAATCTGCCTGCTGGAACGCAAATTTTTTGTGTAGCGGATTCTACTTTATGGCAAGCAAAATCCGGAATTGCTTCTACTGCAACAATTACCACTGCCTCAGCTTTATTGGAATTAATTAACAATAGTGTCAATTACACTGTTGAAATATTTGAAGCAGCCGCTACACCAGTTGCAACGTACACACTTTTAAAAACCCCAAGAATAGCTACAACTGGGGTAACTGTCGCAATGAATGGAGCGGCATTGAGACCAACAACTGATTATACTACTTCGGGGACTACTCTAACTATTGTTTCTGCTCAATCAGAATATGATAAATTCGTAGTATCTTATACTTATTATCGTTAATATTTCTATATTTCTGTAGGATGATTTTCTTTATCCTACAGAAGCATAGATTGAGTTTTTAAAGTTGTATTATACCGCAGAAAAGTGCAGTGGACTATCTACTGTTTAATAAGCGGTATAATACAACTTTTAGATTCCTCACTTTGTTCTTAATGACCATCTTGGTTTATATAGGGAGAGCGGGCGTTCCAAATTCATCGGAACGCCCGCTTTCCCTATATTTGCCTTCAAAAGCCTTGTCATTCCGAAGTGAGAAATTTTTATATGTTTTTAATTGTGTACTAATAAATGATAAGTTAAAATGAAAAAGTTAATTATTTTATTTCTGTTTATACCTTCCGTGATGTTTGCTCAGGTGAATGTTGCAAATTCAATATTAATGAAGATAGCTAACGACACAATCCCTTTTGGTTCTAATCTATCTGTTGGTACAGAAATTTATGATATAGCTAATGATAAATTGTATGGGGTAAAAGCAAAATTAATGATGGATTCAACAATTACCACTGCCGCAGCATCTTTGACTTTGATTAACACCGGTGCTTATAGTTCTGTAAATGCAGCTACCGAGATAACCACTACTTCAACTACAGATGTAGTAGCAAGCGGAATGACTTTAACTCCGGGCGTTGGAACTTATTCCGTTATGTTTAATGGTCAATATATAAGTTCTTCTGCCGGCACAACCGAACGTTGTACAACAGCTTTATCGACGGCTTATGCTGAGCTGGTTGCCACCACTACAACGAACACACATGCAGCAGCGTTTGGAGGTGCTGGTGGGGAGACCCTTACTGCAGGTGTGTACGCACTTACTGGGGCAGGCTCGATTTCTGGTACACTTAATTTATCAGGAAGTGACAGTGATGTGTTTATTTTTAAGATTCACGGAGCATTGACTACCGCTGCTGGTACTACTGTCAATTTGATTAATGGAGCACAGGCAAGGAATGTATTTTGGGTAGCCACATCAGCTGGTGCAATGACTATAGCTGCATCAACTGCAATGAAAGGAACTCTTTTTGCGTTCAACGCTGCGGCTAGCCTTGGGTCCGGTAGCACGCTTGAAGGAAGATTGTTTACTAATAGTGGTGCTATCACTGTTGGGCCAAATACAATTAGCACACCCTCAGGTACTTCTCCAATCAACTTAGGCGAATTATATAGTTTTGCCTTATTTTCATCCTCGGGGGCTGTAGGCAATGCAGGAACTTCGACCATTACAGGAAATCTAGGCACGAATTTTGGAGCAGTTACTGGTTTTGGTGCTCCTACTCTTGTGAACGGTTCTATCTTTACTCCTGCGGGTACTGGCCTAGCATTAGCTACGTTTAGCATTTACCAAAATGGAGTTCTAATTACTAACTCAAGCAGAACAAGAACTGTAAATACGGTAGATATATCATTGCAGGGAATAGCCACTGTTACAGATGGTCAAGCTATTGATATTAGATGGAAAACATCTTTAGGAATATTGAAGCTACAAAACAGAATATTAACATTAATTGAAGTACGGTAATAATGATACCGGGCTTGACTCGTATTCTCCATAGGATGCACAATCACGCATCTGTACATTCTTGCTTTTTTAGGATAGCCAGGGAAGGACATTAGGGCAGCAGCGAAAAAAATAGCACTCGGTCCATAGTTTCCTTTCGGGAGAACTATTTTGTGTCCTGGTCTTTGATAGAACACAATTATTATTTAAACAAAAAGTTGCGTTTGTAACTTGAATGCAGCGTTTTCATAAATTTGTAATGAAATAATAATTTCAATGAAAGTATTATTGGATATCAAAGACAGCAAAGCAGCTTCTCTGTTGGAAGTGTTGCACGGCTTGTCTTATGTGAAAACCGAACATCTGAAGAAACAGTAATAAAATACTATCTTGCGAAACAAACCAATCAATCAAGCTGCGTTGTATATATTTGATATGAACGGTAAACAGATTGAGAGCTTTGATCTTCAAGAAAAAGGGAAACAAAGCCTGCCCATACAGAAGAATAAGGTACAAGTAGGGATATATTACTATAGCTTGGTATTAGATGGTAAAGAAATCGACTCTAAAAAAATGATTTTAATAGAGTAATTTTAAAAAGTTTAACATTATGAAAAATTATTAAAAGTATGTGGACTGGTCTTACTTACTATATTTAGATGTAAGGTCAAAACTCCAGAGCCTGTACCTCGTGTAAATATCAATAAGTTGGTGGGTTCATGGGTAAGTGTGGATTCTATGATAGGACGGCTAGCAGACAGCATTTTTGTTTATTTGAAAGACACTTTACATTTTCTCTAAAATTATCAGTACAATTATTTTCTTTTAATTAATAAGTGTTTTCGTTATTGAACTCGGCGTCTATAAGTTTGATTACTAAAGGTCAGAATCACTAAATCTTGAGTTTTTTGCTTTATAGAAATAGCGGTGTACTACCCATAAAAAAGGTAAGTGCTCAATTTGTTTATGTTTAATCCTCGTTTGGCAAGGTTACAGCAAAGTACTTATCATAAAGACGCTTTATTTCGTCTCTGCTCATCATAAAATTTGCGTTAACTCTTACTAAGGGTAAATCAGCTTTCTGCTTACTTAACTCTGATGGAATAGCGAAGTCTATAAAGTTCGGAAACTTATTAATGATGGAATCAAAAGACTTCTGGTTCATCCTCGCCCCATCTTTATTATAGATGTAAATTCTAGTGCGTGCCCAACCCAT
>TARA_B110000967_G_scaffold204830_1_pt1 | contig 11627 bp, 11 predicted proteins | sample TARA_B110000967 | Tara Oceans TARA_B110000967 (sample SAMEA4397903) | marine metagenome | biome: Polar Biome; feature: [DCM] deep chlorophyll maximum layer (ENVO:01000326); material: water (ENVO:00002006), including particulate matter (ENVO:01000060) such as... | depth 35 m
AGTTTTGTGAGAGATGCATATGAACATCAATATTTTGATACGGAATTTTACGGGTGGTGTGATATTGGTTATTTCCGAAATCGATGTAATGATACTTCTAAAGAAACCCTTCGAAATTGGCCAGATCATAGTAAAATTAGCAAATTGAATAAAGAGAAGATACATTATGGGTTGATAACCAACCATAATAATTATATGAACCAATTATTCAAATTAATTATAGATAAAAATGAAGCGGGATTACCAAAAACACCTATACCATCAAATCAAGAATCGGTTGCTGCTGGATTTTTTCTTTTACATAAAGATAATATTCAATGGTGGGTTGATACTTATGATACAAAATTAAAATTGTATTTTGAAAATAATTATTTGGTAAAAGACGATCAGGTGATTGTGATTGATTGTATTTTTTCTAATTTATCCAAATTTCATTTGTATAAAGAAGCAGATCCCAAATATGATAATTGGTTTATGTTTCAAAGAATATTATTGTGAATAAATAATTAAAAAGAATTGATTATTTATAGTATAGTACAATGATTAGTATTTTAATCCCTATTTATAATGGAATTGAATTTATTGATGAATCGGTGAATTCGGTGATTGAACAAACTTATGAAGATTGGGAATTAATTATCGCGGTGAATGGACATCCAGAGAATTCCGAAGTTTTTCAAATTGCGAAAAAATATGAAGAAACCGATTCTCGTATTCGTGTATACGATATGCACAATTTAAAGGGTAAATCGGTTACTTTGAACGAAATGATAAAATTATGTAATCATGATTATGTCGCTTTGTTAGATGTAGATGATATTTGGCTTCCAACGAAGTTAGAATTTCAAGTAACTAAAATACAAGAGTATGATGTGGTTGGAACACAATGTGTTTATTTTGGAAATATGAATGGAATTGTTCCCAAAATTCCTTTGGGTGATATTAGTAATCAAGATTTTCGTTTAGCAAATCCAATTATTAATAGTAGTTGTATTATTCGTAAAGATTTGTGTTATTGGGGCGAAGATGGATTAGAAGATTATGAATTATGGGCACGATTACGTAAATTAAATAAGAAATTTTATAATTTTTCTGAAATATTAGTGAAACACCGTATTCATCCAAGTTCTGCATTTAATACACAAAATTTTGATGAAAAACTTAATAAAATAAAAAATAGTTTAAATGGAATAATATAAATATTTAAAAGTTGATATTATAAATATTTATTTATTATAATAGCTTAAATAATTTATATTATCACATAATTTATTAAAATCATCATTTGTTATAATATTACTACATAATAATGTTGGTGGACCAGTAGGACAGGTAAAATGTTCTTCAGGTGGATAATAAACCTTATAATGTTCTACAACATCAGTAAAGTCCATATTTAACTTTGTTATTAATTTATTTTGTGTTGGAATTTTATTTATAATTTTTCCCCATTTTTTATTATTTGGAAAATAATCGACATCATGAACTATAATATATGGACATATATCTTTAAAATATTTAAGAGCATGAGTTCTTGCTGACCATGGAGATTGATCTATAAAACATACTTCAAAATATAAACTGTTTATTTTAGGTTCATTTTTTATAAAATTTATCCATTTTTCGCCAGTATTATCATTATCATCATTTGATGCATTTATATAAAATAATTTATGATTATTATCTTCTAGATGTTTAAATTTATTAAACCATTCTAAGTTAGACTCTAAAGATATAAGTGTTCTATCTGTTCCTTTTATTATTTCTTTAATTAATATAGTACTTGAATTACCGCAACCACATTCAATAATATTACCTTTTGTTTGTTTAACTAATTCAGTTAAAACAGGACGATGCGTTCCATATGGATCAACTAATAAGGTTTCCATATATTAATATATAAATAATTTATATTTAAGTTTATATTAATTAATTATATATTTTAATATAGAATCGTATTTTCGATTGGTTTTTTACATGTTTGATTTATAGATTCTTTATAATCTGGAAAATAACACAATTTTATCTTATTTGAAAAAAATGCTGCACACCATGATAATGTACTATTTGAACAAATTAATGTTTCTGCTTCTTTCATTATATAATAATCGGTTATAATATCATTATGTTCAGTGACTATATTAATATTTTTTGTAATTAAAAAATCTTTGATTTGTTTTATATAATTATTTTCAAACTCAGTTGTAGGTTTTTTACAAACAATACATAAATTATCTGTAATTATATTTTGATTTAATAAATTTACAATTCGTTCATTTTTTATATATAATCCATTTCCTATAAAATCTTCTAATCGTAAATGCAATACATTTTTATATTGTTTATTAAAAGTAGACGGTGTATTCATTATATCAGACATTTTATATATTCCATAATTACGATCAGCCGAGTTAAATCCATCTGAAATTATAACATGTTCTGGATGATTATTAATATAATTCATAATTTGTGATTTAAATTTTATGTAAATAGTATCATGTTGGTAAAAATCAGTCATAATAAATGTTTCACCTTCAACATTTATTTTTTCTTTTTTTAATAGTTTTTGAGATAATTCATAAAAATAATCATCTGTAATTTTGATACCATTATGATGTATATTCAAAATATTTAATTTCATATCATTATATACATTATATTCTTTATTTGTAACTATATGCATAATTACACTCGCCATATATCGAAATATAGCATTTCCTAATCTTCCACGAATTTTAAAATCAATAGACATTATATATTTTTATAAAAAATACATTTAAATATTTTTTATAATAAATATTTATACTATAATGAATAATCTTGATTTTGATATAGTTATTTGTGTAGGTCCAAATGATAATGATATAATAGAACATATGCTTCCATATACTAAAAAAAATGTAGTAGGATATAGAAATATTTATTTAGTATGTGCTGATTCGTCTATTAAAATAGATGGAACTATTACAATTGATGAAAATATATTTCCATTTACGATGAAAGATCTAAATGAAAAATTCGGAAAAAATAATCGAAATGGTTGGTATTTACAACAATTATTAAAATTTTATGCTGGAAATATAATTCCTGGAATATTATCTAAATATTTAATTATAGATTGTGATACACATTTTTTAAAACCAACCAAATTTATTAGTGATGAAGGTAAATATATATATACAACAGGTGATGAATATCATAAACCATATTTTGTGCATATGAATAAATTAGATAAAACACTACATAAAGCATATCCATTATCTGGTATATCACATCATACATTTTTTGATACAAATATAATAAATGAATTTTTCAAAAAAATAGAGAATAATTTTAATAATGAATTACCATTTTGGCGTATATATTTAAATATGATAGATATGAATGAGTTTGCAGGAAGTGGTTCTGCTGAAAATGAAACATATTTTACATATATGTATCTATATCATAACGATAAAATGATAATTCGTCAATTAAATTGGATTAATTCATCAATTCTTAAACCGGACTATGAAACTATGTATGATTTTGTAAGTGTTCATTGGTATATGCGTAAAACAAAATAATTGTTGTATTAATTATAATTTAAATATAATATAATTAATAATATAATGGAAAATATACCAACAAATGAAAAAAACATTATTATTACTGGTGTAAATGGTCAAGATGGAAGTTTAATGGTTGATTATTTATTAAATAATACAAATTATAACATATTTGGTGGAATACGCGATTTAAATATATCAGACAAGACAAATATAAAACACATTATTAATAATAGATTTTATCCTATACAATTTGATTTAATAGATAGTATTAATATTTATAATAAGATTGAGCAAATAAAACCAGATTATTTTATAAACTTTGCTGCACAAAGTAATGTTGCAACAAGTTGGAATTGTGCAATACAAACAGCTGAAATAAATAATATTGCTATAATTAATATACTCGAAGCTATTAAAAAATATTGTTCAAATTGTAGATTTTATAATGCAGGTTCGAGTGAAGAATTTGGTAATATAATATACGAACCTCAAAATGAATATCATCCATTAAACCCGTTAAGTCCATATGCAGCCAGTAAAATTTCAGCTCGTCAAATGATAAATGTATATCGTAAAACATATAATTTATATGCAATTCAAGGATGGCTTTATAATCATGAAGGTCCACGTCGTAATGAAATATTTGTTACTAGAAAAATTACAAAAAAAATAGCTGAAATATACTATTGTATTGAAAATAATAAATCTATAATACCATTAGAACTAGGAAATATATATGCAATCAGAGATTGGAGTGATGCAGAAGATTTTATAGACGGAATATGGAGAATGCTTAACCAAGATAAATATGATAAATATTATAATAATACACCAAAAGAATATATATTATCTTCTAATGTAACACATACTATTAAGGAATTTGTAGAAACTGCATTTAAGGTTATTAATATTAATGGTTATTGGAAAAATGAAACAAGCAATGATATTGATGAAAAATATTATTATAAAAATGAAAAATCAGAAGAAATTTTATTAGTATCTATAAATTCTTTATATTATAGAAAATGTGATTTAAATAAAAATTGTGGTGATTCTTCTAAAATAAAATATGAATTAGGTTGGGAACCGAAAACTACTTTTAAAGAATTAATTCTAAAAATGGTTAATCATGATATTGAGTTAATAAATAAATAATTTATTATATGTTCAATTTAATAAATTATTTATTTATTTCAAAAAATTGTAAAAAATGTTCAAAATGTAATATGTTATAATTATTCCATGTTGAATTATTATAGTAATTATCTATATTTTCTGTATTTAATTCTTCCCATTTATCTAATAAAAATATTGGAAAAAATTTTGAATAATATTCGGTTATATTATTTTTTAAACATATTGGAATTACTTTAAGATATAAACATTCCCAAAAACGATGTGTATCAAGACCATTTCCTTCTGGACATATTGCAAATTTATATATAGAAAGTATTTTTAAATAATCCATATAATTTTTATTTTCAATATTTGGAATATTCATTTTAGATATTACATCATAACATTTTTTTCGTTTCTGAATACATAACAATTGTGTATAATCCCCTTTATTATATGTATTAATATTAAAATTAAAGTAAATTAATTCTGTTTTTTTTGATAAATCTATACTATTTAAAATATTATTCCATATATTTAAATTACCATGTGCCCACATACTATTAGCTATACCTATAGGTAAAGGAATAATTCTTTCTTCTGGTTCTATTGATAAATTTTGAGTAAAAATTTTATTAACATTAGAGATTTGTAATATACTTTTATGTTCATTTTTAAATGCTCCGTCTGAATTATGAAAAATTATATTGAATTTTGTTGAAATATTAGATAATATAATAGATATATTTTTTAAATTATTATTGAAGTTTTCTATTTTTCCATCAATTAAATGAGTATAACAAAATATATTTTTTACCCTTAAATTTTTTATAATTTCTATGTTGTAATTATCAAGATTTATATGTTTTGATGTTTGATTTTTAATAATTGGATTAAAATTAAAATCTTCATTTGTTCCTATGTAATAATCACATAAGGTTTGAATTTTTTCTCCTGTAATCATTATATATATAGATAAATATAAATATATATATATTAAATGATAAATGCCTTTAAATTTTTTGAATGAATATGTAAGTTTATTATAGGAATATCTTGATTAGATATAGTAATATATGGTATTTTTATGTTATTCTCATTATTTATCCATTTAAATGAATATTTTGAATAATTAAATATACATGTTTCATTAACAAACCCTATTTTATTTCGAGGGTCATTATTTCTTGGGTCAATTCCTCCTAAATATTGTCCAATTGCAGCAGCATCAAAAATAGCATTATAGAATTTATAATTTTTAGTTATATTATTAGATATTACATTATCATTATTTTCAATAAAAATTGGAAGTGTATCAACTATATCGTTTAATTCATAATAACATTTTGCCCAATTTTCCATATCATTTAAAGTTTTGATAAAATTATTATAACATCTTTCTAATAAAATATAATTAGGTATAAACAATAAACCTGGAATACACCGTTTTTCTGAGTCCATAGTTATTAATATTTTTTCTTTGTTATGAAAATATATTTCATTTATATTTTTATAAAGTAATACATCATTTTCAATATGAACAATATTAGTTTTATTATTTATTTTCATATATTCTTTTATTATTAAAAAACGTAGTGTAGTTAATTTCCAAAAACCATTTCGAAATGTATTATTACATTCTTTTATATAGTTCTCATAATCTATAATTATATGTTCAACACATATAAAATTTATATTATATTCTTTAAAGTGATTGATATATTTTTCATCAGCGATTACAGTAATATCATTATTTTGTAAACGTAATAAATTATGAATATTATCAAGTATATATTCTTGAAAATTATTTAATAATACTAATACAATTTCCATATAATGTAATACTATATTTCACTTTATATTTAATATGATTATTATTTAAATAATTATCAATTACGAAATATAAACGATAGAGATGGTAATGATATTATTGCTACAAAGATATAAAGTCTTAATGCAAACAATATAAACACAAAAATGATTACCATATAGATAATGGTAATCATTTGTAAAGATAAATATGCTAACGATGCAAAATATGCGTCTTATTTTGGGTTATACCCATTCCCGTTGAGCGATTTTCAAAAATACGCAATTGAAGCAATTGTTGAAAAACAACATGTATTAGTTACTGCTCATACCGGTTCCGGTAAAACTCTTCCAGCGGAATTCGCTATTCAACATTTCGTAGGTCAAGGTAAAAAGGTCATTTATACATCTCCTATCAAAGCTCTTTCCAACCAAAAATTTTATGAATTTACAAAAAAATACCCTGAAATTTCATTCGGTTTGTTTACCGGCGATATTAAAACCAATCCTGAAGCTGATGTTTTGATTATGACCACAGAAATTCTCATGAATTATTTATTTATTCAAACCAATCACGAAGAAGCGGTGGTTCAACCCGGCATCGATTTCCAGATTAACATTCAACGTGATTTGGCGTGCGTGGTCTTTGATGAAGTTCATTATATTAACGATAAAGATCGTGGTCAAGTTTGGGAAAAATCTATTTTGATGTTGCCCAATCATGTGCAAAAGGTCATGTTATCCGCTACCATCGATAATCCGGCCGGTTTCGCAAAATGGTGCGAGCAAGATAATGATAAACAAGTGTATTTAGCATCTACCACCCATCGCGTGGTTCCTTTAACCCATTACGGATTTTTAACATGCACCGAACAAATATTTAAATTAGAAAAAAACAAAGAAGTGCAACAAGAAGTAAAAAAAGCTACAAACAAATTATTAATTTTACAAGATGAACACGGTAAATTTGACGACACTACTTACAGTACAATCAACAAAACCCTGAAACTCTATAATTATCATCGCGTTTTTCTAAAACGTAAACATGTATTGAACCAATTAGCCAAATATTTGCATGAAAAGGAAATGCTGCCTGCAATCACCTTTATTTTCTCAAGAAAATTGGTAGAAGCGTGTGCTCACGAAATTACGGTGCCGTTACTAGAATTTGATAGTAAGGTTCCATATACGGTGAAAACTGAATGTGATCAAATCATCCGCAAGTTACCAAATTACAAAGAATATTTGGAATTGCCGGAATACGTAAATTTGGTGAAATTATTGGAAAAGGGTATTGGTATTCATCATTCAGGTATGATCCCCGTTTTGCGCGAAATCGTAGAACTCATGATTTCAAAGAAATATATTAAACTCTTGTTTGCTACCGAATCGTTTGCAATTGGATTAGATTGTCCCATTAAAACCGCAGTTTTTTCGAATTTATCCAAATTTGATGGTACGAGTGAACGATTTTTAATGGCTCATGAATATACACAAATGGCCGGACGTGCTGGAAGACGTGGTATCGATACAATTGGTAATATAGTTCATTGCAATAATCTATTTAATTTGCCTTCTAGTTATGAATACAAAAAGATGTTGAATGGAAAACCACAACAATTAGTATCCAAATTCCATATTTCGTTCGACCTAATCTTCAATTTACTTAAAAATGGACAAACCAAAGATTTTCATCTTTTTTCACACAAAAGCATGATTAAAAATGAACTTGCAGAAAATGAAAAATATCATCAAAATTTATTAATCCAAACAACCTTAGAAATTGAAAAATTAAAAACATCCTTTTCCGTATTTACGATATCTGAAGAAATCATTCAAAAATACATAGAATTACAAGAGAAAGAAATGGGGGCACGTCAAAATGCGAAACGTAAAATCCAAGACCAAATGAAAAAAATAGAAAAAGAGCATGCTAATATTAACAAAGAACTCGCCCATTATAACTTATTAACAAAACATCAAACCCAGAAACCTATTATCGAGAAAGATATAAATAATATACAGAATTATTTAAAGACAACCACCAATTCTATGTGTGATTTATTAATCCATTTTGATTTTATCCAAAAAGAAGAAGAAGATTATTCACTCACACATCGCGGTATTATCGCATCGAATATTGCCGAAGTGCATCCATTACTTATGACGGAAATAATAGAAAAAACCAATTATTTTGCGGATTTTGAACCGGAGCAAATCGTTGGATTATTGTCTTGTTTTACGAATATTAGAGTGAATGATGATATTCGATCCATGCTTAGTGATGTACAAGATTCTTTGGTATTTAATACGTTGGATGACGTTGAAAATCTATGCGTTCACTATAACGGAATGGAACATGAATATAGTGTTGATAGTGGGCACAATTATGATATTTTAAGATATGATATCGTTCATTTTTCTATGAATTGGTGTAAGTGTAAAGAAGACACCGAATGTAAAGTTATTTTTCAAGAATTAAGCGAAATCCCAATTTCAGTCGGCGATTTCAACAAGGCTCTTTTAAAAATAGTAAATATTGTCCGTGAATGTATAAATGTATTTGAGATTATCAACCGGGTTGATGTTTTACATAAATTAAAACAAATAGAACCGATGGTATTGAAGTATGTAACGACTAACCAAAGTCTGTATGTATAAATAAAAAATTGAAATTTATTTTATAAATAAATATAAAATAAACAAATCAACAAATCGACAAATCGATAATATGAATGACTTATATCAAATCGACGCAGAAATAGAAATGGATTCTGAGATTACTTCATCGGATAGTGATACGGATAGTGATAATATTAGTTCTTATAGCGACGAAGAATCCGAATATTCCAGTGGGGGTATATTTATAAATACACAAACAGATGATGCATATGACCATATATACGACCAAGACGAGCAACATGTATTATCAGATAAAATACATAATAAATATTATATTGGACAATGTTATAAATTTAAAGAAGAATTGAATGATGTATGTTCAAGCGACAATATATTTCTTTCTATCTCGGTTTCACCAATCACTTTCTTTCGTCATTCTTATTCTGATATTATGAATTATTTAACTATATTTGGTTCTTTTAACTGCTTTAATTATTATAGCAATTTATTTAATCGTAATTCTACGCAAAATATAGACATTATGAAAACGATTGTTATTGAGAATGATAATTATCAAGTGTATACGGTTATTTTAAAAACCTATTGGTTACGATTAATTCAACGACATTGGAAAAAGGTGTATAAACAACAACATTGTATTATTCGACAGCGGTGCAAAATTAAAAATATGCGTTATCGAGAAATTCATGGAACATATCCTGAAAAAATAGCTCGTTTACCCGGATTAAAAGGATTATTAAATTGTTACTTAAAAAAATATCTACAATAATATTACCAAGGACATAATATGATTCCCAGAAGTAGAAAAAATAGTTTTGATAAAAAATACCGTAGTGATAGTATAGACAGTTGTTCCAAAGAATTTTGTTATGAACAAAAAAAAGATTTTATATCGATACCTAGAAAAAAACGTAGAATACGTGAACAACCTTTAGAAATAAAAGACCCTTCCCCAGTTCCTGATAAATTTAGATATTTACTGATTTTAGAACAAAAATAAAAAATTGATTTTTTTTTATTTGTTTTTATAAAACAAATAAAATTTCAACATGGAACATTACAAACTTACTCGTTACTTGTACAATATGGTTGAAGTAAAGCAATCCTTATTAATTGCACTATTAAATAAAAATATAGATGAATCTTTATTTTGGGCATTTGAATTATATTACTCTGGGTTTCATTTAGAATGTATACCTTATTTGAACAACATTTTTGAGAAAATATATCAAACTAGTAATGAAAACTTAACACCATTTATTGAAAAAATTACTACACGTTGGGATGAAGATACGGTTGAAATCGATTTACCTCTATTAATAGGTTCTTATATATGTACATTATGTATTCATCCTTATAATCTAATTCCTTTTGTTAGTGAATGTTTAAAAGCAAAATGTGATAAACTCATTATAGAACCATCATCCAGTAATTTAATTGTTCAATTCCAAGAAAAAGATCTTGAACCTTATAAAACAATTATATCTGATAATCCGACCAAAGTATTATCACAAGCGTGTCGTTTTGCGTTACATAAAAATGTGAATGAATTATTTGAAATTATATTACCACAACAAGAATATATGGTCGATATATTCAATATAGAATGGATGTATTATGCGTATAGGTCTCCTATTTGGAAAACGAGAATAGATAAATATGGAGGTGTTCCAAATGATGAGGAAAAAACGATTGATTTTCCGAATGATGATTTATACGAAGGATTTGCAGAAAAATGGTATTATGACCCGGATGAACAAGATGATGATATTAAAAATAAATTAATAGGCGTTGCTTCGAATCAATCCAATATTACAGAATTTTGTAAACTGTATAATGTACAAATGAAAACAAAAACTAGAACAAAAACAAAAACAAAAACAAAATCATAATATTTCTTTCAATTTGTTAATTTGGTCTTCTGTTATTTGGTCTGGAAAATCAATTTCAAATACTATGATTAATTTCCCTGTATGATTATCTTTTATCATACCATACCCAGGTAGTTCTTTTGTAAAATTTGGTTTGATTATATTCGGTGCATTCGTAGTATTCAAGTTCATTTTTTGTCCATTAATATGGTCTATTACAAACGATATTCCACATAACGATTCTTTCAAAGAGATTTTTTTATTGTAAATTAAATCCATACCCCGACGGATAAAATTCGTATTATTTACTACTGTAAAATGTATTCGTAATTCACTTCGTTGAGAATTTACCACGTTTCCTTTATGCGGAATGATGACGGTTTCATTATTATCTATTCCTTTTGGAATATTAATTTGTATCTCTTCTTTATGAAATGTTTTTGTATTGTTCTCAATTACATAATAGTCGTTTTGAAAAGATAAAGGTTCACCTCTATAACTTTGAGACAACGCTACCTCTATATTTTTTATAATTGGCTCTAAAATATGTCTATTTGAGAACATCTCTGCTTGCATATTTCCTGGACCACGATGAAAAATACGAATATTAGGACCACCCGGACCACCGCCACCCCCC
>TARA_B110000967_G_scaffold210001_1_pt1 | contig 11624 bp, 10 predicted proteins | sample TARA_B110000967 | Tara Oceans TARA_B110000967 (sample SAMEA4397903) | marine metagenome | biome: Polar Biome; feature: [DCM] deep chlorophyll maximum layer (ENVO:01000326); material: water (ENVO:00002006), including particulate matter (ENVO:01000060) such as... | depth 35 m
TCCGAATGCAAAAATTAGTTATCTAAAATACGACTGGACTTTAAACGGAAAATAGTACCTTTATTTTTCATCAGAAATAACACAAAAACAATGTCTAAAAACTATTATGATGCTGCCGATTTAAGAAAATTTGGCAAAATAACAGAGTGGAGTCCCGAACTTGGAAACAAGTTTTTTGACTATTATGGAAAAGTCTTTGAAGAAGGCGCTTTAACTGCTCGTGAAAAATCGTTAATCGCTTTGGCGGTTGCGCATACAGAACAATGTCCTTATTGCATTGATGCGTATACAAAAGATGGTTTACAACGCGGCATTACCAAAGACCAAATGATGGAAGCAATTCATGTTGGTGCTGCAATTAAAAGTGGCGCAACTTTGGTGCATGGTGTTCAAATGATGAATAAAGTAAATAAGTTAGAAATGTAAGCAGACTCTAATTTTGCTTTTTAGCAAAATTTTAAAGGTCGCTTATTCCCACGAAAATGGAAATCTAGAAAACATTAGTATATAAATTGATTCCCCTGAAGAACGAAGGATCTCAATAAAATAAATTGTGAGTTAGAAGTTTCAAGAACTTTAATTTGTAATTCATAATTCTACATTCGTAATTATAATGAAGAAATCATTAAAGGCAAGAAATAACGATATCGCAAAAACCTCCCGTCAAATGGAAATTCTTTCTGAAGGAATTTTTGCGAACGGAGAATTACCAACATTTGCAGCAAAAATAAAAGAAACGAATCAGTTTCCTTTGCGCCCAAAAAAATTAGAAATACTTCAAATAAACTTGGGGTATATGTGTAATCAAGTTTGTTCGCATTGTCATGTAGATGCAGGTCCTGATCGTAAAGAAATCATGACGCTAGACACTATGAAACAATGTTTAGAAGTCATCAAAAAAACAGAAGCACACACCTTAGACTTAACGGGGGGAGCCCCAGAAATGAATCCTAATTTTAGATGGTTTGTAGAAGAAGCATCCAAAGCAGGAATAAAAGACTTTATAGTGCGTTCTAATTTGACAATCATTAGAGCCAATAAAAAATATTACGATTTACCAGAATTCTTCAAAAAACATGGTGTTCATGTAGTTTCTTCGATGCCTCATTGGACGCGTGGAAAAACAGACAAGCAACGTGGCGATGGTGTTTTTGATAAATCCATCAAAGCTTTACAAGAATTAAATGATATTGGTTATGGATTAGAAGGATCTGATTTAAAATTAGATTTGGTCTATAATCCTTCGGGTGCATTTTTACCTGGTGATCAACAAGCGTTAGAAAATGATTTCAAAAAAGCATTAAAAGGTGATTTCGATATTGATTTTCATAGCCTTTTTGCGATCACAAATTTACCCATCAGCCGTTTTTTAGACTATTTAATTGCATCAGATAATTATGAAGATTATATGGTTGCTTTGGTGGATGCTTACAATCCTGCCGCCGTTGCCAGTGTAATGTGCACCAATACGCTTTCTATCAGTTGGGAAGGTTGGCTATATGATTGTGATTTTAATCAGATGTTAAATTTAAAAGTGGCCAGTAAAGTAAAACACATTTCAGAATATAACGAAGATTTATTACAAGATAGAGATATTATTGTCAATCAACATTGTTATGGTTGCACTGCTGGCGCAGGAAGCAGCTGCCAAGGTGTTGTTGCGTAAATAAATTCCTATAAGGTCTTTCCGAAGAATGAGGACTGCTTGTAGGTATAAAAGAAGTACTATTAAAACATACCTAAAAGGTTTTTGATACTGAATCCAGTTCAGCACAAGCCCTTGCAGGATCATCAAAATAAAAAATATGAGTTACTTAGAAACCACACACAATGTATATAAAGAAGCTGCTTTAACACCTGATATTGGCCTTTGTTGCACGACCAATCCTATTTGGGAATTACCTGGATTAAAAATCCCGCGTATTATGCAAGAAATGAACTACGGCTGCGGTTCTACTGTGCATGCAAGAGATTTAACCAACAACCCTAAAATGCTATATGTTGGCGTTGGCGGCGGTATGGAACTATTACAATTTGCATATTTTAATAGAAATAAAGGGGGTGTAATTGGGTTGGACGTAGTCGATGAAATGTTAGAAGCTTCTCGCAAAAACTTTAAAGTTGCGGAAGAGCAAAATGATTGGTTCAAAAGTGATTTTGTAGATTTACGAAAGGGCGATGCGATGGATTTACCTGTGAGTGATAACTCTATTGATGTTGCTGCGCAAAACTGTTTGTTCAATATTTTTAAGTCTGATGATTTAAAAAAAGCAATTGAAGAAATGCATAGAGTTTTAAAACCTCATGGAAAATTAGTGATGAGTGACCCAACTTGTGAGCAGCCCATGAATGATGAATTGCGAAATGACGATCGTTTGCGTGCTTTGTGTTTAAGTGGCAGTTTGTCGATTGCAAACTATGTAAAAGCATTAACTGATGCTGGTTTTGGAACGATTGAAATTAGAGCGAGAAAGCCGTATCGTATTTTAGATCCTAAACAATATCCTACAGATGAATTAATTTATATTGAATCTATAGAAGTTGCCGCTATTAAAGATCCGATGCCAGAAGATGGCCCTTGTATTTTTACTGGTAAAGCAGCTATTTATTATGGTACAGAAGATTATTTTGATGACGAAAAAGGACACACTTTGCTAAAAAACCAACCTTTGGCTATTTGTGATAAGACTGCTGCAGCTCTTGAAAGTTTAGGGCGAAATGATATTTTCTTTTCAGAATCTACTTTTCATTACGATGGCGGAGGCTGTTGTTAAGAACCTCAAATAGTCTTTGTAAAAAAAACTAGAATTGTCATTGCGAGAAAGTATGACGTTGTAATCTCATGAAACGAAGTACGAAGGATAAAAAGATTGCTTCGTACCTTGCAATGACGAAAGTGAATAAATATAAAAACATGAAGAAAATACTTTTTCTTTTCTTATTGATATGCGCTTCTGCTTCCGCTCAAAAAAAATTAGATAAACTTTTAGATACATGGAACAAAAAAAATGTTCCATATATGTCTGTCGAAACACTGGCAATGCCAAAAACGAAGGCTATTTTGTTAGACGCAAGAGAAGAAAAAGAATACAACGTCAGTCATTTAAAGGAAGCTATTTGTGTTGGTTCTGATGATTTTGACTTAAATGAAACTTTAGCAAAACTGCCAGAGGATAAAAATGCCAAAATTGTAGTGTATTGTTCTTTAGGGATTCGTTCTGAAATTGTTGCTCATCAACTAATACAAAAAGGATACACCAATGTATATAATTTATATGGAGGCATTTTTGAGTGGAAAAATGCCGATTTTCAGGTGATTGATACTTTAGGAAATGCAACCGAAAAAGTCCATACTTTTAATAAAAGTTGGAGTAAATGGCTTAAAAAAGGAAAGAAAGTGTTTTAGGTTGTGGTTTGTGGTTTGTGGTTTGTGGTTTGTGGTTTGTGGTTTAAACAATCGTGAAAAACATGAGTTCAAAAGGTAAAAATTTATTATTAATGTACGCCCACAGACAGCTATCTAAAACATAAGCTATGAAACCTTGTTATTAAAAAAAAGTATTTCCTCAATGATAAAAAATTCAAACAATAAAAATCTATTGCTAATCTTTGCCAGAAACCCTGAATTAGGAAAAGCAAAAACACGTTTGGCAAAAACGGTGGGTAATGAAACTGCTTTAGAAATTTATAAATTTTTATTAGAAAAAACACGTGAAGTTTCTTTAGAAGTGACCTCCGACAAAGCTATTTATTATTCCGTTAAAATTAGAGAACATGACATTTGGGATAGAAACAACTACCAAAAACACCAACAAGTTGGTGAAGATTTAGGTTTCAGAATGCAACATGCCTTTAAAAAAAGTTTTGATGCTGGTTATCAAAAAGTGATGATTATTGGAAGTGACCTGTATGATTTAACAACTCAAAATATAGAAAAAGCATTTAAAGAATTAGACAATAATGATTTAGTAATTGGCCCAGCGGAAGATGGTGGTTATTATTTATTAGGGATGAAATCTTTACAAAAAAAAGTTTTTAAAAATAAAGATTGGGGAACAGAAACGGTTCGGCAAGATACTTTAGCAGATTTAAAAGATAAAAAAGTATTTTTGCTAGAGGAATTAAATGATATAGATGTTTTTGAAGACATTGAAAATCATGCTGCTTTTCAAAAATTTTTAAACTAATAAATGGCCTCTCGAGCGCAGTAGAGAAGTATTATTATGTGAACTAGGACTGTGTTCGACCAGATAGAAAAATACTGAAACACTGAAATAAATTCAGCAAAGTAAATTCAGCGTAAATGAAAAAAAAACAACTTAAAGAAACCATCGATTTTTTAAAATCAGAAGGAATTACACATCCAGAAATTGGTATTGTATTAGGCACAGGATTAGGCAAGTTAGTGAAAGAAATTTCGGTTGAAAAAGAAATTTCCTATTCAGAAATTCCGAATTTTCCGATTGCTACTGTAGAATTTCATTCTGGTAAATTAATTTTTGGCGAATTATCAGGGAAAAAAGTATTGGTAATGGCTGGCCGTTTTCACTTATATGAAGGATATAATGCATGGGAAGTTACCTACGGAATTAGAGCCATGCATGGATTAGGAATTAAAAACTTACTAATTTCTAACGCAGCAGGAGCGATTAATTTATCCTATAGAAAAGGTGATTTAATGCTGATTGAAGACCATATTAATTTACAAGGAAGTTCGCCTTTAGCATTTCAAGGAGCTCATACTTTTGGAAATATTTTTGCTGATATGTTAGCACCCTATTCTAAAGAAATCAATCAAAAAATAAAAACAATTGCGCAAGAAAATAATATTTTGCTTCACGAGGGGATTTACACAAGTGTTTTGGGACCGCAATTAGAAACTAGGGCGGAATATAGAATGTTGCAAATTTTAGAAACAGATGCTGTTGGCATGAGCACTGTGCCAGAAGTGATTGTTGCAAAACAATTAAATTTACCTTGTATTGGTATTTCTGTAATTACAGATGAATGTAATCCTAAAAACTTACAACCTGTGGACATTGCAGAAATTATTGCGGTAGCAGGTGAGGCTGAACCAAAAATGATGCTGCTTTTTAAGGAAGTGATTAAGGCACTTTAAAGAATTAAAATAAAAGGCAAAAGATTTTTTTTATATATAAAGTCAGCCTTGCCTGTAAAATTTCGCGGTACGGACCGATTTTATAGTTGACTTATTTTATTTAATTAGTTTAGACTTATTCTTGTTTCTATTGTTGTATAAATACCAATCCAAGTAGTATTTGCATATTTTCTCAAGAGCCTTAGATTCTTGATTTTGGTGTTTTTGATTCAGATTATTTTAAGTCGCAAGTTGTGCAGATAAAACACTCTTAAATCCGCATACATTAATAAAAATAATCTAGACTATCATAAGAATGGACAAATTTAAATAGGAGTTTATCCAAATCTAAACTTTATGAAATGAACGCATCTTCCGTTCCTGAAAGATATTGATCCTTTTCATTAAAATATTAACTTCAAAATTTAATTCATTCTTTAGGTTGATTTGAAACAAACCTAATACTTCAAAAGAAATATCGTTATAGAGTTCATTAGCAGATTCCTCTGCAAAACACAAAGGCTCTTCACTTTTCTAGTTTTGATGATTTATTGCCAAACCCCACTTTCTAGAAAGTAGATTTGACGCTTTAAAATTCAACGCACAAGAATTGAATCGATTCCGTTGATAAAAGCCTCCAAAAGTGGAATTTTTGCTAGATAAATTAAAATTATATAAACCAATTTTATAGGAAAACTGTTTTTTGGTTATGGTCCCAAAATTTATATCGGGAATAATTATAAAATTTTCTTCAATAATTATTTTTACAACAACTGGGTTCTTTTTTAAACTTTCAATTTTATAATATGCGTGACTTATAGCAGTGAATATTTTTAAGAAAATAATATCTCTAGCGATACTTGTTAAACATAAAAAAATCCATTTTTTTGTTTTATTTGCTCCAACTATTTTTCAATTAACAATCATTTTCTATTGAAAAAAGAGTTTTGATGCTGCTAAAAAATAGAAAGAAAAACACCTACTTTTCAAAGGTCTTTATTGGGCGACAAATGAGTTTTGTATGACCAAATTCACCCAATTATCTTTACTTGTAGCCATTAAGGTAAAATTATAAGTATTGTCTACCACCAAAGCTGGAGGAGGAGTTGTATTAATTACCAAATTCTGATCTGTATTGGAAGTGTCATAATATTGAAAAAAATTATCACGTGTATAAATTCCAGAAATAAAAACATCTTCTTCATCAGTAAGCACTTGAAAATAAATATCATTATCTGTAATCCCAAAATCTGACCATGTAAATTTTGGTTCTAAAGTTGTGAGATATTCTATGGTGACTTCCTCTTCCCAAGTTGTTGGGTTTGTTGCGTTCTTTAATCTTATTGGTTGTGATGTATGTAATTTACCAGCTGTAAAGTAGGTCACAACACACCAAGCTTCCTCAGAGCTGGAGCGCGAAAACCGCTTTAATTTCCCACCAAAAACATCGGTTTCTGATAAAATTTCTCTCTTGTAATTAGAAAAATCAGTCTCATTTACTGATGTACTATCTGTTTCAAAGTATTTAATCTCTGTAGCACCCTCTGTAGGATAATAAAAAATATAAGACAAGCCCAAATTAGCATCAGCATTTGCTCCAAAAGCAATAACAGTATCTAATTCTCTGCTAGCATTTGCAGCTATATATTGTTGTAGATTTCTTGGTACTGTAATATCGTTGTCTTCTGAACAAGAGAAAAAGAATATTGAAATACAAATAACTTGCAAAAAATGCTTTAAATTCATTCCTGATTTTTATATTTTAAAGGTCATAATTGGCAGTGCAGAATGGTTTGAAATATCTTCAGAAATACTTCCTGAAAAAACATGAGCCAATCCTTTTCTACCGTGCGTAACTAAAGCAATTAAGTCTGCACCAACTAAATTAGAAAAACTTAAAATACCATCTTCTACAGTTTTTGCACACACAAAGTTAACATTTATTAATCTATCGACATTACCTTCTGCAGACATTAAAAAATTGTTTGCTAAAGTATCCATTTCTGGGGTTGTTTTAAATTTTTCATTTGGCAAATTCACAAATAAAAGATGCATTTTAGCACCTAAAAATTCCAAAGAGGCTAACATTCTGTTATAGGCTGGTATCGTTTCTTTAGAAAAATCTGTAGCAAAAACGATTTCAGAAAAATCTATGTCTTTTAATTCTTTTTTAAGTATTAAAACAGGAACCTCGGAATATCTAATTACTTTTTCTGTGTTAGAACCAGTGAAAAATTCTTTTAACCCGCTTGCTCCATGAGAACCCATAATGATTAAATCCGCATTAATTTCTTTAGCAATTGCATTTACTTCACTAAAAACTTTATAGTGCTTAATAACGGGCACAACTTTCGCTTCTTTTAAAAAATCTTTTTGTAGGAATTTTTTAAATTTTTGCTCTGCTAATTTTAAAAAGTAAATTCCTTTTTCTTGGCTATAACTTGAGGTTTGAGACATGTTAACCTCTTGTAAATCCAACATATGCAAAGCGTAAATTTCTACAGGTACTTTTTTTGACAAAAGTGCTGCTGCTTTTAATGCAAACTCAGAATATTCTGAGAAATCGACGGGTACAATAATTTTTTCCAAATAAAATAGTTTTGGTTAATATACAAATTTAAGAAGTGTACTTGAAAAGTCCTATAATATGTATCCTATTTAAACAAGCATTATTGTTGATATAATATTCTAATTAATTCTTCTGCTGGTTTATTTTGAGGGGTAAATCTATTGTTTTTTAGCCCACCCACCTCATCATGCCTATGAAACCACTTCCAAACAAACCCACCAGCAAACCAGTCTTCTTTCCAGAACTGGTTGTGTATCGCCTGCAAGCCATTTACTTGTGCTTGTAAATTTACACTACCCTCTACTCTATGAGATTCCCAAGGTTTTACAGCGTTAAAATCTATGCTTCTATATCCAAATTCTGTAAACAAAATAGGCTTACTAAATTTTTTTTGAACTTCAATAATCTCCTCCTTATGAGGTATCCAACCAATTTCTAATTCTTTTACAGTAGGTGATTTTTTATCACTTAAAGGAAAATAAGCATCTACACCAATAAAATCAATTTCTCCCCAAAAAGGCACTCTTTTAAATTCATCCCAATTGGCAGCATAGGTTAACTTTCCTTTATATATTTTTCTAATTTCTATAATTAGTTTTTGCCAATACTTTGGTCTATTCTTTACAAATTTCTCTAATTCTGTGCCAATACAAAGAATATCTGCCTTAATTTCTTGTGCTGCTTTTGCATAGGTAAATATAAATTCTGAATAAGATTGCTCTAAAATAGTCCATTTCTCTTCAGAATCCATTTTTATATTACCTGTAAATTCTCCTTTCCAAACCCAAATTTGGGGTTTTACCATCACTTTAACACCCTTCGTTTGAAACTCTTTTGCATATTGTAAAAGTCCCCTTTTGGTTTCACCAAACCATTGCCTGTTTGTATTGTGTGCTATTTTAGGAGCAGACAGTTCTTTTATAAAACCAAAAGGCATCAGTGCAACATAATTACTTTGTACCTTTAAAACTGAATTTGTATGCGTTGTATCAATTTTATCTCTTGATGCAACAAAGCTTAATCCATTAATTTTTTTGATTTGACTGTTACATGATAACTGTAAAAAGAGAAACAGTAAAAAATAGCGCTTAGATGTTTTCATAAATCTCCTTAAAAATACTTCTTTTTACTAAAACAACGCTCTTAAACCAATATTAAAACTTTACCCTAAACCAGTATCACTTCCTTTCAGAAATTTACTTTATAAAAATGCTAAATTTAAGGTTGCTATGAGTTGATATTTTCCAACAAAACCAACTAACCTAAAGTATTATGCAAAATTCCCAAAACGCTAATAATATTGCACAAAACCTAAAATGGTAGATACATCACTTAGAAAATAAATCATAAAAACTCCAGTGGCTATTGCGAAAGTCTTGTTTGCAAAGCTAAATCTTCTTCATAATTGTATTCTGTATTTAACTCTGTAAATAATTGCCAGTCATCATTAGTCAGTGTGTAATTCTAAAAAAATCTATTTTGAAAGATATAAGCACTTTGAATAGAAAAGTTAACAATACTTTCTATAAGTTGCCATTTTAAAGTTGGCGCAAAAGAAGAAAAACCGTTTCTTGGACTAGCATCATCAGCAAAATTGAATACATAAATTGCACTTTCTACGCCACTAGTATTCGTTTTATACGTTCAGAACAAACCTACATTTAACCTGTTATTGTCTGAAACTCCTGTAAAATATATAGCGTCGATATAAAATAAATTTCTCTCGCATTATCAACTTTTATTGCCTTAATTCGAGTTACTGTTTTTGTATTCAAGTTGTTAAAAAACTTAATATTCTATTACCTTTTGTCAAATAATTTGTCAAATAATTTTGAAGTTCGTTTGAATATTGCTTTTATTTAAAGCAGAATCATCTTTCGAAAATGGATGAACACGGATAAATAGATGGACCATGACAACTATTCTTATAAATTTAACTTTCATGATGGTCGATTTTATATGCATTACAGCATAATTCTTCAAAAAAATGACTTACTTACAAAACCGTTTAAAATGATTTAGTTTTTATTTAAATCAATTCTAAATTATAAATAATGTTTAAGTTCTTAACTTTAACTTCGACATAAACTCAAGAATCAATCAACGAACTATGGAACATATTGTTATTATCGGAAACGGAATTTCTGGAGTTACTGCTGCAAGGCACATCAGAAAAAATTCTGATCATAAAATCACGATCGTCTCTGCAGAAGCTAAATACTTTTTTTCGAGAACTGCGCTCATGTATGTATATATGGGACACATGAAATTTGAGCACACACAACCTTATGAAAACTGGTTTTGGGATAAAAATAACATCCACTTAAAAGAAGGTTATGTCTCCATTTTAAATACGGATAAGAAAACACTGCAATTCAAAGATTCTTCTCTAATTTCTTATGACAAACTAATTATTGCAACGGGTTCTAAACCGAATAAGTTTGGCTGGCCAGGTCAAGATTTAGAGGGCGTTATGGGCATGTATCACAAACAAGATTTAGACAATTTAGAAAAACATGCACCGAATAAAGAAGTTTGTAAGAGAGCGGTAATTGTTGGCGGTGGATTGATAGGAATTGAGTTGGCGGAAATGTTGAGAAGCCGAAAAATTCCGGTTACTTTTTTAGTGCGTGAAGCTAGTTTTTGGAACGGCATCTTGCCTGCACAAGAATCCGAAATGGTCAATGAACATATTAAAGAACATCATATAGATTTGCGTTTAAGCACCAATTTAAAAGAAATTAAATCGGATGAAAACGGCAAGGTAAAATCGATCATTATTGAAGAAACTGGCGAAGAAATATTTTGTAATGTTGTTGGATTAACCGCAGGTGTAACGCCAAATATTGATTTTTTAAAAGATTCTAAAATCGATATTAAAAGAGGTGTTTTAGTCAACCGGTTTTTAGAGACAAATATACCAGATGTGTATGCAATTGGTGATTGTGCCGAACAACACGAAGCTATCGGACAAAGGCGAAATATTGAAGCCGTTTGGTATACAGGACGTATGATGGGTGAAACTCTAGCACAGACAATCTGCGGTAATAAAAGAGAATATAATCCAGGACATTGGTTTAATTCAGCAAAATTTTTGGACATTGAATATCAAACCTATGGTTGGGTTTTTAGCGAACGAGGTAAAAAGGAAAATGAAACCTATTTTCAGTGGCAACATCCAAAAGACAACAAATGTATTACTATTTCTTATGATGAAAATACACGTCAATTTCTAGGAATAAATACCTTCGGAATTAGAATGCGTCATGAAATTTTTGATACATGGCTAACAGAAAATCAGTCTATAGAATTTGTTTTAGAATATCTGGCTGATGCTAATTTCGATCCTGAATTTTATAAATTGCATGAAGCTGAGATTTTAGCAAAATTCAATAAAGAAAATAGTACAAACATTCTTTTAAAAAAGAAAAGTTGGAAACGAGTTTTCGGCTACTAAACAGGATTAAGCATCAATAGAAATCTTTGAATTAAAACTCTTAACATAAAATTATCATTGTGAAATTTATAAAACAAACAGGTTTAATCATCTTTTTAATAGGATTAGCATTCTTTATAGGAATTATTTTTACAGGTTCATTCAGTTTAACCCCCCAAGAATTAGATACTTTTATTTCAGAAAAAGGGTATAAAAGTGAAGTCATAAAAGAAGAACTTTCTAAAGCTATTGTAAACCAAAAGGACTTAAATATTTTTGCTTTTTCAACTAAAGTAATCACTGCTTTTGAAACATCCAACAATCATTATGATGCCTTAATTAAAAAATACAATGCTGAAAAAAATTGGACTAAAAAAGGAGAACAGTATAAATATAAAATCTCTGGCAAACTGCGCAGCACAAGTTTTGCACTTGCAAAAAAAGCAGGTAAAGGTTTCGCTCCTAACAACACAGGATTGGCTTGGTTTTTAACTTTTGGTTTGGGTATTATTGGTGCATTG
>TARA_B110000967_G_scaffold117293_1_pt1 | contig 11622 bp, 9 predicted proteins | sample TARA_B110000967 | Tara Oceans TARA_B110000967 (sample SAMEA4397903) | marine metagenome | biome: Polar Biome; feature: [DCM] deep chlorophyll maximum layer (ENVO:01000326); material: water (ENVO:00002006), including particulate matter (ENVO:01000060) such as... | depth 35 m
TGGATAGTAGCTTGGATTTTTATTTCTGTTTTAACTCTTTTAATAAACGGTCTATATGCACAAATAATTGTACCTCTTTTCAACAAACAAACAAAACTTGAAGATGGTGAATTAAAAAGTGAAATAGAAAAGTATTCAAAAAAGGTAGGTTTTAATCTTAGTAATATTTTCGTGATAGATGGTTCTAAAAGATCAACTAAAGCAAATGCTTATTTTTCTGGTTTCGGAAAACAAAAAAGAGTGACATTATATGATACATTAATAAATAAATTAACGAAAAATCAAATTGTAGCTGTAATAGCTCATGAGATTGGTCATTATAAAAAAAATCATATTATATTCAATTTGTTGTTCTCAATAATTCAATCAGGAATAATGCTCTATATTCTTTCATTATTAATTTATATGCCAATTTTTTCTGAAGCACTTAATATAGAAAACCATAGTTTTCATATAGCGCTCATAACCTTTTCAATACTATACACACCAATCTCTGAAATATCATCTTTAATATTTAATTTATTTTCAAGAAAATTTGAATATGAAGCTGATGAATATGCTGATAAAACATTTGATGGAAAATATTTAATTGAAGCTTTAAAGGTTTTAACTAAAGATAGTTTAAGCAATTTAACGCCACATCCAAAATATGTTTGGTGGCATTACTCTCACCCTACCCTGTTGGAAAGAATAAATCAATTACGATAGTTATTATTTTTTTAGTTAAATTTAATAAAGATGGTAGTCGATTCAATTAAAGAAAATAGTCAAATAGCTAAAGAATATAAAGAGCTTCTCAAAATTAGCTATCAATCATTATCTAAAGATGACAGAAAGCTAATTAGATTAGCTTTTAATACGTCTGTCGATGCGCATAAAAATCAAAGAAGAAAATCTGGTGAACCCTATGTATTTCACCCCATTTCTGTTGCTAAGATTGTTGCATCAAAAATTGGATTAGATGCGACATGCATAGCTGCAGCTTTATTACACGACGTAATTGAAGACACAGATTATGATGAAAAGAAAATAACTGAAATTTTTGGCAAAACTATTTGCAAAATCGTAGTTGGTTTAACAAAAATTTCCAAATTATCTAAAGATGAGAACGTTTCTCTTCAAGCTGAAAATTTTAGAAAAATGCTCCTTACATTAAATGATGATGTAAGAGTTATTTTAATTAAAATTGCCGACAGACTTCATAATATGCAAACTTTGGATTCTATGCCAAATGGCAAACAAATAAAAATTGCTTCTGAAACTCTTTACATATATGCACCAATAGCTCATAGAATTGGACTGTTTGATGTAAAATCAGAACTAGAAGATTTAGGCTTAAAGTATACAGAACCTGAAATATTCAACGAATTAAAAAACAAAATTGAAGAAACTAAAGTTGATCAAGACAAATACATTAAAAATTTCTCGAGAAGAATTTCAGAAAAGTTAAGACCTGAAAAATTGAAGTTTAAGATAAATGGCAGACCTAAATCTATTCACTCAATTAGAAATAAAATAATAAATAAAAATATTTCATTTGAAGAAATATATGACAAGTTTGCTGTTAGAATTATTTATAAATCCGAAAAAGAAAGTGAAAAATTTATAGCATGGAAAATATATTCAATTATAACTGATCATTATACACCAAACCCATTAAGATTAAGAGATTGGATAACTTCACCAAGATCAAATGGATATGAAGCACTGCATATTACTGTTGTTGGACCTGGATCAAAGTGGGTTGAAGTTCAAATAAGATCTGAAAGAATGCATGAAATAGCTGAAAAAGGGTATGCAGCACATTATAAGTATAAAGGTGGTGATAAAGCTGAAAACGGATTAGAAGAATGGTTAAATAGATTACAAGAAGTTTTAGAAAACACTGATACAAACGCAATAGATTTTGTTGAGGATTTCAAATTAAATTTATATTCAACAGAAATATTTGTTTTTACTCCGGCTGGAGAACTAAAATCATTATCAAAAGGATCAACAGCTCTTGATTTTGCATTCAGTGTTCATACTGGATTGGGTTTAAAAACTAGAGGGGTAAAAGTTAATGGTAAAATGGTTCCATTAAGCCATATTCTCAATAGTGGAGACCAAATTGAAATAATTAAGTCCGAAAATACAAAACCATCATCAAATTGGTTAGACTACGTAAAAACATCTAGAGCAAAAGCTAAAATCAGAACAGCTTTAAAAGAAGAAAAAAAATTATTAGCAGAAGATGGAAAAGAAATATTAAGAAGGAAACTCAAACAGTTAAAAATAAAATTTGATGAAAAAACAGTTAATGATCTAGGAAGTTTTTTAAAATTAAAAACTAGTCTTGATTTATTTTATCAAGTTGGAATTGGGAAAGTAGAAAATGCTGAACTTAAAAAATTTGCTAATTACAATAACAGATTATTAAATTTCTTTAGAAAAAAAATTTCTAGAAAACCAAGTAAATTTAATATAAACGAAAAAGAAATTAGCAATAATTTTGATCTTATTGTTTTTGGAAATGAAGAAGATAAATTAGAATATACATTAGCTAAATGCTGTAATGCTATTCCTGGTGATGATGTTTTTGGTTTTGTTACTGTAAATGAGGGAATAAAAATTCATAAAAAAACCTGTTCAAACGCTTTAGGTCTTCAATCTAAATTTGATTATAGAATTTTAAAATCTAAATGGGTTGATTCATCTTTATTTGAATACAATTCAACAATTAGGATTTCTGGAATTGATAATCTTGGAATTGTAAATGAAATAACAAAAGTTATATCAAACACATTAAATATTAATATTAATAAAATGAGTTTTGATACTGTAGATAATATTTTTAGAGGAAAAATCACTCTAAAAGTTAGAACAAAAAATATTTTGAATGATTTAATGAAAAGATTAAAAACAATAAACGGAATTGAAAAGGTCTCCAGAGAATAGTGAATTATCAATTTTTAAACTAATTTTACCTTTATGAATAAAGAAAAGAATCAGAAAATAGTAAAAGAAGTTTTTACTAAATTTCTTGACTTAAAAACTCATAGAAAAACACCTGAACGTTTTGCAATTCTAAGTGAAATATATAACTCTTCAGAGCATTTTGACATAGAATCTCTATATGTAAAAATGAAAAACAAAAATTATAGAGTTAGTAGAGCCACGTTATATAATACAATAGAACTTCTTTTAGAATGTAAACTTGTCAGAAAACATCAGTTCGGTTCTAATCAAGCTCAGTATGAAAAATCCTATTTTGATCATCAACACGATCATCTAATTTTAACGGATTCCGGTGAAGTTATTGAGTTTTGCGATCCTAGAATTCAAACTATTAAAAAGAATATTGAAGAGATTTTTGGAGTAGAAATAAACAATCATTCCTTATATTTCTATGGCAAAAAAATTAAAAATAAAATATGAAAGTTGATTTATTACTAGGTTTACAGTGGGGGGACGAAGGGAAAGGGAAAATAGTTGATGTTTTGACAAAGAACTATGATATTATTGCACGATTTCAGGGAGGACCTAATGCAGGTCATACTTTAGAGTTTGATGGAATAAAACATGTTTTACACACTATACCATCTGGAATATTCCATAAAGAATCAATGAACTTGATTGGTAACGGAGTAGTCATTGATCCTGTGATTTTTGAAAAGGAACTTGAAAAATTAAAACCTTTTAATATTGATTTTTCTAAAAACTTATGTATTTCAAGAAAGGCACATTTAATTCTACCAACTCACAGACTCCTTGATGCAGCATCAGAGCTTTCAAAAGGAAAATCTAAAATAGGATCAACATTAAAAGGAATTGGTCCAACATATATGGATAAAACTGGTAGAAATGGTATTAGAATTGGAGATGTTGAACTTCCGGAGTTTTTAACTAAATACAGAAAATTAGCAAACAAACATGAAGGAATGATTAAAAGTTATAAAGTTGATTTGCAATATAATTTAAAGGAGTTAGAAGAAGATTTTTTCAAAGCAATTGAAAACATGAAGTCAATTCCATTTATTGATAGTGAAAATTATATTTTTAATCAATTAGATAATGACAAGAATATATTAGCTGAAGGTGCACAAGGATCCCTATTAGATATTGATTTTGGAACCTATCCATATGTCACTTCGTCTAATACAACTGCAGCAGGCGCATGTACTGGATTAGGAGTCCCTCCTAACAAAATAAAAGATGTATTTGGTATTTTTAAAGCATATACAACAAGAGTTGGAAGTGGACCATTTCCGACCGAACTGTTTGATGAAAATGCAAAAAGAATGAGTAAAGTTGGTAATGAATTTGGGGCAACTACCGGAAGACCTAGAAGATGTGGATGGCTTGATTTAGTTGCTTTAAAATATGCTGTAAAAATAAATGGTGTAACAAAATTAATGATGATGAAAGGTGATGTACTTTCAGGGTTTAAAAATATTAAAATTTGTACTTCATACGATTATAATGGAGAAAAAATTGAACATTTTCCATTTTCTGTTGACTCTAAAAAATTAAAACCAATCTACACAGAATTCAAAGGTTGGGAAGAGGATATTAGTAAAATAAAAAAAGAGAATTCATTTCCTAAAACATTTATGGATTATGTCACTTACATAGAAAATGAATTACAAGTTCCAATTGCAATTATTTCTGTTGGACCAGACAGAACTCAAACCATAATTCGTTAAAAAAAATTTGAAATTAAAATTATCAATAATTTTTATATTATTATTTAATGTTCTTTTATCTCAAGAAAAAAAGATTGTACAAATAATAGAGGCCGGTTCATTTGACAAAAATGAAATAACACTGCCTGGTGCTAATATTTTAAAAAAAAATAATAAAATAAGAGTTCATCTTTTACATGATGGAATGGATATTTGGTCTGATTATGCGTTATTTTATAAAAAAAATAATTCATTTAAAGCACGAGGAAACGTTGTAGTTAAACAAGGTGACAGTATAGAACTTTATAGTGAAATTTTAGACTACGACGGAAATGAACGAAAAATTATTGCAAAAAAAAATGTAGTATTTAATAGTACTAATACAAACTTAAAAACTCAAATATTATTCCACGATAGAGAATTAAAAGAAATATATTTTGAAAAAGGAGGTGTAGTAAGAGATTCTTCAAACACTATAAAAAGTACAGAAGGGAAATATTATTTAGAAAGCTCAAAGTATGAATTCAATAAAAGAGTAAATGTATATAATGACAATACTGATATTAAATCAAAAAAATTAGATTATTACAGTAATAGTAATAAGGTTTTTTTTTATGGACCAACTGTAATTACTGGAGAAGATTATAGAATATTTAGTGAAAAGGGGTTTTATAATACTAAAAGCAAAAATGGTTTTTTTAATACTAAAGCAAAAATCGAGTACAGTAATAGAACAATTGAAGGAGACAGTTTAATATTTGATGATTTAAAAAAATATGCATCTGGAACAAAAAATGTAACAATAACAGACACAATAAATAAAACTATCATTAAAGGTGATTTTGCCGAGGTTTTTAAAGAATTAGACTCCGCAATGGTTACAAAAAACGCGTATGCAATTAAACTCTTAGAAAAAGATTCCTTATTTATTAAAGCTGATACTTTGTTTGCGTTAGGACCAGATGAAAATAGGTTTATTAAAGGTAGATATAATGTAAAATTTTTTAAAACTAATATGAGTGGTAAATCTGATAAATTCACCATGAATCAGAAAAGTGGATTAATCAAACTAATCCGAAATAAACTTTCGAAAAGAGAACAACAAATATTAACTAGCAGAGAAATTTCAAAGAAAAATCCTGTGATTTGGAATGGTGAAAGTCAAATGACCGGGGATGAAATACACATAATTAGAAATTTAGAAACAAATCAACTTGATTCTTTAAAGATTTTAAACAACGCATTTGTTATTGAAAAAGATAGCTTTGGGATTGACAATTATAATCAGATCAAAGGGATTGACTTATTTGGAAATTTTAAAGATAATGAGTTAGAAAAAATAAGATTAGACAGAAATACTGAAATGATTTATTATTTATACGATGAGGAAAGTAAAGAACTGATAGGGATTGATAAAGCAATTTGTAGTTCTATTTTGATGACTATAAATAATAATAAAATTGATGAAATTATTTTTTACACAAATCCTGAAGGAAAAGTATACCCAGAAAGTGAGCTCGAGATAAATCAAAAAATATTGAATGGTTTTAATTGGAGAATTAAAGAAAGAATTTTAAATAAAAAAAATTTAATTATTAAATGATTTGAAAGAAAATTTTTTAAAATTTCAGGCGCAGACAACTAATAACCCTATAAGTTTAGAAATATCAAATGCAGAAGGATCTTACGTTTATGATACAAATAATAAAAAATATTTAGATTTTGTTGCAGGAGTTTCCGCATCTAATCTTGGACATAAAAACAAAAAGATAAAAGAAGCTATACTAGAACAAATTGAAAAATACTGGCATGTAATGGTTTATGGGGAATTTATTCAAGAGCCTACTGTAAAATTATGCAAGTTAATTTCCGATAATTTACCAAATTCACTATCAAGTACCTACTTAACTAATTCAGGAACTGAGGCTATTGAAGCTGCCATGAAATTGGCTAAAAGAGTAACAAGCAGAAGTAAATTTATTGCTGCAAAAAATAGTTATCATGGAAGTACTCAAGGTGCAATGAGTATTATGGGTTATGAAGAAAGAAAAAGAGCCTATAGACCTTTACTTCCTGATATTGATTTTATCAAGTTTAATAATGAAAATGATATTTCAATAATTGATAATAAAACAGCAGCGGTAATTCTTGAAACTATTCAAGGTGGAGCTGGTTTTATATTACCTGAAAAAAATTATTTAAAGAAAATTAAAAATCAATGTGAAAAAGTAGGTGCTCTTTTAATACTTGACGAAATTCAACCAGGAATTGGAAGAACAGGAAAATTATTTGCATTTGAACATTATGAAATAATTCCTGATATTTTAGTCTATGGAAAAGGACTTGGTGGAGGTTTCCCTATTGGAGCTCTATCATCAAGTTTTGAAAATATGAGCCTTTTTAAAGAAAACCCAATTTTAGGACATATTACTACTTTTGGAGGACATCCAGTAATTTCTGCTGCTGCACATGCGAATCTAAAAGAAACTTTAGATTCTGGCTTAATGGCTGATATTAATAAAAAAGAAAAATTATTTAGAAAATATCTGAATCATGAACTAATTCAAGAAGTTAGAGGAAAAGGGCTAATGTTAGCAATAATATTGAAAGAAAGAAAAATCACTACTAAACTTGTGTCCAAATGCTTAAAAAAGGGATTAATTTTATTTTATTTACTATTTGAAACTAAAGCTGTTAGAATTACACCTCCACTAACCATCAATGATAAAGAAATAAAAATAGGTTGTGAAATCATTTTAGAAGTACTTGATGATTTGAAAAAATCTGTTCATTAATTTGTTAAAAAGAATTATTTATTTTACCATTTTAAAATCAAACTCATAATATCTTTACATTTAAATGAAAGATAATTTTCAAGATTTTTTTTCTGATTCAATTTTAAAATTTGAATCAATGATAAAAAGCAATCAATTTTTGTTTTTTGATACTGATGAATTTGAATCTATAATAATTTATTACCTAGAATCAGGGAATAGTTCCATGGCTAATAAAGCTATTAAAATGGCTATCGATCAGTATCCAAACAACACGTCTATTCTACTTTTAAAAGTTGAAACTTTAATTTTTGAAAATAAAATTGAAGAAGCAGAAAAAATAATTAACATTTTATTTGAAATTGATAAAAATAACTCTGAAATAATAATTCAAAAATCTAGAATTCTCTCTAAAAGAAAAAAACACTCTGATTCTATCAATCTTTTAAAAAAAATAAATAAAGATTGTGAGTTCTACAGCGATGCTTTGATTATGATAGGAAAAGAATATCTTTTTATTGATAATTTTGAAAATGCAAAAGAGAAATTTAAAGAATATATCAAAGATTTTCAATTAGATTATGCAGTTCTTAATAATTTACTTTATTGTTTTGACGCTTTAGGTAATACTGATAATACAGTAAACTATTTAAATGATTTTCTGGAATTAAACCCTTACTGCGAAGTTGCATGGCATCAGCTTGGAAAACAATATGTAAAAAAAGAACTTTATAAAGAAGCTTTAACTGCATTTGATTTTGCTATAATTTCTGATGATTCTTTTGTGGGAGCTTATTTAGAAATGGGTAAAGTTCTTGAGAAACTCAATAAAATAAATCAAGCTATAGAGCAATATGAAATTGTAATTAAAATAGACGAACCTAACCCTTTTGCCTTATATCGAATAGCTTGTTGCCATAATAAATTAGGCAACTTTGAATTAGCAATTTCATATTTCAATAAAACCGTAATTGAAGACCCAGTACATGATAGTGCTTGGATGTCTTTGGCTTCCAATTATTACAAACAAAAAGATTATATAGAAGCTAAAAATCACTTGATTAAAGCAATTGAAATTGATTCAGAAAATATAAAATACTGGGAACTTTATTGTAAAATAAATTTAGATTTAAACAATTTTGAGGAAGTTGAAATTTCTTTTAAAGAGATTTTATCTTTGGGGGATTTCAACCTAAGCACTTTGATATTTCTTACAAAAACATTAATACAAATGCCATTTAACGAGTCCCTGTCTAAAGAGTTTTTAGTTAAAATTGAAGCACTTCCAAATTCTTTATTAAGTGAAAAAAAATATATTAACTACGTAATTCTTCACAACTGTAATCAATTAGTTAAAGCAAATTTTAATTTAAAAGAAGCGTATTTTCACAATCCTGCTATTTATGATTACTTCAAAGACATATTCCCAACTATTCCGCAACTTCATGTCTTTAAAAACATGAATGTAAATTAATTTATAAAGTAAATTATCTTAATTTTATTAAAATGAAAAATACTTTTTTTTCAAACTTTATTATTTTCATAAAAGGAATGTGTATGGGCATTGCTGATATTATTCCTGGTGTTTCTGGTGGAACAATTGCAATAATAACAGGGGTTTATGAAGAATTACTAAAAACTATAAATGGTTTAGATTTTGAAATATTCAAAGAATTAAAAAAAGGTAGAATTAAAAGTGTATGGAATTCTTATAATTTAAGTTTTCTTTTATACTTATGCTTGGGGATTTGTTTAAGTATTATAGTATTAAGTCATTTTATTTTAATTATACTAAATAACTATCCTATAGCGCTTTGGTCTTTATTTCTAGGCTTAATATCATCAAGTATTATTTTTTTATTAAAAAGCACAAGTGAATTAAGTTTTAAAAATTCTAAATACTTTATTCCAGCTCAACTCTATTTTTTAATTATAGGATTGTTTGTTGCCTTATACATTCAAACACTAAACTCTAGTAATACAGAAATAAATTCTTTGTATTTATTTATTTGCGGAATGGTTAGTATAACTGCAATGCTTCTTCCTGGTGTTTCAGGTGCATATATTTTAGTTTTACTTGGCGCTTATGAAACGATGTTAATCACGTTGAAAGAAATAACTCAATTGAACTCAGATTATTTTGTGAATTTTATTTCTTTTATTTTAGGAGCTTTACTGAGTGTCAAGTTATTTTCAAAATTATTAACATGGTCTTATAAAAACTATAAAGACAATACACTTTTTTGTCTAATTGGCTTTATGATTGGATCTCTTCCAACACTTTGGCCCTGGAAAAATAATAATGATTCAAGTTTTTTTCTAAACAAACTATATATGCCTGAAAATTATTTAAATAATTCTGAATTTAAAGAAGGAATATTATTTTTCATAATAGGAACTGCAATAGTATTACTTTTAGAGTTCATTTCAACTAAAAATGAAAATAAGGAATAAGTCATTTTACATAATCTTATTAATTAAAAGCATCTTAATGGGTACTGTAAATAAGTTGCCTGGAATTTCTGGGGGACTTGTCGCTTTATTAACAGGATTTTATACTGAAATGATAAATTCACTTAAAAAAATTGATTTTAAGACAATTCCATTATTATTAAGGTTAAATTTTTCTGACCTAAATAAAAATTATAACGGTTTATTTTTAATTACAATATTGCTTGGTATTGTTATCAGTTTCTTTACTACCTCAAAATTATTAGATATTTTGTTCAATAACTATGAATTATATGTTTGGTCAGTTTTTTTTGGAATGATACTAGCATCAAATTTTATTTTAATTCAGAATTTAAAAAAATGGAATTTCAATTCATTTATTCCAATTATTTTAGGTTTAACTTTAGGTCTAATCATTAGCTTTTCAGACCCCTTTGAAGAAAATAAAAGGACATTATTTATTTTCTTTTGTGGATTTATAAGTATAAGTGGAATGATCATCCCAGGACTTTCAGGATCTTTTATATTAATATTATTAGGTAATTACAAACTTTTATTAGTTGACTCTGTAAATTCTCTTTATAATTCATTATTAATAATTATTGGTATTGAATCGGACCTATCTCATGACATGGATTTATTAAGAATTGTTTTGGTATTTACTTTAGGATCAGTTTTAGGACTAATTTTACTTTCAAATTTACTTAGTTATATAATTAGAAAATATGAGAAAATATTAAATCAATTTATAATTGGTTTTGTATTTGGATCTTTAACAATAGTATGGCCATGGAATCATGTTATTGAAGAATCATTATTAATTGATAATTTAGCAGTAACAATTCCAAAATTGCAAGAAACAACTAATATAATATCGATTATATGGATTTGTATTGGATTAATTACAGTATTATATATTGATAAATATGTTAGAAAAAAGAAAATACGGACTAATAGGTAAGAATATAAATTATTCTTTTTCAAAAAAATATTTTAATGATAAATTTCTAAAAGAAAATATAACAAATTGTTCATATGAAAATTATGATTTGCAATCCGTGAAAGACTTTAAAAAAATAATAAAAGATAATGCAATAAAAGGGTTCAATGTTACTATCCCTTACAAAGAAGAAATAATGGAATTTATAAATAAAATTGATCCTATAGCTAAAAAAATAGGTGCAATAAATACAATAAAAATTCATAATAAAAATATAATAGAGGGTTACAATACAGATTATATAGGGTTTGTAATATCCTTAAAGAATTTAATATCTAATCAAAAAAAAGCATTGGTTTTAGGAACTGGCGGAGCATCAAAAGCAATTATCTTTGGACTTAGTTCAATAGGAATAGAATCTACAATAGTTTCAAGAAACAAAAGAGAGGGTGTAATTTCCTATAGTGAATTAAACAAAAAAGTAATTGAAGAAAATACTATTATAATAAACTGCACACCGCTAGGAACGTTTCCTGAAACTCAAAAATGCCCGAAAATACCTTTTGAATTTCTATCGTCAAATCACATATGTTATGATTTGATTTATAATCCTGAAAAAACAAAATTTTTATTAGAAAGTGAAAAAATGGGGGCAACAATAAGTAACGGGAAAAAGATGCTAGAAAATCAAGCCAATGAAAGTTGGAAGATTTGGAATAGTTAAATAAAAATAAGTAACTTAATTAAAAATAATAAATCATTGAAGCTGGGTCAAAAAAATTTAGATGATAAT
>TARA_B110000967_G_C18901685_1_pt1 | contig 11578 bp, 11 predicted proteins | sample TARA_B110000967 | Tara Oceans TARA_B110000967 (sample SAMEA4397903) | marine metagenome | biome: Polar Biome; feature: [DCM] deep chlorophyll maximum layer (ENVO:01000326); material: water (ENVO:00002006), including particulate matter (ENVO:01000060) such as... | depth 35 m
CTTAAGCTTGGAAGGCTCTTATGATACCATTTCACCATACCCGCGCCATATCACGATCTACGTCAAAGCCCTGGGGGGGTCAAGATGCTAAGGTACAGATTATAATTTCTAATGTTTACAAAATTCGCAGATGATCACAGTACAATGGCAACACAACCCTGTCACACAAGCTAAATGCAAACACTTTATGAAAACCATCATCTTGGCTGTAGTCACCGCCCTTCTACCGGTTGCGGGGTTTGCGCAATCACCCGACTGCTCAGCACCCCAAACGCAGATGGACATGAATGACTGCGCCTCAAGCGCCTATGCCTCTGCAGATGCATTGCTGAACCACACATAGAAAATCGCAATTCGCGACGCCAAAAATCGCAATAGTCACCTAGAAAATAATGAAATCCCGAGCGAGGATGTTGCACAGAGCGCAGCGCACTTGGATCAAGTGCCGCGATCAGGCATGTCTGGCCGAAATCACAATTGCGCGCGGTGGCTCAATCCAGCCGCTCATTCAATACATCTGTCTTGAGCGCCTGGCCCTAAACCGCATTGAAGATTTGGAGTTCTTCAGGGACCTGATTGAGCCCTAGCGCAATCTACCCAACCCCGAAAACGGCACCCCGGCAAGTTGCGCCATGTGCCAGCCAAGAACCAAATTACTGCTGAGCACAGGTATATCCAGCTCAGCCTCAAGCGGCGCAATCACATCCAATGTCCGCAAATTCGTACAGGACAAAAATAACCCGTCCACCTGCGCATCTGCACATAAATCGCGCGCTGCATTGATGATGGATGGCCCATCAATACGCACAACATTTTCCTCAACCTCTTCGGCAAAGCTGCCAAAAACAGGCGTGTGAACATCAGCATCCGCCAATACGTCACGCAGACGCCCCGATACCTCAGCGATATAAGGCGACAAAAATGCCAGTCGTTTGATTCCCAGACGATTGCAGACTGCAATCAACGCGCTAACCGGTTCTGTCACGCCTTGTGTCGCAGCCCCTGCTTTCACCAAATTGGCGATGTGATTGGGACCGATCTGAGCGGTTCCAGAGGTACACCCATAACCAATCGCACTGAATTCAGCCGCTTGTGGTAGCAATGATGCCGCCCCAGATATCTCATTGGCCATCTGCTGCAACGTTTCAGAAGTCACCACCGGCGCACTGGGTACCCGCGTCACGTACAGCGGCGCATCACCCAGAATCCTGCGCATATCGCGCTCAATTGTCTCGTCGGTTTGCAACACGATCAGCCCGATGGGCGGCGTATCATTGGGGGCTAAAGTGTAGCTATAAACACTCATACGCTAACCAACGAAGGTCCTGAACGCGCGTTCAAGAACACCGCGCCCGTTTCAGTGATCGCGATGTTTTCTTCATGCACCATGATACGCCCATCAACGGTTTCCACCGATGGCTCAAGCGTCAGCACCATACCTGCTTCCAACACTGTTCGGTCCGTAGGTATAATCGACGGCCATTCCGTCAACTGCATCCCTAACCCGTGACCCAAACGCCCTGCATTCGCCACCGCGTTACTGTCACCAGCAACCACCCCTGCCATTGCATGGAACAAATCACACATCATCGCACCAGGTTTTGCAGCTGCCATCCCAGCATCAACAGCCTCAATCAAATTGCTATGGCCCGACTGGGCAATAGCAGACGGTGCCCCAACCGCAAAGTTGCGATCGAAATCACAGAAGTATCCGTCCCATACAGCGCCAGTATCCAACATCAGGATATCGCCCTGCACCAATGGCACCTCAGTCGCAGGAGAAATCACGTCGTAATAACCGTCCTGACCCGCTGCTCCTGCCAGATAAGGCACCCAATCGGCCCCTTCCTCTAGCAGTAACATTTGAAAATGACGGAACACCTTTTCCAACGGCACACCTGCCTGCGCGATTTCAGGCACACGCGCAAAGGCAAGGGTTGCAATTGCACCTGCCTGCGCAATTTTGGCAATTTCAGCCTGTGATTTGATCTTGCGCAAACGCACCACGATTTCGGCATCGTCCACAATCGAAAGGCCCTGTTGCAGCGCGTTCCAGCTGTGCATAGGCATACGCACATGGGTTTCTAACCCGCTCGGCACACCAATTTTTCCATCAGTCCCTGCCACTTCGCACAAAGCATCGCGTAGCAAGCTAACGCCATCATCTTGCAAATCAGGGGACCGCCAGCTGCGGATATCCTTGATCCAACTGCGCGACATCAAAGCCACGCCAATGGATGGGATCACAGCAATCGGATCGCCAACAGCAGGGACAATCAAAAACCACGGACGCGCCGGGCTTTCCCAAAAACGGGTCAAATAACCCGTAAAATAACGCACTTCGGGTTCAGTGCTTAGCAACAAACAAGCTAAGCCTGCTTTCGCCATCATCGTTTGTGCACGGCTCAAACGATGACGATATTCGGCCTCGCCAAATCCACGTTGTGGGGCCACGCTCATGCGGGACCTTCGCTAAGAATACAAAGCACAAGCGCATCATTACCGATGGCTAAAGATTCCTTCGTTGAGACCAGACCTGCCAAACCAGCGGCTCCTGACGTACTGGATGGGTATCCATGCGCCTGTGCCAAATCCGCGCCGGCAGTGCCCTCATCCTCGGTCAACGTGATGAACACATCCGCGTCACGCGCCAACCCTTTAAGCGCGATCAACGATGGTTCCTTACAATCCAAACGACCCATGTTTGAAACTGGACCTTCCGCAGTCACAAATTTACCTGCCTTAACAGAGGCCACCAAGGCTGGTGCCAACTCAGGTTCAACAACCACAATTGTTGGTTCAGCCCCCCACGCGTCACGTGCCAGCGCAGCACATGATCCGGCCAAACCGCCCACACCTGCTTGCAAAAAGATATGGGTGGGAACCTCTGGCACCTGCTCAATCGCCTCGCGCATGAGCATCAAATAGCCCTCCATCAAACGATGTGGGCGCTCGTAATACCCTGGCCATGACGTGTCCGACAGAATATCCCAGCAATTGTCATTGGCTGCCTTCAACGCAGCCGCCATGCTGTCCTCATAGATAGCACCTTCGCGCACAACCTGCGCACCCAAGCCGCGTAAACGATCAGCAAAAACTTCAGGCACCGATTCCGCAATATAGACTACGGCAGATGCCCCAAAGGCCGAAGCCCCCGCCGCGACCGACATACCATGATTGCCAGCACTTGCTGTCACATATGTACGGCCTTTTGCCCGTCCTGCCTTGGCATCATGTGCGATCACATATGCTGCACCCAATGCCTTAAAACTGCCCAGCCCCATGCGATTGCGCTCGTCCTTGACCCAAACGGATGCAACGCCTAAATCATTGGCCAAACTGGCCACATCATGCAGCGGTGTTTCTGCTGCCTCAGGGCAACGTTGGATCAGGTCTGCAACGGATTGGTGATCGACGCTTGGGATTGGAACATCGTCCAAGCCAGATACATGTGTGCGGGGGGTGTTTTGAAAAATTTCCATGTGTCAAACGACGATGATTTGAACCAAGCGTCAAGTGATTTTACGCCCATAACAAGTCGTTCTTGGATCATGCAACGCAGTGGCCCTATCCCAACAAGGCCACCGCGGTTTTTTATACGAAGTCGATAAACTTGTTCATCGGCATTTCGCGAATACGTTGGCCGGTCGCCGCAAAGATCGCATTAGACAATGCAGCAGCAGCTGGTGGAACCATGGGTTCACCCATGCCACGCACGTGGTCGCCGTTTTCCAAACCTGCGACCTCAATCTTTGGCGATTGATACATGCGCAAGGATTCAAACGTATCAAAGTTCTCTTGTTCAGTCATACCATCGGAATAGGTAATCTCAGACATGATAGCATGCCCCAAGGCCCAGTTAACACCGCCCTGAACCATGTTTTCAAACATGTTCGGGTCGATAACTTTACCAACCTCTGCCGCAACCCAAACGTTGTCTAGCTTTATGCCATCCTCAGTATTGGTCACCTCAACCACCTCAGCCACGGCCACACCAAAGGACATGCAGAAACCAACACCACGCCCTTTGTTGGGTGCCAAAGGCGCACCCCAATTGGATATTTCAGCAACCTTTTCCAGTACCTTACGCGATGGTTCATGCCAGCACAGACGCAAGCGTTCTTCCATAGGGTCAGCACCAGCTGCATGGATCAGCTCGTCCAAGAACACATCGTGGAAAAATCCGTTTGTGGAGGCCCCAACGGAACGCCAGCTTGAGATCGGTGCCAACTCTGGCGCGCGATAACCGGTGATACGGTAGTTGGGGATGCTCAGCGGTTGTTCCCATGCACCCGCAACAATCTGCGTATCTGGGCCTGGAAGGGACAGACCCTGACGGCCCATTTGACTGGCTACCACGGACGGCATCGCGATGCCCAAGTCCATCGTTTCGACTTGACCATTTTTAACAGTGCCGCGCCCGCGTGCCATAGCGATTTGGCGGGTGTCGTTGTGCGCCATATCTTCTTCACGTGAATAGGTCAGCTTGACCGGAACACCCGGCATTTGCATTGCAATTTCGATGGCTTCTTTAACAACACGGTCTTCAAGGCGATGGCCAAAGCTGCCTCCCATCATCAAAACATGCACGTGCACATCATCAAAATCGACGCCTGTCATCTTTGACACATTGGTCTGAACGAAACGTGGAATTTGCGTACCTGTCCATACGTCCACACGATCCGCAGACACTTCAACAACGGCACTGATAGGCTCAAGCGGTGCGTGGGCCAGATAGGGCGCGCGGTACTCGGCCTCGATCACATCTGCCCCGTCCATCGCAGCAACGACATCGCCGTCATCGCGTTGGCGGCTGTCTTGTTGATCCTCGTAGAAACTATCGGACAGTGCCTGCCAATGCGCATTCATTTCGGCAGGATACGGCGCGGATCCCCACTCGATTTCAACAGCATTCGCGGCTTGAATCGCACGCCATGTGTTGTCGGCCACAACGGCAATGCCGCCCGTGATCGGGAGCACCTTTTGAACGCCGCGCATCGCTTTCGCTTCAGTGTCATCAAAGCTGACCATTTTACCGCCACGACGTGGGTTTGTGCGCACCATTGCGTGCACCATACCGTCGCGTTTGAAATCGATACCATAGGCTTGAGTGCCTGTAGATTTCGAAATTGTATCATAGCGTTGGTGTTGTTTTCCCAAAATACGCCATATGCTTGGGTCGCGCAATGTCACGTCTTCTACTGGGTCTAGCGTTGCTGCAATCGCGGCCAAGTCCTCATAGCGGATTTCAGTGCCATCAGGTGTGATAACCTTGCCGGCTTGTGTCGTCAGATCAGCAACGGCAATGCCTGTCTTTTCAGCCGCCGCAGCTTTCAGCGTTTCACGAGCGACAGCGCCAACAACACGTAGTTTTTCATATGAATCTGGCACGGTAGTTGAGCCCCCCGTGACCTGCATGCCAAGGAATTTCATCAATGAATTTATTACGGTACGCGTTGATTTCGCCGCGAATCCATCGTCGGTCGCAGCAAAAGGTGCCCCGCCGTCGCCAAAAGCTGCGTTATAATAAGCCTTGTCAGGCATGCCCGGATCAACATTGATCTGATCCAATTCAACGTCTAGTTCTTCCGCGATAAGAATAGCTTGGACTGAATACGCCCCCCTGTCCGCTGTCAGCGCGTGGCGTAATTAGCATGATGCCAGACGCATCAATTTTCACATATGCTGTCAGCGCAGCTTCGCCATCTGCCAGGTCATTTAGCAACGGGTTCGCATAAGGCGTTTTGTAGCGGTAAACGCCAAATGCAACACCGCTGACAATGGCGACGGAACCAATTAAAAATGTACGGCGAAAGATTGTTTTAAGCTTTCCCATGGACTTAGGCCTCGCTTAGGTTTTTGGCAGCTGTTTTCACAGCGGCGCGGATACGGGGGTAAGTGCCACAACGGCAAAGGTTGCTGCTCATTGCGTCGTCAATTTCATCGTCAGTGGGTGCTGGTGTTTCCAGCACAAATGCAGCCGCCGCCATCATCTGACCGGACTGACAGTAACCACATTGTGCAACTTGATGTTCGACCCATGCAGATTGCACAGCGTGCATCGCATCAGGTGTACCAAGCCCCTCAATTGTAACGACTTCTCCATCAATATCTTCTGCAGCAACTTGACAGGCTTTGACAGCTTCGCCGTTCATATGAACGGTGCAAGCACCGCACTGGGCAATGCCGCAACCGTACTTAGGACCTGTGATCCCTAGTTCGTCGCGCAGCACCCAAAGAAGGGGCATATCAGGCTCAATGTCGATGTCGTGCTGGGTGCCGTTAACGGTTACTTTCATCGCAAGGTGCCTCTTAATTGGGTTATTTGAGATATATGCATCCAAGCAAAATAAACCACTCCGCAGTGGCGTCCCGAGAACTAGTTAATTGAGCGTGCGTCTCAATATTCACTACAAACTGCACAGTTAGCAAAGTGTTCTGAACATTGCCCAAATCCCACGACAGCCAAAACAGCTGCCACAAACGCAAAACTGTGCAATTCAACCCGCGAACTTCACAGTTTGCTCACCTCATCCAAGGCAAATGCAATTCACGAATTGTTAACCCTGTTTTCAGCGCTAACCTTTTTAAATATCAGCTTAATTTAGAATTCAACAACTGCGCGGATAGACTTACCAGCATGCATCAATTCAAAGCCCTCATTGATTTGATCAAGTGTCAGCTTGTGCGTGATCATGGGGTCGATCTCGATCTTGCCATTCATATACCAATCAACAATTTTTGGAACATCTGTACGGCCTTTGGCCCCACCAAACGCAGTTCCGCGCCATGTACGACCGGTGACCAATTGAAACGGGCGTGTTGAGATTTCAGCGCCTGCTGGTGCCACGCCGATGATGATGCTCTCACCCCAACCTTTGTGTGACGCCTCTAGGGCAGTACGCATGACGCCTACGTTGCCAGTTGCATCAAACGTGTAATCTGCACCACCGCCCGTTAGTTCAACAAGATGCTCAACCAGATCGCCCTCAACTTTAGATGGGTTCACAAAATGAGTCATGCCGAAACGTTCGCCCATCTCAATACGGCCTTCATTCAGATCCACACCAACGATTTGATCCGCCCCCGCAAGACGCAAGCCTTGAAGAACGTTCAAGCCGATGCCGCCCAGACCAAAGACGATAGCCGTTGAACCAATTTCAACTTTGGCCGTGTTGATAACAGCGCCAATGCCCGTAGTTACACCACACCCGATGTAGCAGATTTTGTCGAATGGCGCGTCTTTACGGACCTTCGCCAATGCGATCTCTGGAACAACTGTGTGGTTCGCGAAAGTGGAACAACCCATATAGTGGTGGATCGGTGTGCCATCCAACATAGAAAAGCGTGTGGAACCGTCTGGCAACAAGCCTTGGCCTTGTGTGCTGCGCACTTTTTGGCAAAGGTTGGTTTTTGGGTTCAGGCAGTACTCGCACTCACGACATTCTGGTGTGTAAAGCGGGATCACGTGATCGCCCACTTCCAATGATGTTACGCCTTCACCGATTTCGATTACAACGCCTGCGCCCTCATGGCCCAAAATCGCTGGGAAGATACCTTCTGGATCATCGCCTGAACGGGTAAATTCATCTGTGTGGCATAGGCCTGTCGCTTTGATTTCAACCAAAACTTCGCCTGCATGTGGACCGTCAAGGTTCACTTCCATAACTTGAAGTGGCTGACCTGCTGCGACTGCAACTGCTGCACGGGTGCGCATCATATGCGTATCTCCTGTTGATTTTCCATATAAGAACCGCCGATCCATTGCTGCAATCTTTGGCGAACACCAAGGGGTGTTGTCAACAGATTGAAACCTTTAGGTGAGCAACAAGTCTGATAATTTTTCAGCAGCCGATTTTAGCATACCGACATTTTCGGTAATTTTTACCAAGTTGTTACGCTGCAAAGGGGAGTGTGTGGACAATGTAGACACAAGGCGTCCTTGGTCATCCACAATAGCCACAGCCACCGCGACCATGCCATACATGAATTCCTCATCATCCGTGGAATAACCACGCTTGCGCGTTTTGCTAAGTTCAGCCTTGAGGGCAGCAACATCGGTGATTGTTTTACTGGTGAGTTGTTCAAGTTTGTGGGTCGCAAGATAGCGATCCAAGTAACGTGGGTTCAATGAACTGAGGTACATTTTACCAGATGCGGTACAGTGCAGCGGCACTCGAGTCCCTACTGGCAACTGAATGCGCAGCGGCCATTTGGTTTCGATCCGCTCAAGGTACACCATATGTTCACGGTCTGGGACCGATATGTTGCACGTCTCGTCCATCTGCTCAACAACTTCGGTCAATATGGACAGGCGTAGGGTGCGCAGGCGTTGTGAGCTAAGCGTATTCACTGAAAGGCGGCGCAGGCGTGGGCCCGGTCCATAAGACCGACCATCGATGTCACGCTGTAGAAAACCTTCCTCTTCGGCGGTGTTAAACAGTCGGTGCACGGTGGGTTTTGGTAGGCCCAGCGCTTCAACTAAACCTGCAGGCGTCACGGGGACGCCTGCACGCGCGACTTCTTCCAACAACAACAATAGCCGTAAGTTTGTTGGAATCTGTACTTTTAGGTCTGCCACATCGTTTGGCATTTACTCACCTTATCTGGTTGGCAACAGCCATAGTGCCAATTCAGGTGTAAGTGCAACTAAGATCCATGTTGAGATCAAAGCGATCAAGTATGGAACTGTGTAGCGCAGCAGCCTGAAGTATGGCACCCCAGTGACGCCCGACGCCACATAAAGGTTAAGACCATAGGGTGGTGTAATGAAGCCAATCGATGCACCCACTAGGAAGATCACTGAGAAGTGGATCGGATCAACCCCGACTGACGCCGCAATTGGCGCCAAAATTGGTGCAAGGATGATAGTCACTGGCAGAGATTCTAGTATCATGCCTGTCACGAACACAATCGCCATGGATGTAAAAAGCACCGCATAATAGCCGCCCATACCTGTCACGAACCCACCAATAAATTCCTTTGCGCCAAGTGATGACATCACTTGTTGCATAGCCACAGAAATAGCGATCAGTGGCACAAGGATACCCGTAATTTGGGCAGAGCGGGATACGATCTGTGGCAGGCTCATCAATGTGAACCCTTTTACTACCAACATTGAAACGGCTGATTTGTTTTCAACCTTTTTGTTTTCGTCGTCGCCCATGATCTTGTTCAGTGGATAGCACAGCAAGCCTATGATGATACACACACCAACCGTTACGCCTGCGGCCTCAGTTGGAGAGGCGCGACCTGTGTAGATGCACCATAGAACCAGACCGATTGCGAAGAACCCAAGCCATGCACCGATTGCAGTTTTGATAACGCGCATTGGTGACAGTTTGATCAGGTAACCCCAGCCGTTGATAGTGCAAATGATGAACGCAGCGGTCATCATAGACAAAACCATCAAGGCACCTGGCAAAATACCCGCAATAAACAGATCAGAGATGGGCAGGTTCAAAAGGAACCCATAAACGATAAAGATGATCGATGGTGGGATGATAATCCCGACTGTACCGCCAGCCGCAGCAGTTGCGGCAGAGAAACGTTCGTCATAGCCACCTTTGACCATTTCAGGGTGAAGCATTGAACCGATTGTTGCGGTGGTCGCAGAGTTTGATCCAGAGATCGCTGCGAACAAGCCACAAGCTGAGATCGCTGCCATCGCAAGACCGCCGCGCAGCCAGCCCAAGCATGAGTATGCAAAGTCCGATAATCGTCGCGCAATCCCCGATTGGTTAATCAAGTCCCCAGTTAGGATGAACAGTGGCATGGCCAGCAGAGCGAACCCTTTGTTGAATACATTCAGCAGTTCGTTGCCTGTGTTGTCCAGTGGAAGGTCGATGACAAAGCTACAGCCCACCACCCAGTAAAAGATAACTAGCAAGACAGGTGTACCCAGCATGAAGAACATCGTAACGGCCAGCGAAATAATCGTAATCCATGTTGCGTCGGTCATTAGACATCCCCCCCAATTACGGCTTGTTTGATAATTGCGTTACCAGATCTGAAGTTGCTAAAATCCTCTAGCCAGTTGCCGATCACACGGCCTGACATCATGGTGAACGCGATTGGCACGGTGATGTAGAACCACCATTTCATCGTGTCATCGACACCGTCAACCATTTGGAAGTTCTGGGCGGAAAGCACCGTGAACCGAAGCGAAGTGGTGATTGCCAATAGACAAAAGCCAAGCCACAGGATGGTATCCATTGACAGAACACCCATCTGGTTGCGCGGGGACATCTTTGAGCGGAATTCGCTAAAGCTGAGGTGCGTGCGCAATTTGACGTTATAGGAACAGGCGAACCACGCCATGATCATAAATAGGAACGGTGGGATGGTTGTTGATCCAGACCATTGGTTTGAAAACACAAACCGGTCGATCACACCCCAGAAAATGATTGCTGCAATCATGATATACATGGCGACTGCAATGGTGCGTTCAAAGTGACGCTCAATAAAGGGCACATACTTGAAAATGTTATGCGCAAGAATTCCGCCAAGTAGTGTGAGCACTGCACTGAACAACCACATTCCATCTTTCTTGAACGCAGTATTCATTTCCCACGAGTCACCAGACATGATGGCGGGTATAATAGCTGCTACTTCGGACCAAATTGACATATAAGGTATCCCCCCTTTTAACAGATCAAATCAGCCAACAAGGTCTTGTGCCCTGATACGACCGTCTCGAGTGTCATCGTCTTTATTATAAAAATCTACAAAAAAAGGCCGACCCGCAAAAACGGATCGGCCCAAAACTAATCTGAGTGGATTAGCCTTTCCACCAACGACGTGGTTCAACATTTTCTGGTAGAGTATCTGCAGAAATTGTACGCACTTCGTCATAGATTTCTTGGTACGTGTCACGACCGCCTGACCAGCCGTTAAGACGCTCGCGCCAGTCTTCCCACAACTGTGGTTGGAACTCTGGTGAACACATCTCTTCAGCTTTCTTGATCTCAGCGTCGGACAAGAATGCGTTACGCACGTTGTTTTGCGCGAAGATTGTACCTGGAAGCTGTGGATCAGATTGACCAACAGTTTTCACAAGTGCAGCCTCATTCGCAGCTTGAACGTGTGTTTGCGCCCAGTAAGAAGATTCCAGAACTGCGTCTTGTAGATCGCCAGAAAGGCTATCAAATACTCCAGCGTTCATTGAAGTCGCTTCTGTACCACAGAAGAAGTTCAAGTGTACGGACTGGGAAACAACTGGTGACATATTTGCGTAAGCAACAGCAGACGCCCATGTTTCTGCACCATCGATCAAGCCCTGCTTGAGACCATCAAGTGTTTCTTCCCAAGCAACTGGAACTGGATTCAAGTTCAAAGCTTTCATGGCAATACGGCCAAGCTGTGTACCTGTTACGCGGTTCTTCGTGCCTGCAAGATCTTCAACAGACGTTACTGTTGGCTTATTTTCCCAAGCGAGACCCAACTGGATGCCACGAAGTTCAGCGTGTGAGAACAACAGTTTTAGACCGTGGCGCTTTTCATAAGGCTCACGAAGCAAAGCTGCAGATGCTGGTGAATACAAGAAGTGGTATTGGTCAGCGCGGTTGCGGAACATGTA
>TARA_B110000967_G_scaffold201542_1_pt1 | contig 11566 bp, 9 predicted proteins | sample TARA_B110000967 | Tara Oceans TARA_B110000967 (sample SAMEA4397903) | marine metagenome | biome: Polar Biome; feature: [DCM] deep chlorophyll maximum layer (ENVO:01000326); material: water (ENVO:00002006), including particulate matter (ENVO:01000060) such as... | depth 35 m
CAGTTCGAGGAATTCAGGAAATTCAATCACTCAAGAAAATTGCCAAAAGCTGCGAATTCAACACCCACGCATGTCACGCCCGTCGTCATAGCTTCCGACGTCGGCGTCGGGCGCATTGAAGGTCATGGGTGGCCAAGGCGCCCGCCGCGTCACAGCGCGTGTGCTGGCGCTCGCTTTGCTGACAGTGGTCGGGGCGAGGGACCTCGGGGTTGGTGGGAGTCGTGATGTCGAGACGCGTGCCTTTGGATCTGGCACCGCCAACCTCTTTTCCGAGGCTTCATCTTCTTCCGCCCCCCGGCGCGCGCTTTCGCAGTGGGTATTGCCTGCAAGACTCACGGTTCCGAGTCGTTCAACGCTGCGTTTGCCGTGGCAAACTGCCGACCCCGCGGTGGTGTCCGCGTCCATGGGCAGCGAGGACGTTTTCGGGGGTTCTTTGGACGACGACGGTGATAAAGATGATTATGTTGTTGAAGATGACGACGGCAGTCTGGACAAAAAACACGACTCACTCCCCCGCCCCACGGATTACGACGCCGCCGACGCGGATTACTTCGCCCACAAAACCGACGCGCGAATCACCGACCCGATTGAACGGCAGCTCGTGCGGTGGTACCGGGAGACCGATGAGCTTGATGGGAAGACGGACGGACAGGAAGACACGGAGACGGGGTCGGACGAATCGGCTAAAGCGAAGATGAGTTCTGAAAAAGCGAAGGAAAAGAAGGAGAGTTCTGAAACGAATGAGCGCGACGGTCGGGAGAAAAAAGGCGCGTCGTCGAAACACACCACTCCCGCGGCGGAACAGCTGGGTTGGTCAATAAAAGGAGAAGAAGACGACGATGAGGTGGTAGAGGAGGGTCAGGGTGAGGTGTTCGGTCCTGAAAGCCGGTTTCGGGAAGACGCTGCCGAATCTGATTCTGGCGAATCTGACTATGCCGAGCAAGAATCGTCCCAAAACACTTTGGCGACGGATTTAAAGAAAGCAGGCCTGCCGTTGTACTACGCGAAACCTGATAAGTACCACGGCTCTAGCGCGATTTACGTCCCTACGGACAAGGCAACGAAGACGGCGACCGATTTGGAAACGATTGAGCGTCTGTTTGTCACGGCGGAGGAAGCCGCTTCAGACGAGGCTGACTTTTTGCAGTGGATAGACGCGCAGAAAAATCGCGACTCAAAACGTTCTGAGGCGCTCGCGAACTCCGCGGAGTCGGCGACACAGAATGAGCTGGACGAATTCAAGCAAGAGAAACGTGAAGAGATGCGCGACGTGTTGAATGACATGACGGATGCCGCGAAAGGCGCGCGTTTCTCCACGAACAAAACGCGCGCCGAAATCATCACCGCCGCGCGCGACGCGATTGCGCACACGGACAAAGCACCTCACAGTGCTGTTGAGAAGAACGTGGCAACAAAAGTGGAGGCGATGCTCAAAGAGGAAACAGATGCGGCGATGCTCAAGGAGGGGGACTTGGTCAGCGCGGTGAACGCAATTCGAGGTCGAGACGAAAACATCAGAGAAGAAAAGAGCAAACTGACGGAAACGAAAACCCTCCCCGCTCTGGGCGCGACGCCTAGCACTTCATCGCTGGGCCGAAAGGCGGGTTCCGATCTCCTGGAAACCGCGTTTCGCACCGCCTCGAAGTCGTTCCACCCGGATGAGGAGTTGGTGGTTGAAAAAAAAGAGGAAAAAAGCGCGGGGTACGCTGAGGCGTTTGAACGCGAAAAAGGAAATCGCGGGTCGACCCGTACCGGCGATGGAGTTAGTAATGGCAAACAGTCTGGGGGTAAGGGAAAGACTGGCAGGACGACTGGCAAACGTTCCGTCGTCTCGCGACGCCGCGAAAAGGCCGTGAAGGATGTCTCCACGGCTGCGCTGGCGGGACAGGGACACAAATTTTCGAGTTCAAAACACGAAAAGGCGAAGTCTTCGTCAAAGTCGAAAGTGTCCTCAAAGCTCTCCAGCAAGAAACCACGTTCGACGAAACCGAAAACGTCCTCGAAACCCGCGACCGCGAGCCAAGAAATCGAAGCGGCTATTCGGGGGCTGATGATCTTGGACCGGGCCCAGGTTGGCAAGATCGATAACGCCGACGCCCGCGGCGGGTCCGGGTCCACTTATTTCTTCGCAGGCGACTCTGATGATTTCGTGAAAAACGGCCAGGAGCACCGACGGCAAACCGCGGAGGAGGGTTGGTTGAGGGACGAACGGGTCGGGTCGCGGCGAGCGCGGATAATCAAGGTTTCATCCCTTGGTTTGGTACTCGCCGGGATTGGGTTCTTCGCGGTGCGGCAGCGACTGCTGAAGGACAGAGACGAGTCCATGCGTTTGCCTCAAACCGTTGTGCGGATTCCTCAATCAGTGGCGACCCCGACGAGCGGACGGTCGCGGGAGAAACCGCCGCGGAGGAGTAGCGGCGGCGCACAAGCAGAGACAGCCGCACTGCTGCCCAGAAAATAGTCTAGAATTGAGTCACCTTTTTTCAAATCGAACATCGAGCTAACTTGTACGCGGCTAGATCCGCACGCTTTTCTTTATCACTACCAACCCCTCACCCCCACGACTCGTCTTCCCGGTGTTCCTTAAGGTACGCCTTGACCTGGTCGTTTACGAAGAAGGAAACTCCCACGCTAATAGGCCCTTTGATCCAGTTCATTGAGACGCCTTTGTACAAACCGCGTCGGAACCCTTCCGTGTTGGCGATGGTCACGAGGGTTTGCCAAGGCGACACGTACCCGCCGCTCGCCCCAACCACCTGTATTCGCCGCCGCACGATATCGAGCGGATACGTAACGCTCTGTGCGAACAAACCGGCGAGGCCGCCGAAAAGAAGCCGCGTCGCCGCGGGGGGTTCGCAGTTTTGGCGGTTTCCGTCTCCATCTTTATGACTTTCCTTGTACCTCGTTTTCAGCGTCTCAAACGTGGCGAAGGAAATCCCGGCGTACGGCACTATGCCCAGTAAGGTGGGTGTGATGCCTCCGTATAACCCCCTCACGCCTTCTTTTTGCACGACTCTGGTCATGTCACCCAGTAGCGACCCAAGTCCTTTGCTAGTGTTTGCTAAATGTAAACCATTTCCCAACGACTGTTTGCTCATACCAACGCTCCCCGCCGCCGCGTACCTGGCGCGCATTAAATCTAAGGGATAGGTAATAGCGGTAGCCGTCGCGCCCGCCGCGCTCCCCGCGATGAACCGCGTGGCGACCCCGGAGTGGGTTGGTGCGGTGGAAGTAATACTACTAGTAGAAGAAGTACTACCACTGCCTGTGTCACCATTATTTCCGACTAATTGGCCACTGGTACCATCCGGCGCGCCGAACAAAACCCCAAACGCTTCGGTGGCGGCTTTTTCGAACCGCGGGTAGGAAAAAAATGACACCCCCGCGTACGGCACCACCCGCACCATCATCACGCCGTTACCCCGCCAAAGCCCAAACACTCCCTCGGTTTTGACTATATTTTTAGCTACTGTAAGTGCATTAGACACAGAAAACTGCCTACTCTTGTCCACTTGAAAGATAATCTTAACCCGGTCCGCGGGCGCTATGGCGGATTTCGCGACGGCGCCCGCGATCCCGCCGGCCACGAGCGCCTCGACCGCCGTGCTTTGCTTCGCTTCGATGTACGTCGCGGGGGGCTTGTGGACCTCTTTAGGGTTAGGGCTAGGGTTTTTCTCTTTGCAGTTAGGGTTTACTTCAGGGTTCCCTCCGCCGAACACCAACCGCCTCGCCGCCGGCGTTTTTTGCTGAAAGTGGTCGTTCGCGGTGAACCCCTTGTACGATAAAACCGAAGTAACGTGTCAGTCGGGTAAGGCCATGTGTATCCGGGATTGGAAAGGGTAACTGCCCTGTACTCCACACACCGCAGTAAACAGGGAGGTTTAGGGTTGGTGGGTTTAGGGTTCAATGGGAAAGGCCCTTACCACCGCCGCCGCAATTGGGCCTTTTATCCACGTCAACCCCACGCCTTTGAACAAACCGTTTTTTACGCCCTCGGTTTTGTAAATCGAAAACAAACCGTGCAGCATGCCGGTGTATTTCAAGCCTTTCACACCCCCCGTGCCATTCAATGACCCTCCACCGTGCACCTGCATGCGCCTTCGCACCACGTGAAGCGGGTACGTCACGGTCTGCGCCAGGAACCCCGCGACGGCGCCGGCGCAAAGCTTGTGTAGCGTAGGCATTTCGTTTTCGGTGGAGTTTTCGGTGGAGTTTTCGTTTTCGGGACTCGCGGTATCCTCGCCGTGACCCGCGCCGTGTCGAACGTTGTAAAGCGCCTTTATCGATTCGAAAGTGGCGAAGGAAACGCCTCCGTAGGGAACGATACCGACTAAGGTGGGGCCTAAACCCGAGTACAGCGACCGAACGCCGCCCGTTTTCAACGCGGACCTCAGATGGTACGCCACGCCGCCGTTGGTTTTGGTGTGCTTTGCGAAACCATCGCCATTGCGGAAATTTTTGGAGGAATCACCGACCCCCCCGGGGTGACTCGCCGTCCCTTTCCCCTCCCCTGGGACATGCGCGGAGACCCGGGCGTGCAGCAAATCAAGGGGGTAGGTCAACACCGTCGCGGTGGTTCCCGCTAACGCACCCGCGGTGAACCGGGCCGCGATTTGTTTGCCGGGTGACCCGGCCAATGTTCCATCGGATGATTCGTTTTCGCCGAAAACCCCGAACGCGCGCAACGCAAACTCGTTGTACCACGGAAACACGGTGAACGTGGTGGCGCTGTAGGGCAAAATGCGCACCACCGCCGCGCCCGTTCCCCGCCAAAGCGCCCCCACACCCTCGCGTTTCACGATCCGGGACCCCACACTCCACGCGTTCGGTGGGGTCGTCGTAGCAGGGGGGCCAGGGACACCACCCCCGCCAAACGGAGGAACGTACGAACCGCCCGCGTTTACCTGAATCAAAAGCTTCACCCGGTCGATGGGCGCGGTCGTGACTCGGGACAACGCCCCAGCCGCCCCCCCCGCGATGACTCGGTCGATGGGCAACCGCGGGTCGTCATTCCTCGAGGCTGACCCTGGCCCGACAGCCTCGGCCATCCTCCTTCCGGACCCCGGGAGAGGCCGGCGGAACGCGCGCGCGCCTCTGCACGTTTCACAGATCGGCGCGCTCGCAAGTCGTTTTTGCGGGGAACGGCGATCCCCGATTTTGGTGCGTTTATTGTAAGCAGATGCCATCGGACGTCTCGTAAAACGCGCGGACGTCGCGAGCGAGCGCAAAGAACTCGAAACAAAACTTAAAATACATAATAATAAAGAACTCGGTCTGAAACGCGTCCCCGAAGGGCGCCTCACGTCGACGCATACGGCGTCCATTCGTTGACTCGCGCGCGTCGACTCAAACACAATTGGGTAGATTTGCCGTATGAATTGTAATACCAGAGGTAAACCTCTGGCAATACCGCGATTCACACTACCCCTGGAACCCGTACGTGGTGTACCCATTTGTTGAGTTCACTTCGGAAACTTCCTGTACCAACGAGGGCTGGTAGGACCCGTCGTACGAAGAGGCGTTGCCATAGGAACCGGCTCCTTTCGAGGAGTAGCTCCCCCCCCCACTCTCGCCCTGAGCTTTGCGTTTTCAAGCGCCAACGCTTCGTTCTCCTCCCGCAGTCGTCGCCGGTCAGTTCGTACCTTCGCGATCTCCTGGAAGTGCCTTTCGAACTGTTTGTTTGACCTGCCCGCGCCGAGCACGGACAAACCGAAGAACGTCAGCCCCGCCGCGACGAAGACGACGAAGTTTTTTGAAACCACGACGGCGGTGTTTGATTTCTCATGGGGAGCCCGAGACGACGCCGACGGCCGGCCGAAGGGTTTCCGGTCCCTTAACTCGTCCCGGGTCGTGCCGGTGGTGACGCGTCGGCCAAGCGGTCGGCCAAGCGGTTTATCGGGTTTAGTCACCGACCGGTCGTCTCCTTTTCCGTCGTACTTGTGGCTCGCGCTGTCATCCTTCGGGCTCGCGCTGTCCCCGTCCCTGTCCCGATTACCACGTTCCCCATCTCCAGAGTTCCTCGCGCTGTCGTTCACCCTGCTTTGCCACGAAACCGAGCCTTGGCTCCGGTCAGACTCATAAGCTCTCGACCCCGACCGCACCCCGGACCGGGACGAACTTCCCCAGCCGGCCGACATGGTCGGTAAGGGCGGACGCGCGCCGGTGTTTGGCGAAAGCGCACGGAAACAGCTCTTCCCGTTTTTTTGAAATTCTTGGCAGTTTCTGGCAGTTTCTGTCGATCTCCGTGCTGTCCGTGAAACGTCGCCTCCGGAAGAAAGAGGAGACTCAGATTCATTCGATCACTGTTCCGTCCGCGAACCGGTGTGACTCGTCCCTGACTCGGTGATTCCCGGACACGCGGACCGGGGCGTGGAAACGGACGCAAGGACGGAGGGTGCGCCGGGTGACTGTTTGGGGTGACTGTTTGCTGACACGGCCGAGATGGGGACGTCTTCTGGTTGGTCGATCGCGACACGACGCGAGTCCTCGCCGAATTCTGAGTTCCGATCGCGACCATCGGCGGCGAGACGTTCCCGGGTCGTCACGGTCACCACATCCGTGGTCGTGGCAGTCTGTATCACCTTTCTCTCTGTACACACGCACGTGGTCACCGCGTTCAAGGCGAGCGATTTCAAAACCTGCGCCACGTCGTCATTCTGCGCGAGACACCGGGACGTGCGTTCTCATGACCCGGCCAGGGCGCACAAAGTGGAGGGTCCGTTTTCCGTAGACGCGGATGGCACGAGCGCGACGGCCAGCGTGGTTCGCGTGGCAGGCCACGACCGCCCGTTGACGCTGACAGTAACCTCCTACGGCCACGAAGGCGTGGTCCGGGTACGGTTCGACGACCCGCAATTTCCCCGGTACCAAGTAAAAGACGTACTCGTGGATGCGTTGGACGGGACGCGAACAAAGTTTCAATCGACGACGAGGGACGAAAAAAATGGAGAGACCACCACGTTTGTTCTCGCTACACCTCACAACGTTGACCCTGACTCGCAACCGATAACCGTCAGGATCACTCACGACCCCCTGCGCATCGCCCTTTCAATCGGTGGAAAAGAAACCGCGGTGTTTAACAATCACGGGAAGTTTGACTTTGAGCGGTTCGCGGAAAACGGGCCGGAGGACGAGAAAGAAAAAGTTGGCGACGACGATGACGAAACCGCCTCCGAGAAACCCGAAAAACAATCCGGGTGGAGCGAAACCTTCAACGGGCACGTGGATACGCGGCCGTTTGGGTACGTGTTGGGGCTTGGACAAATCCTGACACACTGCTCGCCGATTGCCCGCCCGTAATTACTCACTCACATCACGAAATACTGACACTTTTCTTTCCCAATCACAGCCCGATGGCCATCGCGCTTGACATTTCCTTCCCCGGCGACGCCGTGGACGTGTACGGCATCCCGGAACGCGCGACGAGTTTGAGCTTGAAGGACACGAAAGCTGCTGGGGGCGGTGGCGTTGAGTCAGGAGATACTGCGGAAGACGGCGAAAAGGACGCATCCGCGGATGAAGAAGAAGAAACTTCGAAAGACGATTCACAACCCTACTCCGAACCGTACCGTTTGTACAACCTGGATGTGTTCGAGTACGATCACGACAGCCCGTTCGGGTTGTACGGCTCCATTCCCGTGATGCACGCGAGGTCCGTCCGGGGTGACACCACGAAAGGTGGTATGCACGGTGGTATGAGCAAACAGACTCAGGAAAGCAGGGTCACTTACAGCGCCGTGTACGTGCACAACCCCACGGAGACGTACGTTGATGTCATGAGAAGTGGCAACTCGTCTGAAGGTGCTGAAACCCTGTGGATCTCCGAAAGCGGCGCGGCTGACTTTTTCATCATGCCCGGTCCTACCCCAGGCGCGACGCAGCGGCAGTACTCCCAAATCACCGGCACCACCGCCATGCCCCCCGCCTTCGCCTTGGGGTACCACCAGTGCCGGTGGAACTACGTGGATGAAACAGACGTCGCTGCCGTTGATGCCGGGTTCGACCAGAGGGACATCCCGTACGACGTTTTGTGGCTGGACATCGAGCACACGGATGGTAAGCGGTACATGACTTGGGACAAAACGCACTTCCCGTCGCCAAAGCGAATGATCGACGACGTGGCGAGCCGCGGGCGGAAGATGGTCACGATTGTGGATCCGCACGTCAAAAAAGATGACAACTATGGAACCCACGTCGAGGCGACACAAAAAAGGCTGTACGTACGACAACCAAACGCGGGCGGCACGGATTTCGACGGCTGGTGCTGGCCCGGGTCGTCCGCGTATTTAGGTACGTATTGGGCCTTTCCCAAATCCCAAGACTGTTTGCCCATGCAAGACTGACACTTTTCTGTTCCAAAAAAAGACGTGGTGAGTAAAAAAGTCCGCGAGTGGTGGTCGGGGAAGTTCTCGTTGCAAAACTACGTAGGTAAGTTTGCGATTCCCAAATCCGCCACACACTGTTTTACCGAAGCTGGTGACTGTTTTCCATACATCGCGATATACAATCTGACACTTTTCGTGTAACAATCAGGATCAACAAACGATTTGCACGTCTGGAACGACATGAACGAGCCTTCCGTGTTTAACGGTCCGGAAATCACGATGCGGAAAGATTTGTTGCACGAGGAAGGCGCGACGGAACACCGGGAGGTACGGAAATTTCCCACTGAACACGTTCCGCCTTCGCGATTGCCCATACTCGTCCTGCGAAGGGACGGTTACGACCAGAAGGGCGCATTCCCTCGGACTGTTACTCTGACTGTTTACGTAATACCAATCCCTCATACACATGGGCCGACCGACTGACACTTTCGGCGTTAATCGTGCCAGGTGCACAACGTTTTCGGGATGTTCTACCACGCCGCCACGGCGGACGGGTTGCGGTTACGGAACAACGAGCGGCCGCTTGTTTTGAGTAGGGCGTTTTTCGCGGGCACGCAGCGCATCGGCCCGGTCTGGACCGGGGACAACGCCGCGGATTGGCACCACTTGCGAAAGTCAATCCCCATGACTTTGGCGCTTGGAATTTCCGGCCTAACCTGGAGCGGCGCGGACGTGGGTGGTTTCTTCGGAGACCCGGACGCGGAGTTAATGACCAGGTGGTACCAACTAGGTATGTATTGCGCGTTTCCCAAATCCAGACACTGGTTTACCGAATCTGGTGACTGTTTGTCCATACATCGCGATACACAAGACGTTAACCACTTTCTTTTCCAACACCCAGGCGCGTTTTACCCGTTTTTCCGAGGCCACGCGCATCTCGACACGAAAAGACGCGAACCCTGGATGTTCGGCGAGCCGTACACGCGGACGATTCGAACCGCGATTCGGACTCGGTACCAGCTCATGCCTTATTTGTACACCCTGTTCGAAGCCGCGCACCGGGAAGGAACTCCCGTGCTTCGCCCGCTTTGGTTCGAGTTCCCGGATGACGATTCCGTGGCGAAAAACGACATCAGGTTCGTGATGCGCGTTTCCCAAATTATAGACGACTTGTTTTCCCATACAAGACTGACACTTTTCTTTTACAACCGCAGCGCGATGGTAGGCCCCGCGCTTTTGTTAGCGCCCGTGTTGGAAAAAAGCGTCGAATCAATTGTTGTTTACCTTCCCAAAGGCGTGTGGTACGACTACGACACACACGAAAGGCACGTGGGCCCAAAAACCGTTACGAAAGCCGTTACGTTAGCCACCACGCCTCTTTTCATTCGGGGCGGGTTTATCATTCCGAGAAAAGACCGCGCCCGACGCAGCGTCAAAGCGATGGGCGGCGACCCGCTTACGTTACTAGTGGCGCCCGACGAAAACGGCGACGCGGTTGGCGAGACGTACGTTGATGACGGGGTGGGGTATGCGTACGTAGGGAGCGACGCTTTCATCCGGCGGGGTTTTGTGTTTAAAAAAGGGGCGTTGACGTGCGGGTCGCCTTCGAAAGAAACCGCGAAAGGGTCGGGCGTGGAGAGCGGGAACGCGTTTGCGGCGCGAGAAGCCACGAAACCTGGCGTGGGCGGGGATTTCCCGGACGCGAACGTGAAAGTCGAGCGCGTGCTGGTGCTCGATTCACAAAAAACAATCAGGCAACCCAACGTGCGTTTGGGGGAGGACTGGCAGTTGACCGTGTGAGCGCGGCGTCTGGAGGACGAGAAAGTTAAAGGGGTTTGGTGTGTTTTTGCGCGGCGACGCGTACGGTCTTTTTATAGGAAAGGTCGTGAGTCTTGGTTGTAGTAGCGCCAACTTTATCACTTGCGTGTGTAATGCGAACTTTCATGTATATAAACAAGTCAAACAGGTCGTAAACTCACATCATCGGTTTTAACTCAGCGCTCCGTCAACCGCGCTCTCATAAAATAAAGTCAAAAAGACTTACGCCATCGCGGCGCGCGCTTCCTCTTCTTCCTGGGAGTAGCACAGCTCGACGAGGGGCTTGTCGTTGCGCACGCACCCGCGCTCGGATTTCGTGACGTAGTCTTCGAACTTGTACTGCATCTCGAACGAGCACACGGCGGTCATCTCGCAGTCGGTGAGGCCGCAGTTCCCTTCCGCGGCGCCTGACGCGAAGGACATGTACACCTCCAGATCTTTGTGGAACTTCCCAGTCATGTCGCCCTTCAGGGGGCGGAACACGTCGAAGGATTCCTCCGCCGCGGCTTTCTTCAAGTACTTATCCGCGACGGCGTTGTTGTAGGTTTCCACCGATGACTTGTACGAATGGAGCGTGCTGTTGTACTCGAAGAACTTGTTATCCAGAGCCTGGAACTTGTACGCCTCAAGGGACTTGGTGGCCATGCACTCGCTCGCGAAGCACTGAATCTGACGGGACGCGAGGTCCGTGTCCGCCTTGATTTCCTCTATCAGCTGCTTGATGTTCAAGCAGGTTTCGTTGTTCTTCGCCAAAAGGCTGCGGCGCTTGGGGTGCGGTTTGTTGAAATCGAACCCGTCCAGGTCGTCGCACACCATCTCGCTCACTTTCTGGATGTTGTCCATGTTCTGATGGTGCTGCACGAAAGCCATGCCGTTGTAGTCGCGGATCGCGGTGCCGACCTTACAGGCGTGGCTCGCGTTGTTGTACGCGAACACCCACTCGTCATACGCCACCCGGTACGCTTCGTGCGCGTCCGTGGTGACCTTGTGAATGCTCGAAATGCACGGGCTGTTCTGGACGTCGAGGTGGTTGTAGGACACGGTGGCGCCTAGGACTTTCTGTGACGCGAGGGTGCACGCGGTTTTGCTGTTGTCCATGGCGTCGCAAACCGTGCTCACGGTGGGCGCGCAGACCCCGAAGCTCGCCTCCGTGGTGTTGCACTTCGGGGGCATGATCATCCTGCATGTTTCGTCGCACTTCTCCGTGCCTTTGCAGTAGTCGCTTCCCTGGAAGTGGTGCGTGGGGGCTTCGCTGCAGGTCAGGGAGGTGAACTTCTCGGACTCGACTTCGAACTTCACCGCTTCGTGCTCGCCGCGCAGGACGTCAAACTCCAGGTTGGATTCGGCGTGGACGTAGCCTTCGGGGGGTGAGGAGTCCAGTTCGTAGCACCCGGTGAGGGGGGCGCCGACGACGTTGGGGGGGG
>TARA_B110000967_G_C18901653_1_pt1 | contig 11426 bp, 9 predicted proteins | sample TARA_B110000967 | Tara Oceans TARA_B110000967 (sample SAMEA4397903) | marine metagenome | biome: Polar Biome; feature: [DCM] deep chlorophyll maximum layer (ENVO:01000326); material: water (ENVO:00002006), including particulate matter (ENVO:01000060) such as... | depth 35 m
AATGATAATGATAAAAAGTCCAAATCATTACGAACGTTAAATATTGCTGCTGAACTAAGTGTAACGAAGAAAAAAAATAATATAGTAACAGAATCAAGAGACCTATTTTATGACGGAGATTTTGTTTTAAAATTAGATATAAATCCATATTTATTAGGATTTACAAATGGTGTATATGATTTTTCTGAAAATGTATTTCGTAACGGTAAACCTGAAGATAATATATCATTTTGTACAGGAATCGATTATATAGATATTAATACAATAGGTAAGTATAAAGGGAAACCTATATCTACTATAAAAAATGATATCAATAAATTCATGGATAGTTTATTTCCTATTCCCGAATTATGCAAATATATGTGGGAACATTTAGCATCGTCATTGGTAGGCACATGTTTAAATCAAACATTTAATATGTATTTAGGCGCTGGTAATAATGGAAAATCGATATTAGTATTGTTAATGGAAAAAGTATTAGGGGATTATAAAACGGATGTACCTTTAAATTTAATTACAGATAAACGCGGTAAAATAGGAGGAGTAACGCCAGAAATTGTAGGATTAAAAGGAAAACGATACGCGGTATTACAAGAACCATCAAAACACGATCAGTTAAATGAGGGGGTGATGAAACAATTAACCTCAGGTAAAGATCAAGTTCAAGGACGTTCACCGTTTGCTATTGAACCAGTAAAATTCCTTCCTCAATTTAATTTAGTAATTACGTGTAACTGTTTATTGAAGGTAAATTCTACAGACAAGGGAACTTGGCGGCGAATTCGAACAGTACCCTTCTTATCCCTATTTGCGGATAAGCCAGTAGACAATGATTTAAATAAACCTTATCAATTTTTAGTAGATCGTTCTATAGATGAGAAATTTGACAATTGGAAAGAAGTATTTGCGTCAATGTTAGTTGAAATATGCGCCCGAACTAAAGGACGTGTAAGTGATTGTGATACAGTATTAGAACGTTCAAAAGAATATGAAAAATCACAGGATTTCTTTTCAGAATATATCGAAGAAAGAATAATTACATCGGAAGATTCAAGTAAATTCTTACGTAAATCTGATATAAATTTGGATTTTAAAGCATGGTATGAATCGTCATATGACGCTCAGAAACCAAATTATAAAGAATTACATGAACAAATTAATACTAGATTTGGTGCTCAAAGAAATTCTCGATGGACTAAAATAACATTTAAACCAAAATACGATGAAGTTGAAGAAAGCCAGGGCTTTCAAGGAATGTATGATGGAATAAATACATCAGATTTATAAAAAAATAAATATAAAATAATATTTATTTTTATTGAGATTTAACATATGGAATACTTATAATAATAGAATAAAAATAATCATAATTATCTAAAAAATAACTCACGACCGGATTAATAAAAAAAGGATAAAGATATATAATAATTAAAATACAAATATTAATGTTAAAATTAAAAAATTTTTTTTTAAAAAGTAAATAAGTAATAAATAAACAACATAAAATGTATATAATAAATAAATAAAAATTCAAATATTGAATACGATTTATTACAGGCGTTAAATGAATAAGTTTAGAATTATACATTAAATTATCTTGATTAATAGTATTAATATCTTGATTAATATTTTTTTCAATTTGCGTAGTATTGTCTTTAATATTTTGAAAATTATATTTTGTAAATTCTACCATTTATATAATAAAAAGATTAAATTTCAGAACCGAAATTAGTAAAGATATTATTAAATCCATCAGTAGCCGTTTCTTTTATTTCCACACATTTATTTAACGAGGTGTCCCATTTAGTGCTTCCACTATGACAACAATCTTCATTATTGCATGAATTTAGATTAGCTTGGGCTTTTTCTAAAGCTTTTATTTTTTCAGCATTTTTGATTTCAGATGGAGTATCAATGCGTGGAGGAGCAAAAACATATTTATCAAAATAAATAGGGTCTCTTTTAGATATATCTAAATATAAACCAATACAATACATAATAGAAATACTAATAATCAATAATAATAAAAAGTTATAAAAAAGGTTTGGTAATAAATTCATATTATTTAATGTTTTTAAACATAAACAACTAATAATAGTGAAAATAACAATTAAAACTATATAATTATAAGCATAAATACGTTTGGTCCTAGAATTATTTATTTCAGTTTCTCTAATTTGTTGATTAACCTCAGAATCAATAGTATTTTTATGGTCAATTAGATTGTTTTTTGTATTATTAACTATACGTTTCATTTTACTTTGATTTGCAATGACATTTTCATTAATACCAACAGATTGTTTAATATAGTTAAATAAACTCTTTAAAGATTGATTAATCGTTTCTAAATTATTTTTTTCAGTTTCATTCGAATCTTCATTTTCTTGAGACATTATATAATATAAAAATATATTATATAATATTTAAAATAATCTAATTTTTATTAATAAGAAAAACAACTAACGCAGAAAACGAAATTGTGCTTAATAATAATATCATTTGTTCGTTGCGATAGGTTTTTATAGAATCTTTATTCATAGTTTGTTTTAAATCTTTTCCTTTTTGAACATTATTACTATATTTAACATCATTAAATAATATGTCTTGAATACCTGTATTATCGTCATTTGAAATTTTATTTAATTCATCTTCTAATTGATAAGAATTATTTATAATTTTTTCTTTCAATATTTCATCATTAACAGCTAAATTAAATATAGGTTCAATTTTTTCTTGTAAATTATTACTAAAATTTTCATTTATATTTGAAAAAAGTGAATAATTATTGGAATTAGTCATAATATATACTTAATATATATTTAATCTTGAGTAAAAAGATAAAATAAACTAGTAGTAGCAATAGCAGTTAATATTAAATTACTGTACATAATTACATCCTGAGTATTTTTATTTTCAATAGATAAAGAATTATCATTATGATTTAATTCATTCATTTTTTGTTTAAGGTCTTTATTACTACTAATATTTTCATTAATATCATTAAAAATAACATCAAAATCGTTTTGATATTTTTTAATAACAGGATTATTTGCCAAATCATTTTTATTATCTAACACAAAAAAATCATTATTAAATTCAGAAACATTATTTGCCATTTTAGTAGTAATACTATTATTAATTAATTTTTCTTGAGTATTAATATATTCTAAGTATTCTTTATTAAAATTATTTACCTCATCTAAATTTTTTTTTTTTAATTCTTGTGAACGTTTATAGGTTTTATGTTCTTTACTAATATCAGATTGAAAGGGTTCAATCGCTTGATAAGTTAATATATCCTTCTTTGTTTTAATAGAATTTAATTTATTTTTACCACAAGCATTATTACAACTCATTATTATAATATTATAGGATATTTTAATAATAATAAAATTTCTAAATTAATATTTTTATTATAAATTACTTTCAATCATAAATAATTGTTGAAATAATTTGATTATATTATTAAAAATCGTACATATATAGATTTGTACAGGGTATATTATAAACGGAAATGTTATAAAAAATAACATACTAATCATATGAGGAAATTTATAAATAGTTAAAACATCTGCATTCAAAAAGATGAATACTAAAATATAATATATAATTATTAATATTACATTCATAATTTGTATTTTATTAGTATCATTGTATTTATAATTAACTAAACTTTGATTAATATATTTAATTTCTTCAAAATTATTATTTTCATTTTGAATTGATTCGTTTACTTCTTTTATATTATTATAAAATTGATAATTAAAAATTTTGTCCATTATTATTATATATATATTATAAGAAAATCTATTTGAATATAATTATGTTTTACTGAGAATATAACTAATACATGTAATTCCTATAATTAAATTAATAGAATGAATATAATGAACATTATAAATTTGGTGTTGATTATTGTATTGAGTTTCATCTTGAGAAGATGCCGTCTGATTATTATTTAATTTCATACTTAATTTACTATTATCACATAAAACTTTTGACATACACGTCATATTATTTGCTTTATAATTATTTTCATTACATATAATATTTTCATTAATTTTAGGTATTTTTTCACATTGTTCAGGAGTTAATAAAATATCTTTATAATCTGCATTTACATATTTAATATTATATTCTTTATTTTCATATTTATTATTCATTCCTTCTGTATATGAATAATTAGAAAAGTTTTCAGATACTTGACCAACTTTATTTAATTGTTGTTTTAAATCATCGAACTTTTGTAAATGTTGTTTGCTATTTTTTATCTTATCTGTATTAGATAATTCTCTATATACTTGTTTCGTTTGGGCGTTTATTTCTTCTACAGATTGACCTAAAGTATTAATAATATTATTCATATTTTTTTTATTTTCATCTTGCATAGATCTTAAACCTACACCTTTATAAGATTTATTATTACGCATAGACATGTCCTGTATATCATTTAATTCATTAATATTCATTTTATTTTGATAACCAGAATTACGAATATTTTGTAACAAATTATTTTCTTGAACACGTAAATTTAATATTTTTTTATTAATTATATTAGTTTCGTTTATAATTTCTTGTTTATTATCGTTTTCATTATATTTTTTTATTTTGTTTTCAGATTTTGCAATAATATCATTTAAATTATTAATATTACCAACTATGATGTCTATTTCATCATTATGAATTTTTATTATTTTTAATTTTTCAGAATGAACTCCACTCATATATTTAGTATCCGATAAGCGCTTGGTTAAATCTCTAGATAATTGAATATTATTATTTACCGTATCAATATATTTTTTAACGTCATCGTCATTATGAATATAATTTAATAAGTGATTTTTACCAATAATAGTAGTAAATAAATTGGTTAATATGGTCGACATCGATTCTAACATAGGATACACATTAACTATTGGTTCATGATCAAAATAAGCATATAATTCTAAAGGTTGACCCCATCCGTATATATTATTATCTATACGGGTTATTGTCAACGTTTTACCGTTGACACTTGGGTTAAAACTATCCTTCCACCCACCGTCTTGTTTATTAATAGGTCTTGGGTCAACTAACATATTATAATAAGGTAATTCTATTGTTTTACTATTATTTTTACTAGGCCCTATCATTATTTTTTCTTTATTGTAATAAGCATTCAGTTGAATATCATATGTCCATCCATCGTAGTCTAATTTGGACTTCGGGATTATTATAGGCACCTCAACCTCAGTCTTATGCGGTACTGATTTAGTCACTGTGGTCCATTTAGCAGGACAAGTCTTATTTTTATTACCTCCGTGAGTATATGCATAATTACAATTACCTGTAGCTCGTGTTAGACCTTCAGCACCCTTGCCCCACTTTTTATACCTGGTGTTATCGCAATAAGCCCATGCAAGACCTCTATAAGGTTTACATGTTATTTTCGGAGCTTTATTAATTTTTTCAGTAACTGTCTTATATATTGTCTTAGTAATTATCTTAGTTGATGGCATAGGGTATGAAAATTCATTTTTAGTAATTGTAGCAATTTTACCTCTAACTGATGTTGTGAAACTATAATTATTCGGATTATTATTTGTAGGAATTGGGTCAACTCTCATATATGGATATGGTAATTCAATAGTTATTGTATTCTTGTCTGATTTACCAATATTTATACTTTCTGTAATAGCATTAATATTAAAATAATTTGTTTTCTTATCCATAATTTATTATATATTAATATACAGAATATATAATAGAATTAATTATTTAATTGTATAAATAACACTTAAAGCACATATTATACCTAAAGATAAATTTATTGAATCCATTAAAGAATGATTTTTTTCTTTTAATTTATCATTATATTCTTGCTTGTTACTAGAACTTAATTCATTGATATTTGCAAATTCAATACCTTTGATTTTATTTAAACATAATTCTTTTTCTAAACATTTTTTTTTAATATCTTCGTCATCTACATCATATTCTTCTATACTACATAATTCAGTTCCTTTTAATAAGTTTTTACACGTTTCTGTATGTAATACATAATTTTTATATTGTGGGTCTAAATAACTTTGTTTATTTAAATTGGAAAATGGTTCGTTTATTTGTAATAATTCATTTTCTAAATTATTATCAGATAATTGTTTTTGTTGTATTTCATCAAGTTGATTGTATTTATTTAAAGTATGGCCTAATATTTTGGTACTTGCATTATTTGCTTGATATTCATGAAACATTTGTTTATTATGTTTAACCTGGGTATTTATAGTTTGATTTACATTATCCATTTGATTATTTATAATATCTAATTTATTTTTTGCATTAATAATATTATTTTTTTCTACTAATGGAATTAATTGATTTTCAGTATCTTGTTCTTTATATTTCAATAAATTTAATTTATCTAAATTCCTTGCTGAATCATCTTTTATTTGTCGATATACCGTATCTAATTGTTTAATTTCTTGATCTTTGTTTTTTATAGTTCGGCTGTGTCTTGGTTTAGCATATTCGAGATTTTGTATTAAATTATTATCATCTCTAATCGTTTGTTCATCTACGCCATAATAATTAATATCATTGTTTAAATTTTTATTTATATTATTATATTTCATAATAGTACCAGTTTCATCATTATTCAATTTATTCACAATTTTTTTATATTCAGTTCCCGCAATATTTTTAGATTTTTTATCTATATCATTTATTCGTTCTAGTCGTTGAGCTTCATTCGTTTTAGAATATTGAATTTGTTCAATTTTTTGAATTTTATTTTTAGATAAGATCACAAATTCTCTCATTTTTTCATTAAGTTTACTTATAATTACTTCAGATTGTTCTAGTAATTTTGATTTTAAATATTCTGAAGAATTTATAGAATTAATAACATTAGTAGTTTTAGTCCATTCAGTATATATTTTATTATATTGTTCTTGACCTAATGTCATTATAGATGTAATTATTGGTTCATTATCTACTGTATTAATATCTATTGTATTGAGGTCATTAATAATGATATTATCATAATTGATAATTTCTTTTTTTATTTTCGATTCTAACAATTGTAATTGTTCGTTTATTGATTTTACAGTTTTAACTAATGAAGTATAATCAGACACTTGTGTTGAAATTGATGTTTGTATTATTTCATTTTTCATACTTAGTTTAGTTTCATAATTTAATGTTAATAAACCAAAATTTTTTAGATCTTTATCAGAATTAATAGCCAATTTATTTGTTAATTTATTTTGATATGTTACACATTTTGTATTTGATGATTTTACATCAATAGAGTCTTTATTATATATAATTGTATCATTATTCTTATCTGTTATTATATTGACCATAATTTCCTTATTATCAAATAAAGACTTATTGAAGGCAAATATACATACACCCGAACCACCATATCCTCCTTCACCTGTTCTGCCCTTAGCAGATGAACCTCCGCCACCGGTATTAGGAGTTCCGCTCCAATTACCACCACCTCCACCACCACCTTTACCTCCAGCAGCTTTATTCGCCATGTTCCTCCCCCAAAAAACAACACCTTGGCCAGCACCACCACCACCATACCATTGATCGTTAATTGGCCATTTAATTCCAACGCCACCCGCACCACCAGTACGACCATTACTCTTTCCACCAGCACCACCAGCACCACCACCTCCACCACCACCTTGGGCAGCACCACCACCTTTATTAGAATAGAAACTGAAATATTCACTTCTATTTTTTGCTTTTTTAGCATCTGTATCAACAGCTGGTGGCCCGTCGCCTGCCAGAGAGCCCCCTGATCCCCCGCCTATATCTTTTCGGTTAAACTTATCATGAGCTGTGTTCCGATTTGACGCGCCAGAGCCGCCGCCCCATACTTCAATAATATTTTTACCATTATCTCTTATATAGCTATTCTGACCCGATTTTCCACGGATTGGGCTTCCTATGTCAATGTTATATATTGTATTACTTGTCCAATCATAACTACCTATTGCTACTTCACCCGCACCCCCACCGGCTGATCCAAACATACGAATATCATTTCCGCCCATACCACCAGCAGCAACTAGTAACACTTTCGAATTTATTTTTTTACCACTGACAGATTGAATTTGAATAGAACAATCATTATTTATTTGAAATAAACGATATTTGCCTTTATCTGATATTTTTACTCTTCTTTCTACATCTTTAAGATAATTATCTATATCATCATTTATTATAGAATTTGTTATATATGTTTTTTGTTTATTGCTAGGTATATTGACAATTGGATGAGCCGTAATCTTTATATACTGTTGAGGAGCAGGCATTCTTCGTTTTTGTGTATAAATATATTTCATTTGAGGAGGAGCATAAAAATTTGAAACAGATGTAAAAGCATCATTGTCAATATATTTAATTTTACTATTGTAATTAAAATATACATCATTTAATTTTTCACATGATAAAAAAGCCCACGCACCAATAATTTCTAAATCATTAGGGAAATACATTTGAGTTAAACTATTACAATTATAAAAAGCTAATGGATAAATATATTTTAATTTAGAACCAGGAACAAACAATATTTTATTCAAGTTAGCGCAACCGTAGAAACATTTGTCATGTATACGCGTAACTGTTGTTGGAATAATAATCGTTGTTATATATGTATTATCTTTAAATAATGAACTTTGCAAGGAAGTAATACCTTCATTTAATACTACAGTAGCTTCTTTTATAGGACCATATTGATTTAATATATAATTAGTAGTCAATTCACCATTAAAAGAAATAACCAAATTATTAGGATTCAATATTTCAGTAGCAATGTCTTCGGTATTTTGTTGAATTAATTTAATTATGTTGTCAGTATAATTTTGTACATTATTTATTAATTCTTGTCCTTGATTAGTTAATGTAATAGCAGGAGGTGACGGGTTACTATATATTTTTTGATTTCTTGCGTGTTGATTTTCATTAGGTTTCCAAAAATATAAATGATAATTACTATGAATGTTTATGTATCTGCCCCTATATCTAGAGTCCGCTTTAGCATTTTTTATATAAAAAGTATTTATTTTACCTGGAACAGGATGAATTTCCCATCTTTCTCGGGTATAAGCTGTCGGCATTGGCATATTTATAGGGTTTGTTGCAGAGACTGCGTGTCCTGACAAGTTTCCTAGCAGAAATTTCCGATGATGTCTATTATATATACTGTATTGAGGAACCTTACTTTGTTTTGAAGTATTATCATTTAGTTTTGTTATTACAAATTTTTCATAACCATAACCAGTAACATTTAACATATTTGGTAGAGATTTTTTATTGTATCCAGTGCCAATATGTCTAGTGCCATCCATTCGAAATACTCGATCATATCGTTGATTATATATAAAGAATTCACCACCATTACCTAATATATTTGAACCAGCATATTTTGATTTCGTAGCATGATATAATCTAAATTCATATTCGCGAGGATCATTGTCGGTATAATTATTATTTTTATTATTAATTTTTAATATATTAAAATCTTTTTTAATTTTAACTTGTGTATTAGCAAAAGCAGAAGCATGTATAAAATCTACATCTTTATTGTATGTAATCGTTATTAAAGAATTACAATTTAGAAATGCGTTTTCACCTATATATTCTAAATTTGATGGAAAAATTAAATTATCAATACTAGTCAATTGTGCAAATGCATTTTTTTCAATTCTTTTTAAACTATCCGGAAATGTAATAGATTTAATATTAGCTTTGGTAATTAAATCAAGTCCGTTAAAAAAATCTTTAATTATTTCAACCCCCTCATTTATATGAATATGAAGTAAATGACCACTATAAGTAGTTAAACATATTTTATCGAAACTATTAGAACGATCTAGTGTAGTTTTAACATTATAATTATTTTGTACATCTAAATTATATATAATAAAAACATTATTACGACTTACGTAATTTTCCACATTGGTTTTCACGTTAAACACATAATAAATTATATATAATAATATAGCTAATATAGATATAACAAATAATTTAGATTTCATTAAATAATAATATATATATAGTAATTATATTATTATTCATTAAATTATTTTGATTTAAAAATTATATAAAAATCTTACATCGGCAATTATACCTAATGAAACTAATAATAATGCAGTTATATCATATGATTGATAAATAAAAAAACAGGTTTTTCGTCATCCTCTTTTTTATTCTTATTATTATGCGATTTACTTATTGGACAACCACCAAAAATAACCCAAATTGTATAAAGGACCGCGGGTATTAAAAATTTATATTTTAAAATATGGATTGGTAAAGCAAATGAAAAAATAACCATAAAAATGATAACTAGATGTAAATAATAGTATATATTTATATTTTTTTTTTTAATAATACCAATGATGTAATTGCGCCTAAGCTAAATAATAAATATAAAAAATAATTTATTTCTTTATTATTAGTAAAATTTTCCCGATTACTTTGAATGCGATTAATTAAATACATATCATTATCTATTTTTTCTTTAATGTTTTCACCAACTAAACTGTTATGAGAGTTACGTGCAACTCGTTCTAACCTTAAATTTTTATTATATATATTATCATATTTAATTGTATTCGCTTGATTAATATCTTCTAATGAATCAAAATTTAATTGTTTTTGCTTATTAATTGTGTTTGATGTTTCTAATATTGATATATATTTATCTTCCATAGTATTCGAATTTTTTGATAATTTATTAATAGTATCATTTCTATTATTTATAATAGTTTTAAATTTATCTTTAATATCAGTAACATCTGAATCAAATTTATTATTTAAAGAATTAACATTAGATTTATGTTTTCTACTTTCTTCCGTTAAGTCACGGTCATTTTGGTCATAAACTCTATCTAACCGTTTATCAAATTCATCTTGTAAATTCATACGTTCTTGTCGAGCTCTTTTAACAAAATCATCTAATAACTTTTTATTCATTTTACGTTCCATTTCCATTTCTTGATTCATATGTTCAAGTCTAGTATTTTCATAATATCGTTTTGATTTTTCAAGATCACTAACACTCTTAATAGAACGGTCATAATCCTGAATATCAAACTTTAATCGATTCGTGCTATTTATAATTTTAGTTACATCTAAATCTTTATTTTGATTAAATTTTTTTTTAGTATCATTTTTATATTTCATTAAACAATTCAGATCACTGGTATGGTCTAAATCTTTTTTAATTTCCCAAGTATTAACTTTAACACCTTCGGAATCGGTCCATCCTTTACCAAGTCTAACGTCTAAATTACTCATAGTATTTTCCAAATATATTTCATTATAATTTGGATATACTTTAAATTTATCGGATAATATAGCGCATCTTTCATTCATATTTAAATTATTATATATAATATAATATTATATAAAAATTAAATACATAT
>TARA_B110000967_G_C18901649_1_pt1 | contig 11413 bp, 12 predicted proteins | sample TARA_B110000967 | Tara Oceans TARA_B110000967 (sample SAMEA4397903) | marine metagenome | biome: Polar Biome; feature: [DCM] deep chlorophyll maximum layer (ENVO:01000326); material: water (ENVO:00002006), including particulate matter (ENVO:01000060) such as... | depth 35 m
ATACTTACGCTCAAAGATGATGGATACTCAATATATATGATTCTTACTCACAACTCCTTCAAAACAGGAACATTCTCAGAATTACATACCTAGTTTAGTACATCACGATAATGTTGCTGGATGTTTCCTTACAAAATAGTATATCTATATTTCGTCGCCCAAACAATATGGCAACTCAAATTTGTTTTCGATTGTGTTTTTTTCGGTAACCTGAGATACAAGAAACATAAAATATTTATAGAAACTAAAGTAACTTTAATGAAATTGCGAGGTTTTACCCTTTTACTAAATAATAAAAGGATTATTTTACCGCTAAAAAAATCGACAACACATTAATAAGGAATTTAACAGCATTCGTAACAAAATAAGTTTATATAAACACCCTAAATCAAATTAAAATTTATACTTTTGTTGTTGAAAAGCAACCAATTTTTCTTATAATTTATAATAATAATTTATAATAAAAATGAAAGCAATTCGAGTAATTCCAAGATTAGACATAAAAGGACCCAATTTAGTAAAAGGTATTCATCTAGAGGGATTACGAGTGTTGGGTAAGCCATCTGATTTCGCTAAATATTACTATGAGCAGGGCGCAGATGAATTAATGCTCATGGACGTCGTAGCCTCTTTATATGAGCGTAATAGCCTTCACGACATTATCTCTGAAACTTCCAAAAAAATATTTATTCCAATAACTGTTGGTGGAGGGTTAAGAACAATTTCTGATATAAAAGATATTCTTCGAGCAGGCGCAGATAAAGTTTGCTTGAATACAGCAGCTATTAAAACTCCTGAGTTGATCAAAGAAGCATCTAGAACTTTTGGCTCTTCGACAATAGTTGTATCAATCGAGGCTATAAAAGAAAATAACGGACAATATTTAGCTTATACAGATAATGGAAGAGAATTTACTGGAGTTGATGTATTTGAATGGGCTCAAAGGGTTGACGAATTAGGTGCAGGTGAAATAGTAATAACCTCAGTTGACAGCGAAGGAACAGGTCAAGGCTTTGATATAGATTTGATTACTAAAATTAGAAGTTTGGTTACAATACCAGTAATAGCTCACGGTGGTGCTGGAAAGAATCAAGATATTGTTAATCTATTAAAGCAAGAATCAGCTGATGCAGTAATGCTTTCGTCATTACTGCATTATCATTTTATAAAAGAAAATGAATCAAAAGCTTCTACTCTTGAAGGTAATGTAGAGTTTTTAAAACAAAAAAGAAATTTTCATACTTTTGAGTCTTCTACCATAAACGATTTAAAAAAGCTTTTGATTGAGAACAATATTAAAGTTAGATTTTAATGGATAATAACGATAAGAAAAAAGTTGTAATTATTGATTACAAACTAGGTAATTTATTTAGTGTAAAGCAAGCTTGTGATACCGTTGGAGTGAGTGCAATTATTAGTTCTGATAAAAAAGATGTTTTAAATGCAGATGCTCTTATATTACCCGGTGTTGGTGCTTTTTTAGAAGCTATGAATAATCTAAAGGAATTGGGATTAGCCGAAGCCATAATAGAAAAAGTAAATAATAATACACCTCTCTTTGGCGTATGTTTAGGATTACAATTATTATTTTCTGAAAGCGAAGAGTTTGGTGCCGGTAACGGATTAGATTTAATATCAGGTGTAATAAAGAAATTCCCTAACAATTTTGAAAACAGAAAAATAATGGTACCTCATATTGCTTGGAATACTGTTTATAAATTTGAACATAATTGGTCTGAAACACCACTAAGGGATTTAAAAAATGATGATTTCATGTATTTTATTCACTCCTATTATGTTAAACCTTCAGATAATGCATGTATTTTAACAAAAACAAATTATGATGGAGTTGAATTTTGTTCAGCTGTAACAAAAAATAAAATATTTGCGACTCAATTTCACCCAGAGAAAAGTGCAGATAAAGGAGTATCAATATATAAAAACTGGGCACTAATTAACAACTTATTATAATGTCAGAAAATAAAAAATTAGAAGCATACTATGGTTTGCCTCAAGAAGTGACTTTTTGTACGAAATGTATAATGTCAAATCAAAGACCTACTTCTGCAGTGGAGTTTAAACACACTAAAGAAAGTAAAAAAACTACAATGAACTTTGATGATAATGGAGTTTGTGATGCTTGTAGGACTGCAGAAATAAAAGACAATATTGATTGGGGAATGCGTGAAGAAGAGTTAGTAAAACTTCTTGATAAATATAGAAAAAATGATGGCTCTTATGATTGCCTAGTTCCTGGAAGTGGGGGTAAAGATAGTGCTTATCAAGCACACGTATTGAAATATAAATACAATATGAATCCATTGACAGTAACTTGGCCTCCAATTTTATATACTGATTATGGATTAAAAAATTGGAGAAACTGGTTGGACTCTGGTTTTGATAATATTTCTTTCTATCGTAATGGAAAGGTAATGAAATTGTTAACAAAATTATCTATCGAAAATTTACTGCATCCTTTTCAAACATTTATTCTTGGACAGAAAAATTTAGCACCAAAAATCGCAGCTCAACATGGAATTAATCTTGTTTTCTACGGAGAGAACGAGGCAGAATATGGAAACCCTTTAGCAGACAATACAACTTCATTGCGTGATAAATCTTATTTTAGTTTTGAGCATTTGGATGAGGTTTTCTTAGCTGGAGTTTCAATTAAAGAGTTGATGGAAAAACATGATGTTCGATTGAGTGATTTAATGTCATTTCTACCGCCAAAAGTGGAAGATTTAGAAAAAGCCAATATTGAAGTGCATTACCTAGGCTATTATCTTAAATGTCCACCACAAGAAGTGTATTATTATGCAGTTGAGAATACAGGGTTTAAAGCAAGACCTCATAGAACTCAAGGAACCTTTAGTAAATACAGTGGTATTGATGACAAAATTGATGATTTACATTTTTACACGACGTTTATTAAATTTGGAATTGGTCGGGCAACGTATGATGCTGCACAAGAAATAAGAAATAGACATCTTACTAGAGAAGAGGGTGTTGCTCTAGTTAATAGATTTGATGGGGAATTTCCAGATAGATATTTTGATGATATAATGAAATATATAGGTATGAAGCCTGAATATTTTCATGAATTATGTGACAAATTTAGATCTCCACACCTTTGGGGCAAAGATGATAAAGGTGAATGGAAGTTAAGATATAATGTAGCTAAAACAGGTCTAAATGACTAGACAATAATGTTAAAAGAATCAAGTGGTAAATTTAAGAAGACGCTTAATTGTATCGGAACTGATATATCTTTTACATGTTGGAAGTTACATTTTGAATCGACATGACTTCTATATGTAAAAGAAAATTCAATCACTTTGGGGTAAATGGTGTTATCAGACCAACACGAATAGATGTCGATAAAATTAATTTTGGTCAATATGGGTTTAAAGTAAATAATTCTATAACTTTGAGCGTCAAATCAGTATTAAAACCTAAATATATTCAGACAATTTTAGAAGAAAATGGAGAGTTTATTCCTTTGATTAATGAAAGATAAACTATTTTTTTGAAGTTCCTAAAATATTAAAATTGCGCTAGTTTCATAAATAAAACGTCAACATTAGAAAACACACAACTAATTATAATTTAAATAAGTTTATAAAATGCGAATCTTGTTCATGAAAAACACAAAATCACTGTTCACTATTATTATCCCCATAACGATCATAGGTGTAATTTTTTTACAAATAGAGAAACGTAATAATAGTTTAATTGAGCTAAATAAGATTGAAGTTTATAAAGAAAATGCAAACTCGAAATATGTTAAATTACTAGATCAGTTTCCGGTTTACAGGGATAGTATATATTCTATATATATAGCCAATTTTAACGGAAAACATAAAGTAGTTTATTTACAAAAGGACTCAATTTCGAAAGTTCAAAAGGGGAGCAAGTTTTTTTTACATATTTATCCCAATGATCAAACTCTTTTATTAAAGACGAGTTTCTTGCCTTTTGATTTCAAAGGAGATTTTGAGAAGTTTACTTTCAATGAAATAGATTATTTTTTGGCGTCAACTAATCTCCCAAAGTTTGATATAAATAAAATTAATACGGGACAATATGGTTTTGAAGGAGATAATAATATCAATTGGAAAATAGATGGATTATTAACTGCTGAAAAAGTTGATAAGACTTTGAAAGAAAATAAAGAAGTTAATGTTTATTTCAAAAAAAAAAATTGAGAATTTAAATATTTTGTTGACGTGGATAAGCTTAAAAACAAAAAGTTAGAATTAAATTACTGTTAGTGTCCCTAGATAAATAAAGAGAAGTTTCGTAGATTTGCTGAAAATACGTTAGCTGAATATAACACTCTTAGTTCTGATAGACGAGACTCGTCTCATGTAGATCGGGGTAACAAAGATCTAAATAAATTATTGCTAAATTGAGAGTTATGTTTGGGACGAATGCTCTTAAGTTACCAGCTTCAATAGTAAACATTAGAGTTGTTGTGGCAGTAAGTGTTTTAATAGAAAATGGTTTAGGTTTATTTTTTGGAGTAGACAGGTTTAGTAAAAGTGATTAAAAAATCAACTAAGGAAAGTGAATAAAAGTTTACAAAGTCTGCTGTCTAGATCCATTTCTATCGTATCTAAATTTTTGCTACTAACTTTTTTGGCGAAAACTCTATCCTTATCAGATTATGGAGCGTATCAGCTGGTTACTTACTTTACTTTGATAGCGGTTTCTATATATGGTGTAGAGTATTATATGTACGGAAATCGTGAAATAGCCAAAGGAGATAATGGCATTTCTAAAATAAATAATCATATTAGTTTTTTTGTAACTCTTTCCCCACTAACTTTTTTTTTACAAGTAATTGCTTTGTTTTTTCTTATTCCAACAGAGGTTTTGTCAGTTCCAGTTTTTGTCATTATTGTTTTCGTGAATTTCTGCGATTACTTTAATCAAGAGGTTTATCGATATTTGATTATGGTTAAAAAAATAAGTCAAGCGAATTTATTATTAATAGCCAAAAGTTCAGTTTTTTTAGTATTAATAGTTAGTTATTATTTGATTAAGGAAGCTATTGATTTAGATATAACTTTGAGAATTATGTTTGTTTCATTTTTAATTTTACTAATAATTACAAGTCTTTTTTTATTTAAGTATATAATTCGTTTTAAGGACATTAATTTTAAGATTTTAAATCGTAAGGAGCTTAAGAAAACAATCAGCTTTTTATTTCCTTTTGTTATATTGATGTTTTTTACAAAAGGACTTGAGTTTTTCGATAAGTTTGCTATTGAATATTTTTATGACACAAAACACGTAGGAGTTTACTCCTTTTTGTTTTCGATAGCCTCCTTAATCCATGTTTTTGTTGTAAGTGGTTTTTATTTGGTGTTTCTTCCAGAGTTGATTGGCTTGAATGAAGAAAGAAATAAAAAAATCAAGAAAGAATTAGTTAGATTCTCAGGACTCGTTTTAAGTTCATCTATAATACTGTCGATAGGGATTATAATATTTATAGATATATTATTGGAGTTAATTGGAAAAACAGAGTTAATAGAAAATATAAATGTTCTTTATATCTTATTGAGTGCTTTTTTCTTTTTGAACCTGTCTTTAATTCCAGGCATTGTATTATACATTAAAGGGAAAGATCGACTTTTAATGTACATAAGTGGGATTGTGTTAATGATAAATATTATCTTTAACCTAATATTTTTAAAATTCTTTAATCTTGAGGGGGCTGCAATTACGTTGTCTATTACATACTTCGTGAAATTTATAATCATGTCTTATAAAGCAAATGCAATATGGAAAAAAATGAAAAGAAACTTTTTATAGTTCTAGAACAACACTTATATGAGAGGTATCATTATATGATAAATAAATATGATTTTGATTCTTATCTTGTTGGGGGGTTTGGAGACATTCAAATAGGAAATTCAATAAAACATATTTTTAATAGAATTAAGTTCAGAAAAATTATCACAACTGAATACGCAAAATTACAATGTTTTATAAATCAAAAATCAAAAGAATATAAACTTGAGCAAATATATTTTTCAAATTCTGAAGGATATATTGCTTATAATATTTTATTAAAGATAAGAGCTGATTTTCCTAATTTGGAATTAATTGGTTTACAGCATGGTGTTTTTGAACTGTCGGAAGCTCCAAAAAGTAAAGTTAGATACCTAGTGAACAACATTTGTAAGCTCTTTTATGGGTTTTATCCAATTGGTGCTGGGTTTGGAAGTAAGATTGTGGACAAGTATATTGTTTATAATGATGTTTATAAAGCTTTTTTGATAGATAAGTTCAATTGGTCAGAAACAAATGTATCATCGGATATTAACTTTTTAAAATGTGAGCTTTTTGACAAGAGAGAGCTTCGGAAAAAAAATAAAAAAGTAGCGGTATTTCTTATGCAGTGTTTGAATAAGGCAGGGATGTGTAGTGAAATTGATGAACAGTTTTTAAATAAAACTGTTTTAGAATATTTGTCAAAAAGATATGATACAGTATTAGTTAAAACCCACCCAGCAGATACAAAAGAATTAAATTTCCCTATAAATACCAATGTTAAACAAATTGATGATTTAATTGGGGCATTTAACTGTAGTACACATGCCTATAGTTTTTCGTCAACGACCCTTTTAGAGGCAAATATATTTGATGTAAAGCCTTATGCTATAAACTCTAAGATTGTAAAAGAAGATAAGAGCATATATAGTGTTTTTGAAAACGTATTAAGTTTTGAAGATGAAATTATCTGTTAAAATATTCATTGTCATTTTGTTAATGGTAATTCCTTTCAATTTTATTGCAATTGAAGGAATAGGGAATGTATACTTGTCTACGATAATGATTCTGATTACATTTTCAACACTCTTTTTAGTAACTAAGGGTCAAATAATTTTAAACGATTATGTTTTATTTGCGGTTTTGGTTTTTGTGTGGACCTTAGTAGTTACTGTTTTAAATATTATATATTCAAATCCAGATCTCATTAAATTGCAAATAACCAATACTATGATTTATTTTCAAACACTATTGGTCTTTATTATAGCTATTTATTTTTATGATAAAATTTCATATAACTTATTCTTAAGGCTATTTTTAATAGCTATGATTTTAAGTTGTCTGAGAGTGATAATTGAAGAGCCAAACCATATATTGAAGCTAAGTACACGCTGGGAAGAAAGAATTGAAGCTTATTTTATAGGAGGAGTTAATAATTTTTCTTTATTTGTAGGAATAGCTTTTATTATTTCCTTTTTTCAACTTAAAAAAGGAGCATGGCAAATTATATATTGTCTGTTTTTTTTGTTAATGATTGTTTTAGGAATGTCTAGAGGGGCTCTATTGGGCGTTATTTTGACATTATTTATTACGTCCCTGTATGATATGAGTACTGCTAAATTTAAACTCTTGATGAAGTATACATTTTATAGTCTTTTCTCTGGCTTCATGATTCTACTTATTTCAGGTAAAATAGATGAAGTGACAGATAAGATACAAAAAAGGTTTTTTAGTTTGTTTACAGGAGAACAAGGAGTAAATGATTTCTTTTCTGCCAGAGGAGATTTACTTTCAAATATTTTCAACAGATTGTCAGATTCGTCTATACTTCAAATATTGTTTGGACATGGTAATGGGGGGATAGACTTTTATGATTATGTTAGCCATCAACAGTTCAAAACATCACATAACCTTTTAGTTGATGTTTTTTATAGAAATGGTATTATTTTGTGTTTAATATATGTTTTAATTTTTGTTGGTATATGTTGGATGTTTATGGTAAAACGAACAAGAAATAAAGTCACTTTGTTTGGGATATTTGTTTTTTTTCATCTTGAGTTGTTAGTAAACCCTGTGTTGTTTGCGGCGCAAGTCGGGTGGGTTTATGCGTTGTTTATGGTTTATTTTTTAAATCAAAACTCAATAAAACCAACTCCAATAAACAGGATATTATGAAGTTAAATAGGGACGCTGTTTTTAAATATTCTTTCCCAATACTATTGTCTTTCTTGCCCATTATTGTTGTTTTTTTTGAAGAGAAGCCAGTGCCTTTTGTTATAGCGACACTAGTTTTATTGTTTATTACAGGAAAAGAGAAATCTAAAAACTTCAAAGAACACAAAGCTTTATTGAAGCCTTATCTAGTTGTAGTTTGCGTATGCTGTCTGTATGCGATTTTATCATTAAACATTAACAGTTCTGTGAAGGTCTTGGAAAGACAAATTTCTATGCTATTAATTCCTCTTATAGTTTTTTCTTTTAATTTTCATCATTTTCAGTTTAGAATTTTTTTTAAAACATTTATTTACACAATGTTAGTTTGTTGTGTTTTTTCATTCATGGTGTTAATTGATTTTGCCATTAACAATGCGGATTGGATTAGTACCATGAATGAAATGCAACAGAACAGTACATATTTACAGTTTAAATTTCCTCATTTAATAGGAGTACATCCTACTTACTGGAGCTATTTATTAATAATTGCAAATATATTTTTGTTATGTGCTAGTTTTTTTAGATTAGAGATGAAACAGTATGGTGTCATCCTTTTGTTGCTCCTTTTTAATTTTAACCTATTTTTCTTATCTGCACGAACACCAATTGTCATTAATGTATTAATCCACATAGGATGGCTTACGTTATATGTGAAAAAGAACAATGTTAAAAAATCAATTAAGTGGAGTTTGTGTGCCTTATTATTATTGATTTTTTATCTCCTAATTAGCTTACCTTTTGTTAGAGCTAAATTTGCAGGAATAGGGAATGATGAAAGGGTGTTTTTATGGCCAAGAGCCATACAGCAAATAAAACAAAATTATTTTCTCTTGGGTGAGAGTTTGGGACAAGGGCGTTTAGTGTTAAAGAATTTCATTATCCAAAACGGTGATCCTAGGATAAATTATAATGGTCTTGATTTGCATAATCAATACTTAATACATTATTTGGATATGGGTTTATTGGGGATTGTTTCACTGATGTTCCTTTTGCTCTCCCCTCTTTTTATCACTAATTTTAAATTGAGATTAAAAAGTTTTCCATTATGTGCCATTAGTTTGTTATTTATAATAGCTTGTTTCACTGAATCCGTATTTTACGTTTTAAAAGGAATTATAATTTTTGTTGTTTTTTCTTCTGTTCTTCTAAAGTATTATAAGACAAATTAATTTTTTTAATTTATCTTAGCTTACTTTTTGTAAGTGCTTGAATATTGAATTTAACTTATAATATTAATGAATAAAATAGCTATAATTTTAGGAGGCGCAGGATATATTGGAACAAACCTCCTTAAGTTTTTAATAGAAAAAAAAGCATTCGAAAAATATTTTATATGTGATATCAAACCATTAGCTGGTTTTGAAGAAGAAATTAATAAAGGCGAAGTTGAATATTTGCGACTAGATGTAAGAAATAATATTGATGTTAAAATAAACGACATCAACGGTACAACAAGTTGGATCTTTAATTTCGCAGCAATTCACAGGGAACCTGGACACAATTACAATGAGTATTTTGACACCAATATTCCTGGAGCGGAAAATGTTAATAATTTTGCTAGACGTACAGGAATAAACAATATTTTTTTCACAAGCAGTATAGCTCCCTATGGGAAATCCATGGAGCAAAGAACAGAAAAGTCACCATTATACCCAGAAACCGCTTACGGTATTTCAAAAGCATTTGCAGAAAAAACACACCAACAATGGTTAGCTGAAGATAAAGACAGAAAATTAGTAATCGTAAGGCCTAGTGTCATATATGGGCCAAAGGACCCAGGGAATGTTTATAGAATGGTCAAGGCCTTGAAAAAAGGAACATTTGTTTTGCCTGATGGAGGACAGGTGATTAAGTCTTATGGTTATGTTTATGGACTCATAGAAAGTATGTTGTTTACAATTGAACAAAACAAACCTCTAATTATTTATAATTATGCAGAAAACCCTGTAATTCCGTTGTATGAAATGGCAGCTGTTGTAAAAAAAGAATTAAACATAAAGAAACCGACTTTAAAATTACCTGTATGGTTATTAGCAATCATTGCAGGTGTCTTTCAAATAGGATTTAAACTTATAGGAAAGAAAAGCGATATTCACCCTGTCCGAGTTAGGAAAGCTGGGTTTCCCACGAATATAAAACCTCAATATTTGATAGATAATGGATTCAAATTTAAATATGAATTTCAAGAATCATTAAAGCATTGGAGGAAAGTTTCACCTAAAGATTTTGAATAATATGAAAATTGCAATTGTACACGAATGGGTGACTGTTATTGCAGGCTCTGAAAGTTGTTTTAAGGGATTTACTGAGATCTATCCTGACGCAGATGTATTCCTTTTAGTTTCTGACGAAAAAAGCTTAAAGAAATTAAATATAGACCCGTCTAGAGTTACTAATTCTTTTGTGCAAAAACTCCCTAAAGCAAAAACGAAATGGAAAAACTATCTACCGCTTTTCCCATACGCTATTGAGCAGTTTGATTTGAGTGAGTATGATGTGATAATTTCCTCATCACATGCTGTTGCTAAAGGAGTAATTACAAACGCAAGCCAAACACACATATGTTACATTTATTCCCCTATAAGATACGCTTGGGATTTGTATCATCAATATATACGAGAGGCCAATTTAAAAAAAGGGATTAAAGGATTTCTTGCAAAAAGCATTCTACATTATATAAGAAGATGGGATCTCGGAACGGCTAACAGTGTTGATGAATTTATTCCAATATCTAACTATATTGAAAAAAGAGTTTGGCGTACCTACCGAAGAAAATCTTATAAAGTAATTTATCCACCTGTTTCTGTTGATGATTTCACATTAAATGAAGATAAAGAGGATTTTTACTTGGCTGCATCACGACTCGCACCCTACAAAAAAATTGATCTTATAGTCGAAGCATTCTCCAAAATGCCTAATAAAAAATTAGTAGTTATTGGAGATGGCCCAGAATTTAAAAAGGTTAAAAGCAAAGCAGGGAGCAATGTTAAAGTTTTGGGGCATCAGGAATTTGAAGTGCTTAAAGATTATATGCAACGAGCAAAAGCTTTTGTTTTTGCTGCTGAAGAGGATTTTGGAATCATCCCTATTGAGGCGCAAGCCTGTGGAACACCCGTGATTGCCTATGGAAAAGGAGGATCGTTAGAAACGGTTAAAGGGAAGTTTATAACTCAATCTATTGAAGATTGTGACACAGGAGTTTATTTTGACAAGCAAAGTATTGACTCACTGACGGATGCTGTTTCTTATTTTGAAGAAAATCATACCAAGTTCAATCCGATTAAAATTAGAGAGTTTGCTTTGACATTTGACAAAAAAATATTTAAAGACAATATCAAAAAAACCTTTGCTGAGATAATAGAAAAACACAAAAAATGAAAAAAGCAATAATAACAGGAATTACAGGGCAAGATGCAGC
>TARA_B110000967_G_C18901647_1_pt1 | contig 11412 bp, 6 predicted proteins | sample TARA_B110000967 | Tara Oceans TARA_B110000967 (sample SAMEA4397903) | marine metagenome | biome: Polar Biome; feature: [DCM] deep chlorophyll maximum layer (ENVO:01000326); material: water (ENVO:00002006), including particulate matter (ENVO:01000060) such as... | depth 35 m
TGGAAATTAGGTGTAAAATCTATGTATTACCAACACAGTATGAATGCTGCCCAAAAATTTAAACAAAAGAAAGATTGTTTAAATTGTGAGGGATAATCGTTGTTAAAATTAAATAAAAAGAGGAGTCTAATAGGCTTCTCTTTTTTTTTGTATTTTCGTAAAACTTGTTATTTTAAATTACATATATAACACATTGGACTACTGAATCAAATTCAGTGCAGGTAAACTTAGCATAAAATGAACTGGGAACAACTCCTCTCTTTAAAACGATTTGGCGATACAGAAAAACGCCCAAGGATAGCACAAGACGAAACACGATTAGGTTTTGATGTAGATTTTGATAGAATTATATTTTCAGCTGCCTTTAGAAGCTTACAAGATAAAACACAGGTAATTCCGTTATCAGAAACCGATTTTGTGCACACAAGGTTAACACACAGTTTAGAAGTTTCTGTCGTGGGTAGAACTTTAGGCAGAAGAGTAGGGAAGATGTTGTTAGAACGGCATCCTAATTTAGGTGCACTCGGTTACACGTTTAATGATTTTGGCGCTATTGTGGCAGCAGCCTCTTTAACACATGATATCGGGAACCCGCCCTTTGGGCATTCTGGAGAAAAAGCCATTGGCGAGTATTTTAAATCAGGAAATGGAGCAAAATATAAAGACCAATTATCAGCAAAAGAATATCAAGATTTAATTGACTTTGAAGGAAATGCAAACGGTTTTAAAATTTTGACAGAAAGCAGAGAAGGTATTTCTGGAGGTTTGCGTTTAAGTTATGCCACTTTGGGTGCGTTCTTAAAATATCCGAAAGAAAGTCTACCCAAAAAACCAACCAACCATATTGCAGATAAAAAATATGGATTTTTTCAATCAGAAAAGGATGCTTTTTTAGATGTAGTAGAAGAGTTAGGAATGAAACCTAAATCTATCGAAAATAATTCCTTTTACAGACATCCACTTGCTTATTTAGTAGAAGCGGCAGACGATATTTGCTATACAATTATCGATTTTGAAGACGGGATCAATTTAGGTTTAATTGATGAGGAGTATGCTTTAGAGTATATGTCTAAATTAATTCACGGTATTAACAGAGATAAGTATTATGATTTAAAACATACTAAAGATAGAACCGCCTATTTGCGTGCAATTGCAATTAATTCTTTAATTGACGAAGCAGTTACCATTTTTCTTGCGAATGAAAAGTTGATATTAAAAGGTACTTTTGATAAATCTTTGTTAGAAAAATGTAAATATGAGGCTCAAATAAACGATATTATTCAGATAAGTATTGATAAAATTTATAAAAGCAAAGAAGTTGTAGAAAAAGAAATTGCGGGTTATAAAATTATAGCAGATTTATTAGATGTTTTTATAAAAGCAATTAATAATAAATTTGATGATATTGCATCTAATTTTGATCTATTAATTCTTAATTTATTACCAAAGGAATATCAGTTAGAAACAAATAATTTATATGAAAGAGTGATACAGGTTTCAACTTATGTAGCAAGAATGTCCGATAGTTATGCCATTAGAATGCATAAAAAATTAACAGGGAATATAATTTAAAGCTCATTTTTTTTAAATAGCCAACAATTCATAAAAGAGTTTTATTCTGAAATTCATTGACTATAGCAGTTTTTAAATATTCGGTTGTACATGTTCAAAGAAAAAGCAAGTTGTAAAATCTCTCTTTTTTAAAGTAAAGAAAGATATTTATATCTAGATATTGTTTAGTCAGAAAACAATAAAAATTAATTAAATAACAAATTAAATGAAACAATTTTTAAAGTGGTCTGTTTTTACTTTTATGGCCGTGAGTCTATTCTTTGCTTCTTGTAAAGAGGATAAGCAGAAAGTGCAAATAGAGACTTTTAAAGAAAATAAAAAGGTAATAAAAACTAATGAGCGACACATAAAAGGTATTGAGCATATGGCCGATTATCAATTGGCAATTAGGAAACATATGGATTCATCAGAAACTTCTTATGAAGACGGCTACCTTATTAAGGAGTTTAAAAAAGCAAAGCAAAATTTAACAGCTAAAAAAAGTATACATAGTTTAAACCCCATTATTATAGAAAGAGGGCCCGTTAACGTTCCAGGAAGAACGAGGGGTATTGCTGTAGACCCTATAGACAATAGAAAGTGGTTTGTTGGTTCTGTAGGTGGCGGAGTTTGGAAAACAGAAGATGAAGGACAAACTTGGGTGAATTTAACAGATTTTCAATTACCAAATTTAGCCACTTCAACAATAGTTATAAGCCCTCAAGACGGGAATACTTTGTATGCAGGTACAGGAGAACCTTTTGGGAATCTTGGAGCTATTGGTGGATCTGGCGTTTTTAAAACAACAGATGGGGGCGCAACTTGGGCCGCTTTGGCAGGTACTTCTGATTTTGGTGATGTTGGTAGAATTATTATCAACCCAAATGATAAAAACAATGTTTTAATAGCCACGAAGAATGGTATTTATAACACAACAGACGGCGGTGTTTCTTGGTTATTAACTTATGCCCCATCATCAGCAAGCAAATGGGTTCAAGATTTAGATGTTGATCCTACAAATTTTAATATCCAATACGGTTCAGTCCGAAATTTAGGTATGGTAAAAAGTACAGATGCCGGTTTAACATGGTCTGTTATTTTTGATAGAGTTAATAAAAATGAAAATCATAAGAGATTTGAAGCTTCTGTTTCTCCTGCAGATCCAAATACCCTTTTTTTAAGTGTCTACAGTGATTCAGATGCTACGATAGGCGTAAATACAGATTTTTATGTTTCTAGAGACAGTGGTACTTCTTTTATAAATTTAAAAACCACAGGTTCTGCAAGTAGTGCTAATTTATTGACCGGTCAAGGATGGTATGATAATGTTATTTTGGGGCATCCATTCAATGCAAATGTATTTTATGTAGGCGGCATAGCTGTATTTAAGGTGACTATAACTGGTGAAAATTTTACATCTACTTCGATTGCATCTGGTTACGATAACAGTCAAATAAACACAGAAGTACATGTAGATCAGCATGGTTTGACTACTGTATTAGGAAACAATCAAGAGTTTAGAATCTTACTAGTAAATGACGGCGGTATGTATAGTACCTCTTTCAAACAAGATCCTGGTGTTAACCAAGGAGATTGGTCCGGTGATGCTGTTGGTAAAAATAGTACACAATTTTATGGTGCAACAAAACAAAACGGTAAAGATAATTATTTGGCAGGTGCACAAGATAATGGTTCTTGGATTTCACGGGGCAATGATTCTGACAAATCAAAAACCTATGCTTTTGTTTATGGAGGAGACGGGTATGAAGCATTATGGCACTTTACGAAGCCAGGAGATTTTTTGGTAACTTCTCAATACGGGCGGGTAGGAAGGTATCTAAATAATATATATGCGGGTGACGCAAATATTGCTGACTCTGGTAACAGTTCAATTGCTCCTTTTTATTCAAAAATATCGAATGCAGATAACAATCCAGATGCTGTATTTACAATAACAAACAGAGGTGTTTGGAGATCAACAGATTTTGGTGAAAATTGGGCTTTAGTTTCGCTTCCTTCGAGTTTTGGAGCAAGTAATAATAGCGCTTTGAATGTAGAGGTTTCCACAGCAGATCCAAATGTTGTTTGGGCTGGTGGTGCAATGAGAGAAAATAGATCTAATTTATTACAAGTGTCAGAAGACAACGGGCAAACTTACACAGCAACAAATGCTTATAGTAGTCCTAAAAATAATCATAGTTATAACATAAGTGGTATCGGAACCTCTTTGATAGAGAGAAAAAGAGCGTATGTACTATTTTCATCACAGGGAGCTGCTAAAGTTTTAAAAACAGAAGATTTAGGAAATTCTTGGACTAATATTTCAGGCGAAGCATTCTCTAAACTACCAGATGTTGCCGTTCATTCTATCATAGAAATGCCTTTTGATAAAAATATTTTATGGGCGGGTACAGATATTGGAATCTTTGAAACTACAGATGGTGGAAATAGTTGGAGCATGTTAAATGGTTTTATACCAGTAGCAGTTTACGATATGAAGATTGTGAATAATCAAGTAGTAATTGCTACCTATGGTAGAGGTATTTGGACTGCCACATTGAGCGAGTTAGATTCATATACTATGGCTCCATATTTAATTTTACCTACAGTTTCTGCCGCTCAAAAAGAAATTGAAAGTTCAAAAACAATTGTGAAGTATAACGTTACGGGCGATGAAGTAAACAGAGTTAAAATTTTTATTGATGATGAAGAGCAAGCTGAAATAGCAAAAAATTTCGATACTGGTGTTATCTACCAATATGAAACAATAACTTTACAAGAAGGATCTCATAAATTAGGAGTTCAGTTATTTGATGATGTAAATAATAATCAAACTATGATTCAAGAATATAAGTTTGATATAATTGATTTTGAAAATCCGTCTGAAAGTGTTGGAATTGATGAATTTAAAGCATCAGATGTTTACATTTATAATAATGATTTTAAAATTGATGATATAAATGGAGCAGTTTCTAGTGTGGTTTTGAATAATTCAGAGCATCCTTATCAAAATCAAACAAGTTATGTAAATATTCTTAAGAAACCATTGATCATAACGCAAGAAAATAGAAGTTTCACTTATGAAGATGTTGTAGTTGTAGAGCCATATTCGACTAATTTAGAAGATTTAAATAGTTTTTATGATTATGTTATTATAGATGCTTCTACTGACTTACAGACATGGAAAACTTTAGATAAATATGATTCTAGAAGATTTACAGAGTGGATAGATGAATATAACAAAGGTCCTTCTGCTTCAGTATCAGACAACTTATTTAAATCGCAAACTATAGTTTTAACAGATAAAGGGTTTTCTATTGGGGATACAATTGTAATTAGATTTAGTTTGATTTCAGATCCTTTCGAAAACTCTTTTGGTTGGGCCATAAAATCTATTGAAGGTGCTGTAGCTTCGATAGATGATGTGATGAATGAGGTAAAATTATTTTCGGTTTATCCAACAGTTTCAGAAGGAAACTTTACTGTTTTTGCTAAAAATACTTTAGGAAAATCAAAACTTCAATTAATTGATGTTACTGGTAAAACAGTGTATTCTAAAAATTTAAATTTTAATAATAATCAAAAGCATAAAGTTTCTGTAAATTTAAGCTCAGGAGTATATTTTGTTGAATTAATTGGAGAAAATAACAAAAGAGCTTCCAGTAAATTAATCATTGAGCAATAAATTAATTTTGCACATTTAAACGATGCTTTTTAAGTCTTTTTTTAACAAATAAAATTTTACAGTTAATTTAAAATTCATTTTTACGATTTAGTTTTACCTTTGTTCGAACTTAAAACAAAAATATTGAATAAAATTATAGCAATTTTATTACTGATTTTTATGGCCTTAACACTGTTTTCTTGCAAATCAAAAGAGATGGTGAATAATACGAAAAAATCTAATCTGACTTTTCAAAACAACATCATAGAAAATAAATCTTATAATCAAGATAAAACGATGTTATTGGTTACAAGTTATAAAGGGGATATGCAACCAAGAAGAACCATTAATTATAAAGTTTTAAACAGTAAGTCAAAAAAAATATTAAAAGAAGGTATCTTCATTGGCATGAAGTTAGAATGGTTTGCCTTGAATCAATTAAAAGGATACCTATATATTGGTATGACCCAAAAAGAAAGTGATGAGGTTTTGCAAAACAAAAATATTTTAATAATTGAAATAAAATAAAATTATATTATTAAATTTTTAACGAATTAGATCATTAGAACATGAATTTGTCAGTATTCCTTTGCTATAAAATATTTAAAACAACTAATAAAAAAAGATTATTATTAGTCTTTATATTGTCTTTTTCTTTAATAAGTTTTGGGCAAAATTATAAGGATGTAATACAAAATTATCTTTCTACGAATTTAGAAAAGTTTGACTTATTAGAAGCTGATTTAGCAGAATGGAAGATAACAAATGAAGTAGATTCTAAACAAACCAATGTAAGACATGTATATATACAACAGTTGCATAAAGGAATTCCTGTTTATAATGCAGTTTCAAACCTTACACTAAAAGATAATAAAGTAATTTTTTCGGGCAATTCTTTTGTTAGGGATCTTTCTTCAAAAATTAACACTTTTCTGCCTTTTTTTAAGGCTAAAAACGCTATTGCTCAAGTTGCAGAACAGCTCAAATTAGGAACTACCAAAGCCATTAAACTAAAGGAAGAAAAAGGAACTAATAATTTTGTGTTTTCAAAAAGCGGCATATCTCAAGAGAATATTTCAATAGAGCTGGTATATCAGCCATTAGATGACGGATCTGTAAAATTATCTTGGTTATTAAATATACAACAATTAGATGGTATTCATTGGTGGAACATTAGAGTTGATGCAACTACAGGTATAATATTACAAAAAAACGATTGGGGGGTAAATTGTACATATGATACAGAAACAGATACACACTCTCATGCTGCAACGATTAAAAAAGAAAAGAAACAAAGCCCTTTAATTTTAATAAAAAAAAAAGAAAATATTTTTGAAGTAGCGCAATATAATGTTTTTGGCATACCTGTAGAAAGTCCTAATCACGGATTTAGAAGCATAGTCGCAACCCCTTATAGCACTATTGCTTCTCCGTTTGGATGGCACGATACAAATGGGGTTTCTGGTGCAGAATTCACAATTACTAGAGGTAACAATGTATATGCGCATTTAGATGATTCAGGAAATAATATCTTTGGGTATTCGCCAGAGGGAGGTCCTCAATTAAATTTTAATTTCCCTTTAGATAGGGTGAATAAAACAGCAAATACTTACAGAGATGCCTCTGTAACAAATCTGTTTTACATGAGCAATATAATGCATGATATTTGGTATCAATATGGTTTTGATGAAGCTTCTGGGAACTTTCAAGTAAATAATTATCAAAAAGGAGGAACTGGAGGAGATGAAGTTTTTGCTGACGGACAAGACGGAAGTGGAAGGAATAATGCAAATTTTGGAACGCCGCCAGATGGACAAAATCCAAGAATGCAAATGTTTCTTTGGGATGATGTATTGGCAACAATTAATGGAGGCGCTTTAGCAGGAACATACACTGCTACAACAACAAGATTTACAGATACTGGAGAACAAGATGGAGATTCAACAGGTGCTCCTTTAAGTGAAAACCCCATAACTGCAGACTTATTTTTGATGGATGATGGTTCAGATACTCCAACAGAGGCATGTACGTTAGGCGTTTTTTCTGGTTTAGAGGGTAAAATCGCTGTGATAAGAAGAGGGAACTGTAATTTTACAAATAAAATACAAGTTGCTCAAGATTCTGGAGCTGTTGGAGTTCTCATGGTAAATAACCAAGCCGGCCTTGTTACAATGTCAGGAGCAACAACTACGATCAACATTCCTGCAGTTTTGATTACACAAGCAGTTGGGGAAGAGGTTATAACAGCTTTGCAAAATGGAGAAATTATAAGCACAACGCTAGTAAATTATGGTCTAGATGGGAGTTTTGATAACGCAATTATTGCCCACGAATATGGTCACGGAATTTCTAATAGACTTTTAGGTGGCTCTGATAACGTAAACTGTTTAAATAACGAGGAGCAGCTGGGAGAAGGTTGGTCTGATTATTTTGGGTTGGTCATTACCGTGAAATCTGGAGATACAGGAACAACCTTAAGAGGTATCGGTACTTTTCCGAGCGCTGAACCGATTACAGGAAACGGAATTAGACGATATCCTTATACGACAGATATGGCAGTAAATCCTTTTAGTTTTATAGATGTTAAAGATCAGGCATTAGCAGATGGAGATGTTTCTGTGCACGGTGTAGGTTCTATTTGGGCAACCATGTTATGGGATTTACATTGGAAAATGATTAGTTTGTATGGCTTTGATTCAGATATATATAATGGCATAGGAGGTAATAATATGACAATGCAATTAGTTATATCAGGGTTAAAACTTACACCTTGTAGTTCTGGATTTGTGGAGGCAAGAGATGCTATTTTGGCAGCTGATATGTTACTATATGAAGGAGTTAATCAGTGTGCTATTTGGGAAGTTTTTGCAAGAAGAGGTTTGGGCTTTAGCGCGGACTCCGGTGATGCTGATTCTTTTATAGACCAAACAGAAGGTTTTGATATGCCGCCAGAAAATGTTTTATCAGCCGCGAGCTGCAATAGCGCGTTAAATGTTAAAGATGCGCCTCTAAAAATGTTTACAGTGTATCCAAATCCAGCAAGAACATCCGTTAGGATTTCTATAATTAATGAAGTTAAAAATGCAACTATTGCTATCTACGACATCAACGGGAGACAAGTATATGCTAAAAAATTAGACTTAAAAGGAATGGTAACGATAAATACACAGAATTTAAGTGCAGGAATTTATATTTTAAAAATTAATAACCAGCTAATTAGTGATAGCCAAAAAATAATAATTAATTAATTATTTTGATACTTCTTTTCATAAAAGGCGCTTTTTTAAAGCATATTTTTTAGTTTATATTCTTAAAAATTGCCGCTAAAGAGCGAGCGTCTAAACCAACTTTCCTGTGCAGTTCTAAAATATTTCCATGCTCAATAAATGTATCAAGAACCCCTAAGGTTTTAATCTTATTTGTATAATCATTGTTGGATGCAAACTCTAAAATTGCGGAACCAAACCCACCTTTAATAGTTCCATCTTCGATGGTGATTATAGATGGATGTTCTTCAAAAATTTGATGTAATAATTTTTCGTCTAAAGGTTTTACAAAACGCATATCAAAATGTGCAATTTCATTACCTTTTTCTGATAAATGAATCGCTTCAGATATATTATCTGCAATCGTTCCAATAGATAAAACAGCAATTTTGTTTCCTTCTTTTAAACAAACTCCTTTACCGATCTCTATACATGTAAATGGTTGCTGCCAATTTATGATTTTTCCATTTCCTCTAGGGTATCTTATTGCAATCGGATTTTTTAAACCCTGCTGTGCGGTATATAAAATATTGCGCAATTCAATTTCATTTCTTGGTGCAAAAATGATTAAATTAGGAATACATCTTAAGAAAGCGATATCAAAAACACCATGATGTGTTGCGCCATCTTCACCCACTAAACCAGCTCGATCTAAACAAAAAATAACGGGTAGATTCTGCAAAGCAACGTCGTGAATAACTTGATCATACGCACGTTGTAAAAACGTTGAATAAATATTACAAAACGGAATTAATCCTTCTGAAGCCATACCAGCAGCAAGAGTCACAGCGTGTTGTTCTGCAATGCCAACATCAAAAGTTCTTTTCGGGAATTCTTGCATCATCAATTTAAGAGAACTACCCGTTAACATTGCTGGTGTTATGCCTACAATTTTATTGTTTATTTTGGCAAGTTCTACGATGGTTTCTCCAAAAACATTTTGATATTTGGTAAACGAACTTTTATCTTTTTTAACTCTTTCACCTGTAATTTTATCAAATTTACCGGGTGCATGATAGGTTATTTGATCTTCTTCTGCTTTTTTTAACCCTTTGCCTTTGGTCGTTATAATATGTAAAAATTTAGGACCTTTTACAGATTTTAATCGTTCTAATTCAGTGATTAGTTTTGGTAAATCATGACCATTAATCGGACCCGAGTAATCAAAATTTAAAGCCTTAATGATATTGTTTTGAGTCGCAAGTTTTCTGTCGCTTTTTACTTTGGTTAAGTACTCTTTTAAAGCACCTACCGAAGGATCAATACCAATAGCATTATCATTTAAAATAATTAATAAATTAGCATTAGAAACGCCTGCGTGATTTAAAGCTTCAAATGCCATACCACTCGCAATAGAAGCATCACCAATAACAGCAATATGATGTTTATTAATTTCACCTTTTAAATTAGAGGCAATGGCCATTCCTAAAGCTGCAGAAATAGATGTTGAGGAATGTCCAACGCCAAAAGCATCAAATTCACTTTCTTTTCTTGAAGGGAAACCCGAAATACCACCAAATTGCCGATTGGTATGAAAGATTTCTTTTCTTCCCGTTAAAATTTTATGACCATAGGCCTGATGCCCAACATCCCAAACTAACAAATCATTCGGGGTGTCAAATAAATAATGAAGCGCAACTGTTAATTCTACCACACCTAAACTTGCCCCTAAATGCCCTTCTTTTGTGGCTACAATATCAATAATAAACGTGCGTAATTCTTGCGCTAATTGCGGTAATTGTTCAGGATTTAATTTTCTTAAATCAGATGGATCAGAAATGTGCTTTAACAAGTTTTTCATTCGATTACAAAAGTACGATATACATTTTTGTGTCCGCAAAAAATGCCGGTTAGAAATGTAAATCTATCGTGAAATAATTACTGTAAATTTACAGTATTAAAATATACGATATGATACTACCTTTTGATGATACTTATTTTATGAAAAAAGCCTTTCAAGAAGCAGAAATAGCCTTTGAGAAAGGAGAAATTCCTGTGGGTGCTGTCATTGTTTTTAAAAATCAAATTATTGCAAGAGCACATAACTTAACGGAGACCTTAAATGATGTTACTGCGCATGCAGAAATGCAAGCTTTTACGGCTGCCGCAGATTTTTTAGGAGGTAAGTATCTTAAAGAGTGTGTTTTATATGTTACATTAGAGCCTTGCCAAATGTGTGCAGGTGCAAGTTATTGGACACAGATTGATAAAATTGTTTTTGGAGCTTCTGAACCTAAAAGAGGTTTTCTCAATTTAAAAACAACATTACACCCCAAAACAACAGTTGTTACCGGAGTTTTAGAAAATGAATGTTCACTGCTATTAAAAAGATTTTTCTTTGAAAAAAGGAATTTGAATTAATCATGAACTGTTAAAATTTTAACAAACTCTTCTTAAAAAATTTGTAATGTAAATTGTTTTAAAGAACTTGAGCCTAATTTCAAACTTAATCAACTTCTACAAATGAAAAATATCATCTTGTGTTTTGCGATGATTTTTACTGCATCAGTAATTTTTGCGCAAGAAACTCCAAAACCAAATTACAGACAAGCTGCTAAATATTCTCCAAAAAATTTAGCTAAAATGGTCCACTCCACAGGTGTGAGCCCGCATTGGTTAAAAAAAGGAAACCGTTTTTGGTATTCTTACAAAACTTCTGAAGGCTCGAATCATTATTTGGTAGATGTAGATAAAAAATCTAAAAAGCAACTTTTTGATAATGTAAAAATGGCAAAGTGGTTAACACAAATCACCAAAGATCCTTATGATGCTCAACATTTGCCACGTTTTAGCATTAAGTTTAACAAAGCAGAAAATACGATTCGTTTTAGAGTGACATCAACAGAAGAGGTGGAGGTTACCGGGGAGAATAAAAAAGAAACAAAGGAAGAAACTGAAAAAGATTCTACAGCAACCAAAAAGTCAAAAAAG
>TARA_B110000967_G_scaffold19439_1_pt1 | contig 11404 bp, 7 predicted proteins | sample TARA_B110000967 | Tara Oceans TARA_B110000967 (sample SAMEA4397903) | marine metagenome | biome: Polar Biome; feature: [DCM] deep chlorophyll maximum layer (ENVO:01000326); material: water (ENVO:00002006), including particulate matter (ENVO:01000060) such as... | depth 35 m
GCCTCCTTGATATCGGCCATAATATCAAATGTGCTTACATCTGTAAGGAATACACGTCTTTGATATTCTAAAAAAGAAACTGTAATACGTCCTTTATTTGGGGATGATCCACTTTGAACCCCAGCATTTGGGTCTGCAGTTTTTTCGCCTACTTGTGCTAAAACAGCTTCTACTATTTCTTTATTAGGCTCTATAGCGGCAGTGATTCTTTTCTCTAGTTTCTTAGTAATCTCATTCGTTTTTACAATGTCTGTTCCTAGCGGTGCTTCTATATATACGTTTACATACTTAGGCTCGCCATCTGGGAAGAATACGATAGGTGCTCCACTATTGACAAAGAAGGCTATAGAGCCCACCATTAAAAATATAGTGGCTATAAAAAACCATACAGGTCTCCATCCTTTAAGAGCATAGCTTGCTATATTGGCGTATCCACTTTCTAGTTTAGGCATTACGTGTTCCATAAAGTAATTGCCTCCAGGAGTTAAAATAAACCTGTTTAACAAGGAGAATATAAGACCTGTAATGAATAAGCCTCCGATAAGTGCAAGGGTGCCACTTAGTAAAAATAGAATACCGAACACGAGTACTATAGCCATACTAATCCAAAATGGTCTAGCCTTAGACTTCTCAGTTTTCCCTATTTTCATCCAATCTGCTGCGAGTACAGGATTCACTATTAGGGCTACAAACAAGGAAGACGATAGTACAATGATGAGGGTGATAGGAAGGAACTTCATAAATTCTCCTATTAGATCTTTCCAAAAAAGTAAGGGCACAAATGCAGCTATAGTAGTGGCTGTAGAAGCGATGATAGCTGTAGCTACTTCTCCTACTCCTTCATTAGAGGCATCGGCTGGACTTTTACCTTCACCCCGTAGTCTATAAATATTCTCGACGACCACGATACCATTGTCTACTAGCATGCCTAGTGCAAGTATGAGAGAGAATAGTACCATCATATTTAGTGTATTGCCACCAAAGTTTAGGATAGCAATACCCATAAGCATGGATAGTGGTATAGCTATACCTACGAATAGTGAATTACGTAACCCGAGGAAGAAAACGAGCACAATGACCACAAGAAGGACACCCATGATGATACTGTTTTCCAAGTTACTGACCATATTCTTAGTATCCTTACTTTGGTCATTTGTTATGGTAATCTCTAAATCTTTGGGTAAAGAATTTTTCTGAGCTTGGGCTACTATGTTTTGTATCCCTTCGGCTGCATTTATTAGATTTGCTCCACTTTTTTTCTTGATGTCAAGAGCGATTACTGGATTCTGATTAAGTCTTGCAAAGGAAGTAGGTTCCTTCTGACCAAAACTCACTGTACCAATATCCCTTAAGTAAACGATATTTTGAAATTCATTTTTGATAATAACATTGAGAATATCTCTGTAATCATCAAATTCCCCGTCTATACGCACATTTCTACGTGTGATGTCAGATCCTTCTATGCTTTTTATATCACCGCCAGACATGGTGATATTCTCACCTTTAATGGCATTTTCCACATCATTAAGAGAAATCTCAAGAGACTCCATCTTTAATCTATCTATGGATATTTCTACCTCCTCCTCTGTAAGTCCAGATATATCTGCGGCACTGACTTCTGGCAATGATTCGAACTTATCTTGTAGTAACTCAGCAAATTCCTTTAGCTTATTTTGACTATAATCTCCGGAAAGGTTCACGTTCATTACAGGGATATCGCTAAAGTTAAGCTCAGATACACTAGGATCTACGGGCAGGTCACTCGGTAAGTCAGCCTTTGCTCTGTCTACGGCGTCTTTTACCTCTTGCAGTACTTCTGCCGTAGGGTTGTCCAGTTCAAATTCTGCTACTATGATTGAGAAATCCTGAATACTAGTAGATGTCAACTTCTTAAGTCCATCTATGGTATTGATTTCTTTTTCAATAGGTCGAGAGACGAGATTTTCTATATCTATGGGTGAGTTACCTGGATATGGGGTATTGATAAAAATAGTAGGCTGCTTGATCTCAGGAAAACTTTCCTTTGGCATACTCGTGTAGCTGATAAGCCCGACAATGACAATAATGACCATCATCACATATACACTGGTGCGGTTATTCACAGCCCAAGCCGATATACCGAAGTGCTTTATAATTTCTTTTTTCTTGTCTAACATAGGAATGCTGATTGATTATTAGTTATTGAGTCGAGTGTATATCTCAATTATTTGGTGATCACTTTAACTTCGTCACCTTCTATAACGCTATTGTACCCCTCGATTATGATCTCTGAACCTGGCTCTAGTCCAGAGGCGATTATCGTTTCCGAAGCAAACTCCTCTGCTATAATTACCACGGTCTTTTCTACTGTTTTCTTTTCGCCGTTTGTGTTTACTGTAAGTATGTAGTCTTTAGCACCATCATTTCTGACTAGTTTAGTAGGTACACTCATAGCATCATTGTCCTCAAAATCATATGCAGTTATCATTGCTAGCATATTTGGTTTGAGGTTCTTAGTATGTTTTTTTGGAGTTACATATACACTGTATGTTCTGTTATTGACATCTATCACACTACCTATAGCACTGACGGTCTCTTCAGTAGTTAGTTTTAAACTTGGGTAGTATACTTTTACCGTCTGTCCTGTTTTTATCTTGCCTACATAAGCTTCAGATACATCGGCTTTTAACTTGATATCTCCCATATTTATGATTCTCATCATTGGGCCACCTGTCATGCTTCCTACAAGTTCACCTTCATTAGCCATTATTGCATCTACCGTCCCTGTGATAGGAGCTCTGACTGTGAATTTTGCAGCTTGTGATTTAGCAGTTTTAATGCTGTTCTGTAGATTTTCATATTGGTTTTTTGCTTGTAAATACTGCATTTCACTTCCTATATTTTGCTTCCACAGCTTGCCTAGTTTTTCATAGTTAGTTTTTGCCAGACTAAGAGCACCTTCCAGTTCTACTATCTGAGCATTTGCAGTTCTTGCATCCATGCTTGCCACTACTTGTCCTTTTGATACGCGTTGTCCTTCTGTCACATATAGTTTGACTAGTACACCGGGTACTTCTGGAGATACCATAACGTTATTATCAGATTCTACTAAGGCTTGTACATCAAAAGGGTTTTTAAATTGCCCTTTATTCACTATCGAAGTCATAACGGCTATTGCATTTGGTCGAGAATTTGTATCTAGTTGAATTATCTCTCCTTGGACTTTAGCTATTGTAGCTTTCAGAGAAGTCATCTTTGTTTGAAGAGAATCTAATTCTGCTCTTTTAACTTCTAGAGCTCCTTCGTTTGTGCCACTACAAGCAGCAAATAAAGTGATGATTGATAATGTGATCAGTATATTTTTCATTAGTGTGATTTGGTTTTTTTAATAGTGAATAAATGGATGAATAATTGAATATTTTAATTTTGTCCTGTTATTTAGTTATTCTGTTCATCATTGATTTATAGTTTTCCCAATGCTTTATTAAGGTCTATTCTCGCTACGTTTAGTTCATAGAGAGCATTAAGGTAGTTTGTCTTTGCTTGAGTAAGTTCGCTTTCAGCGTTTATCATCTCAAAACTGCTGCCTATGCCTTCTTTAAATTTAATGGTAGTAGTGTTATAGATGCTTTCGGCTAGGGTTTGACTTCCCTTTTGAAGCTCTATACTTTTAAGAGCATTGGTATAATTAGTTTTCGCTTGACTTACTTGTAGATTCATACTAAGTAAAGCTTGCTGTTTAGTATTTTGGGTTTTTTCTATGTCTATCTTGACTTGATCCATTTTGGCTTTTTTATAAAATCCGTCAAAAATAGGGACGTTTAGACTTACAGCATATCGTCCATTTCCGAACCAGTCATTACCTAGTGTATTGAATTCCCCATCACTGGCAAAAGTGCTAGTACCGTATGAGAAGTTGCCATACAGGTTTGGGATATAGCCCATTTTGTATCGTTTTAGACTGAGCTGGTTTAGCTCTTGCTGTTGGTTTATAAGTTGTATCTCTATTCTGTTATCTGCGTTGAAGCCTGCTAGAGCTGAATCTGTAATTGGCTCCTCAGGCATTACACTGGTTAGCGTTAAATTCTGGTTTACATCTATACCTATACTGTTTAGCAATAGTTGTTTGGCTAGCTTAGCTTGGTTTTGAAGCTTGTTAATATTGATCTCCATATTAGATACCGATAAAGTAAGTCTGTCTACATCTAGTTTTTCAGCAAATCCTGCATTATAGAGCTGATCTGTTTCAGATTGGAGCTTTTTAATATTTGCTAAGCTGGTGTTTAATTGGACAATATTTTGCTGTGAGATGAGTGCCATATAGTAGGCTTTAGTTACTCCTTCTCTGATGTCTATCTCAGATGCTGATGCGCTTAGTTCACTAATTTTTACAAATTCGGAAGCGGCTTTAAGTCCTAGAAAAAACGAACCGTCAAAAAGGAGTTGATTTGCACCTATACCTACATTTGCATTAAATGGCACCCCAAACTGAGTGGCTATAGTGGTCCCTGGTTGCCCTACGAAATCACCGGGGATGATTTGTGTAGGTATTATAAAGGTATGATTGAAGTCTGCACTGCCGCTTATCTGCGGAAGTCCTTGTGCTTTGATCTCATTTACTTGTGTTTCTGCGTAGTCTATGTCTAGAGCCGCATTCAGCAGTGTAGTGTTTTTTTGCAAGGCCATATCCAGAGCTTGGTCTAAGCTTAGTGAAAGGTCCGCTTGTCCAAAAGATACTTGAAAGCTTAAAAGTGTTAAAAGTGTAAAAACGTATTTCATTATTCGTTAGTTATTTCGTTAATGTGTTGTTCTAAGTATGAGCGGCCTTCCTGTGTGCAAATGCCAAATAGATGATAGCTTACCATCTGAAGATGTAGGGTTTTAAAATCGTAGTTATTGTCACCCTGTATCAGTTGCTGTATCATTCCGTGCATTAGAGTGCCATACATAGCTGCCGCTATTTTGGGTTCTATTTCTCTTCTATAGAGAGCTTCATTTTGACCTTCTTCAATATTTTGTATGATCACACTTGAGATAAAGTCATTTTGAAAAGTATTCATTTTGGCCCAAGCAGAGGGGTAATATTTTTGTAAGTCAAAAATCACTGTAGGATTGATATCTCTATGCTGATGACTTATATGCTTGCTAATATCTATCATTTTTTGAACGGCATTTTCATCAGTACTGTAGCAGGTATTGCAAGAGAGCATTTCTCGGTTCAAGTCAGCCTCTATTACATTTAATACTAAGTGTCTCTTGTCAGAAAAATGTTTATAGATGGTTTTTTTACTTACCCCTAGCTCACGAGCTATGTCATCCATGCTTACGCTTTTTATACCTATTCGCATAAAAAGATTTGCAGCTCCTTGCAATATTTTTACTGATTCTTCCAAATGTAGTGCAAAGACACGAAGGAAACTTTGAATAACAAAATAGTTTCCAAAGTTTCTCATCGAAACTTTACTTCCGTTTATCTGATTAAAAACACTCCCTTTAGTTTTATCCAGGGAAATCGTTAATCTTTTACTGACTATATTTACATTCGCAGCGTGGTAGGGACAGATACTTTTTTAGTAGGATTAGCTGGCGGTAGTGCTTCGGGTAAGACTACATTCATTAGAAGACTCAGCGAAGAGTTTGGTGAGGATAAAGTATGCGTAATTACGCAAGATAACTACTATAAAGGCCTCTCTGAGCAACTCCGTGATGAAAACGGAATGGTCAATTTTGATCACCCTACGGGCATAGATTTTAATCGTATTAAAAAAGATCTAAGAAGATTACTTAAAGGGAATCCTGTGAAGCTAGTAGAGTACACCTTTAATAATCCGGATATTTTTCCAAAGGAGATAGTATATAATCCTGCACCTATAGTATTAGTAGAAGGTTTATTTGTATTTGCTGATAAGGGATTAAATAAAATGTATGACTATAGGTTATATATAGATGCAGATGATGATGTCACACTAAAGAGGAGGATAGCTAGAGATACGGCAGAGCGTGGTATGACACATGATGAGGTGATGTATCAATGGGAAAATCACGTTCTTCCGGCATATCAGGAATTCTTGAAACCACATAGGCCAGCTGCTGATTACGTCATCGAAAATACTAAAAATTTCGATAAATGCTTAGCGAATGTCATAGCTAAGTTTAATGAGGTTATTGCTGATTCTAGCTTTAAAAAATAGGCTATTGAAGGAGAGAGGTTTTCCCTTTAAACTTTAATTGCTAAGTTTGGCATATAAATATATTTTTGCAGCCTTTGAAATTTTCGCAAAACATCTAACCAGAATATAGTTACAATGAACAATAAAGGATTTATCCAATTTATTACTGTACTGCTAATATTAGCTAGTGCATATCAGCTTTCGTTCACCTTCGTGACGAATAATGTAGAAAACAATGCTGAAGCTGCGGCTGTAGCAATGTACTCTGAAGAAGGCAATCAGAGAGATTCTTTTGAACGTAGGTACTTAGACTCTATGTCTCAGGTAAAAGTGTATCCTGGCATAGGATTTACTTACCAAGAGTGTAAAGAAAACGAACTTAACCTTGGGCTTGATCTTCAGGGTGGTATGAACGTAACGCTAGAAGTAGAGACTCCAGCAGTGATAGCTGCTATGGCTGGCAAGACAGATGATAAGGCGTTTTTAGATGCGTTCAATACATCTAAAAGTGAGTATTTAGGTCAGCAGAACTTTGTAGACTTACTAGCAAAAAATTATAATACCGCTAATCCAGAAGGAAAGATAGCAGGTATATTTTATGGTAAAGGTCTAAAGGCTGAATTACCAAATGAGTACAACTCTACTAACCAAGAAGTTTTTGACTACTTGAAAAGAGAAAGCGAAAGTGCTATAGGAAGAGCATTTGAAATCGTAAATACACGTATAGATAAGTTTGGTGTGGCACAGCCTAACGTGCAGCGTCTAGATAACGGACGTATACTTGTAGAGCTGCCAGGTGTAGATAATCCTCAGCGTGTGAGAGATCTTATCACGAGTTCTGCTAAGCTTGAGTTTTGGAAGGTATTTCCTAATTACAAGGGTTTTGAATACTTAGAGCAGGTGAATAAAGTGGTCTACGGTGAGAAATTACTGAATGATACTACGGAAGAAGTTACTACTGCAGTCATAGATACTGCTTCAGAGCCAGAGAGTAAAGATGGTACATTGCTAGAAGGTAGCTTAGGAGCCACTGACAGTTTGGGTGGAGACAGTATAGAAAAGTCGAAAGACGAACTTCAAAAGGAGAATCCAGTACTTAGTAAAATAGTACCTAATGTAGCTAATGAGGGTAAAAACTGGGCACAGAGTGCTGAGATAGGGTATATAGATGCAAATGATGTTAAGTTATTTAAAGGCTACTTTGCTCGCAAAGATGTACAAGCAGTTCTTCCTTCTAATCTTCATTTCAAGTTCGGCTTCAAGCCATTTCAAATAGACGGTAGAGATTTCGTAGCTATCTACGCACTGAAAAGTGGTAGAGGCGGTGAGCCTGCACTAGCTGGTGATGTGATCACAGATGCCAGACCTACTCGTGAGAGTGATCTTAGCATAGCAGTAAGTATGCAGATGAACCAAGAAGGTACTTCTGTATGGAGAAGAATAACGAAAGAGGCATCCTCTGCCAGTCCTCAAGAGTGCATAGCAGTAGTGTTAGATAATCAAGTATACAGTGCACCTACAGTGAACGGTGAGATACCTAATGGTAGCTCAGTAATCACAGGAAACTATGAGATAGAAGAGGCTACTGACTTAGCGAACATATTAAAAGCAGGTAAACTTCCTGCACCAGTGAGAATCACAGGAGAAACTACCGTAGGACCTACACTAGGTGCAAAGGCTATCTCAGCGGGACTTATCTCGTTAGTAGTAGGTTTCTTATTAGTAATAGTCTTTATGGTAGTGTACTATGGCAAAGCTGGATTATATGCTGACATAGCCCTACTGGTTAATCTTATATTTATCATAGGTGTGCTGGCAGGATTGCACGCAGCACTTACACTTCCAGGTATGGCAGGTCTAGTACTTACCATTGGTATGGCAGTAGATGCTAATGTACTTATTTTTGAAAGAGTTCGTGAGGAGCTAACTACAGGTAAGTCATTTAAGGCAGCCATTAAAGACGGTTACTCAGGGGCATATTCTTCAATTATAGATGCGAATATTACAACTGTTATTGCAGGTGTTATCCTTTGGGTTCTTGGTAAAGGACCAGTTATGGGTTTTGCAGTGATACTTGTCATTGGTATACTTTCTTCATTATTTACATCCATATTCTTAACTAGACTATTCATAGATAATGATATCAAAAAAGGAAAAGAAACCTCATTCTATACGAGTGTATCTGAGAAGATAGGTAAGAAGCTAAATATGCTGGACTGGAATCTTATAGGAAAACGTAAGTTGTTTTATATGATATCAGGAGCTATTATCATACTTGGAGGGATATCACTAGTCACTAAAGGAGTATCTACAGGTGTAGATTTCAAAGGTGGATGGAGTTATGTGATGAATGTAGAAGGAGCTAGTTCAGGAGCTATAAAAGAAGCTCTAGCGACTACACTCACAGATGCTAATACAGAAGTGAAAACATATGGAGAAGCTAACCAATACAAAATCACAACTTCGTATGCTATAGAAAGCCAAGAAGCGGATGCAGGTAAAGTAGTAGAAGCGGCTATTCTCAAGGCTCTAAGCAAATATGACGTAACAGGAGATAATATACTATCTAACAGTAAGGTAGGACCTACTATAGCTAAGGATATCAAAGTGAGATCTGGTTGGGCTATCGCTTTAGCTATCATCGGAATGTTCTTGTATATCTTAGTACGATTTAGAAATATAGGATTCAGTTTAGGTGCTACCGCTGCTATCTTCCATGATGTTCTCATAGTATTTTCTCTATATTCTATCCTGTGGGGTATCGTACCATTTGAGTTGAGCATAGATCAAGCATTTATAGCAGCCATACTTACAGTAGTAGGTTACTCTATAAATGATACAGTGGTAGTGTTTGACCGTGTGAGAGAGTTCTTAGGCTTAAATAAGCACGAGAAGGATGTAGCACCAGTTATCAATAAGGCGATTAATACTACACTAAGTAGAACACTGATTACTTCATTGACTACATTACTTGTGATTCTTATTCTATTCATCTTCGGTGGTGAAGGTCTTAAAGGGTTCACATTCGCATTACTCATAGGTGTGGCAGTAGGTACCTACTCCTCTATCTGTATAGCTACTCCGATAGTAGTAGATTATATGAAAAAGTTCGGGAAGTAATTTTCGGTAACAATATATTTAAAGGTCTTCTCCAAATCATTGGGGAAGGCCTTTTTTGTTACCGCTTTGTGGTTTTATCTTTACTTTGTACAAAGATTGTTATTCTATGAAAATCGGTTTCATTTTATTTTTCACGTTAAGTATTTACTGCCACTTAGGTGCTAGTGCTCAAAAGATCCATGAGATTTCACTTACTGCTACAAAGTTATATATGGAAAAGGGTGGTTTTTATATTGATACTGTGGAGGATCACAGAACTATTAAAGAGGATATCGGGTTTGTTAACAAAGGGTTTTTTAATAAGCCTGTGCGTGCCACTTTTAATGGAGGTCTTTTATTCATGCTGGAAAACTACTTCAATTATAGCTTACCAAAAAGCGGAGGTAAAACTGCAATTGTGGTAAAGGTTTTGAAATTTGAAATATCAGAAATTACAGAATTTTCTGCTGAATTCGCTGTAGTCAATATTACTCTTAACTATTATTACGGTAACAAGTTTTTGTATACAAGTACGGAAAAATTGAAAACTAGAGGTCTAGATGTTACAAAACTCCACCCTAACAATATTACGGATGCTCTGATAAGGTCATTAAAACATTATGATAGGAGTAAATGGGAAGAGAAGCTGCAAGAACGGGATACACTCAAAACTCTAGGTAAATTGCCATTAGATTTAAAAGAACCGCCTCTAGAGTTATTCGACTTAGGCCTCAAGTCTAAAGAGACGAGTAGTAATTCACAAGATTCAAAAAAAAGAAACGTAGTAACTATAGGCTATCAGATAGGGGGATATACCTTGGTGGGTATAGACTACGAGGTACGTGTGAGTGATTATTTTGGGGTTCATTTTGGAGGAGGTTTTGCTGGTTATACTGCTGGACTGAAAGTACATACTAACGACAAAAAGAATAGTCCATTCTTTAATATTAACTACAAAGACGGTGGGTTTGGTTTAATAGAAACGGCGGGGTTAGAGTATGGAGGAAGAATACCATTTTCAAAGAAAGGAGATTTTGGCTTACATCTTCAAGCTGGATTCGGAAAAATATTAAGTATTGATCCGTTGTTTTCTGATAGACTCTTTAGTTCGCTAGTGCCTCCAGATTACATGCTTACCGTTGGTGTAGGTTTTGGTTGGTAGATTATTTCAATTATCAGAATAGGTGTTTGATGGGGCGATTCCTTTATATGAGAAGTAGGTGTCAATATATATTAATTTTAGGATTAACTTTCTCGTTTATGATGTTTTCATGCAGTCAGGAGCCAAAGGTTGAGATTATTAAACAATGGTTTGATAAAGACTCAACTATGCTACAGACGGAGTATTCAGTTGTTATAATCGGTCAAGATACTTTCCGTAATGGCAGGTCTAGTGAATATTTCCAAAATGGGAATATTAAACAATCTGTAAATTATGACCGTGGGCTTATGGATGGCCAGGTTAATGCGTATTTCAAAAACGGCTTTATAATGACAGAACAATCGTATAGTAAGGGTCTTTTACATGGTCTTTCTAAAGACTTTTATGAGAATGGTAATGTGAAACTAGAGGTGACTTATGAAAATGGAATTATAGATGGAGATATGATTGAATATTACTTTTCAGGGCAGAAATCAAAAAGCATAACATTGGTTTCTGGATTAAAAAACGGACCTTCATTAATCTTTGACAGTCTGGGTCGTATTTACACTCGTTTAAATTATAAGAACAACTTACTCGATGGAGAGATAAAAAGCTTTTATCCTGATGGGAAACTTTTACTTAGAAGATTCTATAAAAAGGGCTCAAAAGAAGGTGAAGCCAAAGTGTTCTATCCTGATGGAGGTTTGAAGTTATTATTCAATTATAAGAACGGCAAAGAGGAAGGCAAGGGATATCTTTACGATTCCGATAGTCAGCTAATTGAAGAACGAATATATGAAAATGGGATATTGAAGAGTTATGGTACACCTGAAGCCACTCCTAGTGGGTAAAGGAAACTTTATGTTCTAGTCGAGTCGTTTAATAACGTTTTTTTTTCTAGTAATTCCATTAGTTGGAATTGTATATTTTGTTAAGTAGGGACATTTTGCGAGGTTGCTAAGGAGCACATTTTTTAGGCAAAGGGAAACAAAAAAAGCCCCATTCAACACAA
>TARA_B110000967_G_scaffold5005_1_pt1 | contig 11383 bp, 7 predicted proteins | sample TARA_B110000967 | Tara Oceans TARA_B110000967 (sample SAMEA4397903) | marine metagenome | biome: Polar Biome; feature: [DCM] deep chlorophyll maximum layer (ENVO:01000326); material: water (ENVO:00002006), including particulate matter (ENVO:01000060) such as... | depth 35 m
AAACAGTCGGCAGGAGCGTGACACATTTTATTTACTATCCACTCTAAGCTTACCTTACCTTGGTGGTAAAACTCTAACATAGCTACTAAAGCGTGCTGTACTAAAGGACCTCCAGATGGAGCTTTAAAATAAGTGTTTTGTTTTTCCTCTAAAGTATGTGGAGCGTGGTCGGTAGCAATAATATCTATTCTATCGTCTAATAAAGCAGCCCAAACACCCTCTTTATCTTTCAGCGATTTTACTGCTGGATTCCACTTTATTAAAGTCCCTTTTTCATCGTAACTCGATTCATCGAACCATAAATGATGAATACAAGCTTCAGCTGTAATTCTCTTTTCTTTTAATGGAATATCATTTCTAAAAAGCGCCGTTTCTTTTAAGCTAGAAATATGAAGTATATGTAAACGAGTATCGTGTTTTTTGGCTAATTCAACGGCCATAGAAGAAGATTTATAACAAGCTTCTTCGTTACGGATAATTGGATGAAAACGAATAGGGATATCCTCTCCATGTTCCTCTTTCATCTTCGCTGAATTAGCACGTACTGTTTCCTCGTCTTCACAATGAACCGCAATAAGCATATCGCACTTAGAGAAAATAGAATTCAAAACAGTCTTATTATCTACCAACATATTCCCGGTAGAAGAGCCCATAAATATCTTTACTCCGGCTACTTGTGTAGGGTCGGTTTTTAAAACCTCTTCTAGATTTTCGTTCGAAGCACCCATAAAAAAGGAATAGTTTGCCAAAGAATCTTTAGCTCCAATTTTATATTTATCTTCTAATAATTCTTGTGTTAAGGCTTGTGGATTGGTGTTAGGCATCTCCATAAACGAAGTAATCCCACCAGCTACAGCAGCACGAGATTCTGTATAAATACGTCCTTTGTGCGTTAAGCCAGGCTCTCTAAAATGCACTTGATCGTCTACTACACCAGGCATTAAAAATTTACCTGCTAAATCGATAATTTCTGCAGTGTCGTCAGTAATAGAAGGAGCAATTTTGGCGATGCGGTCGCCATCGATTAACAAATCGGCCTTTTGTATAGAACCTTCGTTAATGATTTGAGCATTTTTAAGAAGCTTTTTCATGCTATATAATAAACTATTCTTGTTTGTATTTTACGAAGAAACTTTTCAGCTTCATTTGAATAACGCCAAAAAAGGCCTCATAAAAAATAGAAGAACTCATCTTCGATTCTCCTTCGGTACGGTCGGTAAAGATAACAGGAACTTCCTTAATTTTATAACCAAACTTCCAAGCTTTAAACTTCATTTCTATTTGGAAGGCATAGCCAACAAAAGTAACGTTAGAACGCAGCACATTTACAATTACATCTCTGTGGTAACATTTAAATCCTGCGGTAGCATCGTCTACCGGTAAGCCTGTGATTCCCTTCACATAACGCGAAGCAAAATACGACATCATCACTCTACCAATTGGCCAGTTAATCACATTTACCAATCCACCCACATACCTTGAACCGATAGCCATATCGTTTCCGTCAACGTTACATGCCTCGTACAAACGAATTAAATCATTTGGGTTGTGAGAGAAATCACAATCCATTTCTATAAAATAGCTGTAGTCTTTTTTTAAACCCCATTTAAAGCCATGAATATAAGCCGTTCCTAAGCCCAATTTCCCTGAGCGTTCCTGTATAAATAGTTGCGTAGGGAATTCCTTTTGTAAGTCTTTTACAATCGCAGCGGTGCCGTCAGGCGAGCCATCATCTACAATAAGTACATGGTACGATTTATCTAACGAAAATACAGTACGCAACATTTTGGCTACGTTTTCTTTTTCGTTGTAAGTGGGGATAATTATTAAAGAATCTGACATTTAGCTGATTTGGAAAGCAAATGTAAGAGATTTTTTTATTCTATATTTTTATTCTGACAAAAATCATTTCGTTTTAAGAAGTCTTATCTTTGATATGTCGCGAGTTTTATTAAATTTGTTAGGTACTAAATAATTAGCTATGAAAAAGATTTACCTATTGAGCTTAAGCATACTATGTGCTTTTACAATCAACGCCCAAAACTGTTCTGAACTCTTTATTTCTGAATATGTAGAAGGATGGAGTAATAACAAAGCCATTGAGCTTTACAACCCAACTAGCAACACAATTGACCTTTCTAATTACGCACTTTCTAGATGGAGTAATGGTGGGACGATTCCTGCAACAACAACTTTAGAAGGATTAATAGAACCTAATGAAGCTTTTGTAATTGGTTTAGATAAAAGAGATCCTAACGGAGAAGGATATGAAGCTCCACTTTGGGATGGATGGCTGCACTATACAGATAGTATAACACTTGTTCCAGATAGTATTTATAACGCTGACTCAGACTTAATGTCTAAAGTAGATCTATTCATTTGTCCAAACTACGAAGATGGAACCATGTACTTTAATGGAAATGATGCCTTTACTTTAGAGAATAGCAATGGGGATATTTTAGATGTAATTGGTAAAATTGGAGAAGATCCGGGTGATGCCTGGGCAGATGAAACAGGTGCATATTGGACAAAAGATCAAACTTTGGTTCGGAAATCAGAAGTGGTAAATCCATTCGTATACGACCCAAATTTCGAATATACTTTTGACCCAACACTAGAATGGGATTCTTTACCAGCCAATAGTTTTTCAGGCTTAGGTTCTCACGAATGTGATTGTGCATTAATCTCTATAGAAGAGAATAATAATTCTATCCAAATGTATCCTAATCCTAATTCTACAGGACAGCTTACCATCAACTCAAGCACTGAAATTCAAAGTATAAGCTTATACAATATATTAGGAGAAAAAGTGCTTTCAAAAAATTACAACTCTTCTTCTATTACAGAAACAATACTATTGAGCCCAAAACTAAAAGGCTTGTATTTTGTGGAAGTTCTGCTAGAAAACAAAGAGGTTCTACTTAAAAAACTTCTTTTAAACTAAACTTAAAAGCTCCCAATATGGGAGCTTTTTTTTCCTATTCCTATGAGATATTTCTACCTTCTTCTGTGTTTACTTTTTGCAATTAATGTGCAAGCACAAGTAACACTACAAGGCTATGTACAAGATTATAATAGCAACGAAACCCTTATTGGAGCAACTGTAGTTGTAAAAAACGAGAAAGGGACTGTTACCGACTTTAATGGTTTTTACCAACTCTCCCTACCTAAAGGAACTTACGAATTGAGTATTTCTTATGTAGGTTATCAGGCGCTTAAAAAAACCATAACTCTTACTAAAAATCAAGAACTTAATTTCTTCCTAAACAGTCAAATTCTAAACGAAGTAGAAGTCGTTTCTGATATTGCACGTTCCAGAGAAACGCCTGTTGCATTTTCTAATATAAGTCCAAAACAACTCGAAGAAGAACTCGCAGGACAAGATATTCCTTTAATTTTAAATAGTACTCCAGGGGTTTATGCCACACAAAGTGGTGGTGGCGATGGAGATGCAAGAATTTCTATACGAGGATTTAATCAACGTAACGTAGCCGTTATGATAGATGGAATTCCAATGAACGATATGGAAAATGGTTGGGTGTATTGGTCAAACTGGTTTGGTTTAGATGTAATGACAAAAACCATTCAAGTACAACGTGGGCTAGGTGCATCAAAATTAGCCATTCCTGCAGTTGGAGGAACGATAAACATACTTACTAGCGGAATTGACTCTAAAGAAGGATTGAAATTCTCTCAAAATATAGGCGGAAATGGCTACCTAAAAACCACTTTAGGTTATAATAGTGGAAAACTAAAAAATGGTTGGGGATACTCCTTAGCTGCATCCTACAAAAAAAGGGATGGGTGGGTTGATCAAACATGGTCTAGAGGAAGTTTCTACTATTTAAAAGTTCAAAAGAAAATTAACAACCACAGACTTTCATTTACTGCTTTTGGAGCACCACAAAGTCATGGACAACGTTCGTACAAAAAAGCTATTTCTTTATACGACAAAAGCTTTGCCGCAGATTTAGGAGTAGATACTACAGGAGTAGATGGAGATTACGGACTACAATACAATGAACATTGGGGAGAGCTAAATCGTTATAAAGTAAATTTTGATGACAACGGAAATCCTATTGATACTCTGTATGCCCAAAATGAAACATTGAATTCTAAAATTAACTACTACCATAAACCTCAATTGAGTTTAAATCATTTATGGGCAGCGAATAACAAATTGGTGATTTCAAATATACTGTACGCTTCCTTAGGAAATGGCGGTGGAACTGGAGTTAATCCTAGCCTTACAAACGCAAACTTCAATACAAACCGTCAAATAGACTTCCAAAGTATTTATGATAACAATGCTGGAAATACTAGACATTCATTCCTAGGCGATCCATCAATAGACCATAACTACAGCTCTACGGAACATAAATCAAGTCAATTTATTAGAAGCTCTATAAACAACCACCGTTGGTTTGGATTGCTATCCACCTACAACCTTGAAACGAGTAAAGAGCTTACGCTTTCTGGAGGAATCGACCTACGCCATTATACTGGGCAACACTACCGAGAAGTATACGATTTACTGGGTGGTGATTATTACGTAGCTAACGAAAATGTTTCGGCATCAGACTCCACTGCTGTAATTAGAAAAGGAGATAAATTCTCCTATCACAATGATGGTTTAGTTAAATGGGCAGGCTTGTTTCAGCAAATGGAATACAAAGCAGGAAACTGGTCTGCTTTTGTAAATCTCTCACTTTCGAATACAGGTTATAAACGTATAGATTATTTTAAACCACAAGATTTAGTTGTAGAAAGTCAATACTCTTTACAAGACACTACTTACGTACAAGCATTGTCTTTTGGAGATACAATTACACATAATGGCACAGATTACACCATAGATTCTAAAGAAGCTAGAGCTACAGAAAGCGATTGGAAATGGATCCCTGGCTATACCATTAAAACAGGTCTAAACTATAATATAGACGAGTATAACAATGCATTTATGAATATTGGCTACTTAGAAAAAGCGCCTAAATTCAATAATATATTCGACTACGATAATCAGTTGTTCAAGAATATTAGAAACGAAAAAGTGTCCGCTATAGAACTTGGGCATAGCTTTCACAGTTCACGAATAAGCACCAATCTCAACTTGTATTATACGAATTGGAAAAACAAACCAGAGTCAGGTAGTACTGTTGTAGATGGAGAAACCATAAAATACAATATAAATGGAATTGACGCTTTACACCAAGGTTTAGAATTTGATGCTTCTTTCAAAATAAGCTCTGAACTATCGCTACAATTATTAAGCAGTATTGGTAACTGGCGTTGGACTTCGGGAGATACTATTCGAAGTTACGATGACAACAATAATTTATTGGGAACCGATTATTTTGATGCTACAGGCGTGCATGTTGGAGATGCGGCACAACTGCAAATGGGTTCGAGCATTCGGTATAGTCCAATTAAAGGTGGCTATATAAAACTAAAAATGATGCGTTTCGACAATCATTATGCAGACTTTAACCCATTCGATTTAAAGGATGAAAATGCAGGAAGAGATTCATGGAAAATACCAGCCTATCAGCTTGTAGATTTACACGCTGGGTATAGATTTAAATATCAAGAAGTGTTTTTAGACTTTAAAATAAACGTGTTGAATTTATTTAACACCACCTATATAACTGACGCATTAAACAACGATACCTATATTTCTGGGAATCAATTTAATTTTGATGCCGCATCCGCTTCTGTATTCTTTGGAATGGGAAGACGTATTACAAGCTCCTTTAAACTTTCTTTTTAAAACATACCCATGAAAAAAACTATCTATTTACTACTTATTCTTTGTACTCCATTAATCGCTCAAAGTCCAGATTATTACAATTCTATTCAACAATTAACCGGCGAGAATTTAGAGGATGCCTTACACGATATCATCAAAGAACACAACGAATTTTCGTACAGTTCTGCCAAGCAAATTCTCAAAGACAGCGATCAAGACCCTAACAACAACAGTAATATAATGTTGGTGTACAAGGGTATTTCTATCCCTAAGAGCGATTTCGCAAGTAATTCTCAAGCCGATTATTGGAACAGAGAACACGTATGGGCAAAGTCACATGGCGATTTTCAGAACTATGGCGATTTAGGTGCCTATAGCGATGCTCATAATTTAAAACCCTGCGATGCTACAGTAAACAGTTCTAGAGGTTATAAAGATTTCGATAATGGTGGAGTGCAACACGAGGAAGCCACAGAATGTAATTACACGAATTCTACTTGGGAACCTAGAGATGATTCTAAAGGTGATGTAGCCAGAATTATTTTTTACATGCACACTCGTTATAGTGGCGATACAGGCGAACCAAACTTAAATGTAGTCGATTTTATTAATACTTTTCCAAATGCTCAAATGGGTAGACTTTCTACTTTATTAGAATGGAACAATCAAGATCCTGTAGACGCATTTGAACGCAGAAGAAACGATGTTATTTACGGATGGCAAAACAACCGAAACCCTTTTGTAGATTACCCACACTTAGCAAACCTTATATGGGCTAATGGAGACCTTAATCCAATTCAATTTGTGAATGTAGATTTAGGAAATGAGGCACCCAACGAAGACGATATACAAACAATAAATGCAGAAATCACAACGAATATAAGCTCTACTGTAACTAATGCTACGCTTACTTGGGGAAGCTCTTGGTACCAACTAAACAATGAAGTTACAATGACTTCTTTAGATGATCTTTGGTCTGCAACTATCCCAATACAATCGGCTGGAGCAGATGTGAAATATAAAATTGTTGCACAGGCAGGCTCTTACGAAAATACCTTTTATGGAAATTATAAGGTAATGCTAAATCCGTTTGCAGGAACCATTACCAGCATCCAAAGTATTCAAGGAACAGAAGAAGACTCTCCATTCCAAGGACAAACAGTTTCTACTTCTGGTATTGTAACCGCTACTTACGGAAACGATTTCTACATTCAAAACGGTGAAGGAATAAGATCTGGGATTTACATTTATTCTTCTTCAGTATTTCCAGTTTTAGGAGATAGCGTAATCGTTACAGGCGAAGTTTCGGAGTATAACTACCTCACCGAATTTGCCTTTCCAGATGAAGTATTTATTTTAACCTCAAACAATCCAATACCAGAACCTATAAATATAAATACGGGCGATTTAGCAAACGAAGATTACGAAGGGGTACTCGTAAAAGTAAACAACGTGACCGTAACCTACGCAACCTTTAATTTTGATGACTACGGAGCATGGAGAGTAAATGATGGTACAGGTGAATGTATTATTCACAACACGGAAGAAGGCTATGAATACCCAGCAGAGGTAGCAGAACAAATTGGAGGGATTACCGGAATTTGCAACTATAACTTCGGAGAATGGAAAATTGACCTTAGAATGGAAGATGATGTTGAAGCTGGAGCGGATACCAACGGACCAATTATTACGAGTGTAGAAGCTGTAAATGAATCTACTATTATTGTTTTGTTCTCTGAGGAAGTAAGTACAAGTACTGCTGAAGATTTAAATAACTATTCGATTTCTAATGGTGCGATAATAACCAATGCTGCAAGACACCCATTTCAACCTAACAAGGTTACGCTAACGGTAGAAAATATGTTTACTGGGAACAATACACTTACTATAACTAACGTAGAAGATGTCTTAGGAAATCCTAGTACCGAGAGTAGCTTTAGCTTTGTTTGGTTGTCGATTTTAGATGAGGCAAAAAACAAGCTGAGCATTTACCCAAATCCAAACTCGGGCAGTTTTACTATAATAGGATTAGAAAAAAATGAAACTATTGAACTTGTAAACTCACTAGGACAAATACTAAAAACCTATACACCAAGCGATGAAACCTTATATATAGATCTAAACTTGCAGAAAGGTCTGTATTTGATAAAATCAAACCATCAGAAACTACAATTTATAATTACTGAATAAACAAAGAAAGCCTCCTTAATAAGGAGGCTTTCTTTTATAGAATAACTGTAAAGCTATTCATGAGGGGGGAGTAAATTTATGTTTTAGAAATAATCATCTAGAAATATATGAAAAGTATTTGTACCTACAATTAATATAAAAACAAAGTGATAATTACTCCTTACTAGAAGCTCTAAGATCGTCTAAAAGAAGGTTTAAAACCATTAATTGAGCCTCAGGTAAATTCATGATTTTTTCATCAAAATTTACCACCTCATTATCTAGCTTCGCTAAGAGCTTAAGTCCTTGTTTATTAATTGAAACAAGGATTTGTCTTTTATCATTGCTATTTTTCGAACGATCAACCAAACCTTTTTCAACGAGTTTATCAACCAAACGAGTAGCGTTAGACATGTTGTGAAGCATTCGCTTTTGTAGTTCACCACCTAAAATAGCATTGGGCGATTGTCCACGTAGAATACGAAGAACATTATACTGTTGTGGGCTTAAACCAAAGTCTTTAATAAAATGGGAAAACAAAGACTCAAAATGTGCGGCAGTGTGAATTAGATTCACAAAAGCCTTCTCCTGCTCAGAATGAAACCCTTTAGTTTGAATGTCTTTTTTTATACTCATTGGTAAGGCACAGTTTATTTAACTTGACAAATCTCGCATTTCATCAAGTAGTCCGTTTAACTGAATTAAATGAGCTTTGTCACTTTTAATCATGTCTTTAAACAAATCGGCTACTTTTAGATCTAATGAGATTAACAAATCCAATCCCTGCTGGGTAATTCGCACCATAATCTGCCTTTTGTCATCTGGACTTGCAGTTCTATCAACTAAATTCTTTTCTACTAATTTATCAACTAAACGAGTAGAATTAGACATCGCCTTTAGCATATGTGCTTGAATATCTCCACTCAAAATCTGTTCTGGATACTGACCTCTTAAGATCCGAAGTACCTTATACTGTTCAGTTGACAGCTCATAACTTTTTATAAACTGATTAAATCTAGACTCTAGCTGAAACGCGGTAAATATTAAGTTGACGTACGTTTTCTCCTCCATCGAAGGGAAACCTTTAGCTTTTATATCATCTTCTAAACTCAAACTATGCGATTATTGAGCCATTTGAAGAAGTTTCAGAAGGCTTCACAAAACGAAGCGTACCATCTTTATCTTCGGCCATTAAAACCATTCCTTGAGATTCTATTCCTTTAATTGTTCTAGGAGCTAGGTTCACTAAAATAGACACTTGCTCACCAATAATAGCTTCTGGCTTATAGTGTTCGGCAATACCCGAAACTACAGTGCGAACATCTAAACCGGTATCGATTGTAAGCTTGAGAAGTTTTTTGGTTTTCTTAACTTTTTCCGCTTCTAAAATGGTTCCTACACGGATGTCCATTCCAGAAAAATCATCAAAACTAATATTCTCCTTTTGAGGTTCTACAGCTTGATTAGCCAATTTAGTCGCTTCCAACTTTGCCAATTGAGCATCCATCTCCGAATCTTCAACTTTACGGAAAAGCAATTCGGCCTTTTCAATTTGTGCACCCGCAACTAGTAAGTCATCTGCTCCTGCTACGTCCCAAGATAATTTCCCTAATCCTAACATTACACTCAACTTATTCGCAGTAAAAGGCATAAATGGTTCCGAAACGATAGTTAAATTAGCGGAAATCTGAAGCGCGATGTTCATAATCGTTTTGGTACGTACCTCATCTGTTTTAACCAATTTCCATGGTTCTTCATCTGCTAAATACTTATTCCCTAAACGAGCTAAATTCATCATTTCAGACAATGCTTCTCTAAATCGATACAGCTCAATAGACTTAGCAATCTTAGCAGGGAAGGCTTTTAATTCAGCAAGAACTTCTTTGTCGTAAGCAGACAATTCTGCTCTCTCTGGAACAGCACCATCGTAATACTTATTGGTAAGCACCACTACTCTATTGATGAAGTTTCCGTAGATCCCTACCAATTCAGAGTTGTTGCGCGTTTGAAAATCTTTCCAAGTAAAATCGTTGTCTTTAGTTTCTGGAGCGGTAGCACATAATACATAACGCATCACATCTTGCATCCCTGGAAAATCTTCTAAATACTCGTGTAACCAAACTGCCCAATTTCTAGAAGTTGAAATTTTATCACCTTCTAAATTCAAGAATTCGTTGGCTGGCACATTCTCTGGAACTATATAATCGCCATGAGCTTTTAACATTGCAGGGAAAATAATACAGTGGAATACAATATTGTCTTTCCCTATAAATTGAACCATTTTGGTGTCTTCCGACTTCCAGTATGGCTCCCAATCTTTTCCGTTATCCATAGCCCATTGCTTAGTAGCCGAAATATATCCAATAGGCGCATCGAACCACACATAAAGCACTTTTCCTTCGGCTCCCTCTGCAGGAACAGGAATTCCCCAATCTAAATCGCGAGTTACCGCACGAGGCTGTAAACCTTGGTCTAACCACGACTTACACTGTCCGTAAACATTCGATTTCCAATCGGATTTATGACCTTCTAAAATCCACTCTTTTAACCAAGGCTCATACTTATCTAAAGGTAAAAACCAGTGTTTGGTTTCCTTCATCACAGGCTTGTTTCCGCTTAGTGCAGACTGTGGATTTATTAAATCTGTAGCATTTAAAGAAGTCCCACATTTTTCACACTGGTCTCCATAAGCTCCGTCACTTTTACAATGAGGACAAGTTCCGGTGATGTATCTATCGGCTAAAAATTCGTTTTCTATTTCGTCGTAATACTGCTCGTTTACCTTTTCAATCAACAAACCTTCGCTATGCAAATGCTTAAAAAAGTTTGAGGCTGTTTCGTGATGCAATTTATCTGAAGTACGGTGATACATGTCAAAACTAACACCTAATTCTTTAAAAGAATCTCCAATAATTTTATGGTATTTATCAACCACTTGCTGTGGGGTAACACCTTCTTTTTTCGCAGTTATAGTAATGGGTACACCGTGTTCATCGGAACCGCAAACAAAGACCACGTCTTTTTTATTTGAACGTAAAAAACGAGCATATATATCACTTGGAATATAAACGCCCGCTAGGTGTCCTATGTGAACTGGTCCGTTGGTATATGGCAATGCTGCCGTTATGGTGTATCTTTTTGCTTCTTGCGACATCTGGAAATCCTTTTTAGATGATGCAAATATAAGCTTTTGAGTATTCGGAAATCGGAAATCGTAAGGGGTAAATGGGCATTGATTTTTGATGAGCAATGACCGTTAATTTTCAAATCGTCACATCTTCAAATTTTCAAATCTATATCCCTATCTTTCAAGCACCAAAACCACTCCATTTGAAGTCTAGCCAAATACCAAATTTAAAGCCTGGCGATACAATCGCATTCGTTTCTTCTGCTCGTAAAATTAGTAGAGATGAACTCGTATTTGCAAAAACACAATTAGAATATTGGGGTTTAAAAGTAGTGTTTGGT